>OBZF01000346.1_pt1 | contig 28540 bp, 25 predicted proteins | sample 1495521 | NCBI WGS metagenome assembly OBZF01 (sample SAMEA2580234, study PRJEB22360) | human gut metagenome | biome: human gut; feature: human-associated habitat; material: faeces | place: Denmark | collected 2008/2010 | reverse complement strand
TACCTACCCCCCCCGCCCCCCCCGGCGCGCCACCGCCCCCCCCCCCCAGCCGATACCGCGCATACGTCGTACGACGCGTCGCGGCACCCCACCCGCGCGAGCGCATCGCGTCCGCGCGCTCCAGCGAATCTTCCATGCCCCAGCCCATCAACACGCTCGACGCCCGCAGGCGCGAGCGCACGGGGTCGGCCGGCGCGCGCCCCGGCACGTCAATCGCATCTTGCACCGCCAGCACCGTGCGGCCGCGGCGCAAAAACTGTGGGATAAGCCGCATGCACATCGAGATCATGAGCGCGATCACCGGTGCGGCATTACCCAGCAGCGCGAGCACCTTGTCGTATTTGAGCATCGACGCCGCGGCCTCAAACCACAGCACGCTCGCCACAAACAGCCCGCCCATGCACAGGCCGTATACCATGCTCTCCAGATACACCGCGCGCATACCAATACGGAACAGCTCCGTCGAGCCCGAGGCGCTAAACAGCGGATTGACCAGCGCGATAATCAAAATCACCGGCAGCTGCCAGCGCAGCGCACCCAGCGTGCGCGCCGCACCGCGGGTCGCAAATCCGTACGCCAGTCCACCCGCAAGCGATAGCAAAATCAGCACCGGCTGCATCGAGAACATGGTGAGTCCCAACGTCAGCACCATATAGAGTGCCGGTACCGCCGGATGAAACATCGAGAATGCCGCGACGGGCTCGTTGCCCGATTCCTCTCGCATGATATCCACGGGCACCTCCCATCCCCTCGCGCAAAACGCCAACGCCGCAGCGCCGCCGCCATGCACAACCAGCGCAAACACCACGCCGGCGGCAGCGACATCGGCCGTCACGCGTCAATCGTTACGCGCTCAACATATGCCTGCGGTATCATATTGCGCCGTGTATCGTTTCCAAACACACGTCTCTATAACGTAACAGGAGATCACATGGACGCAACCGCAATTATCCTCGCTGCCGGCGAGGGCACCCGCATGAAGTCGAACCACTGCAAGGTTTCGCACAAGATCCTGGGCAAGCCCATGGTCCAGTGGATCGTCGACGCTACCATCAAGGCCGGCTGCAGCCGCGTCGTGGTCGTCATCCGCCGGCGTGGGCCGCCCGGGTCGGGTGCGCCATCGGCAGCCACGCCGACGAGATGCGCGCCCTGATCGACGGCGCCTACGCCAACAGCGCCACCAAGGTCGAGTGCGTTGAGCAGACCAAGCGCCTGGGCACCGGCCACGCCGTAAAGGTCGCGCTCGAGGCCTGCGGCATCACGCAAGGCCCCGTCGTCGTGCTCAACGGCGACCTGCCTCTCATCACCGCCGACACCGTGGCCAAGTTCGCGCAGACCGTCGCCACCGGCGAGCTCGCCTGCACCGTCATGACCATGACCCCGCCCGATCCTTTCGGCTACGGCCGCATCAAGCTGGGCGCCGACGGCCAGATCGAGCGCATCATCGAACAGAAGGACTGCACGCCCGAGCAGGCTGCCACGCTGTTGGAGTGCAACGCCGGCTGCTACGCCTTTGACGGCGCGCAGCTCGCCGCCCACATCAACGAAATCGGCAACGACAACGCGCAGTCCGAGTACTATCTGCCCGACATGCTCGAGATCCTCAAAGGCCACGGCCAGGCAGTCTCCATCTTCCACTGCGACGACTACCGCGACGGCTTGGGCGTCAACAGCCGTATCCAGCTCGCACAGCTCACCGCCATCGCACGCGACCGCATCAACGAGCACTGGATGGCCGAGGGCGTCACGTTCATCGACCCCACGCAGGCCTGGATCGGTCCCGACGCCACCATCGGCCGCGACACCGTCGTGTGGCCGCAGACGCACCTGATCGGCCACGTCACCGTGGGCGAAGAGTGCCAGCTCGGCCCCAACAGCCGCCTCACCGACACTACCGTCGGCAGCGGCTGCACCATCGATGAGACTATCGCCATCGAGGCCGTCATCGAGAACGGCGTCGACTGCGGCCCGCGCGCCTACCTGCGCCCGGGCACCCACATGCTCGACGGATCCAAGGCCGGCACGCACGTGGAGATCAAGAAGTCCACGATTGGCGAGGGCTCCAAGGTTCCGCACCTGTCCTACATCGGCGACACCACCATGGGCTCCGGCGTCAACGTGGGCGCGGGCTCCATCACCTGCAACTATGACGGCGTCCACAAGCACAAGACCGTCATCGGCAAGGACGCCTTCATTGGCTCCGACACCATGATGGTCGCACCCGCCCAGATTGGCGACGGCGCGCTCGTGGCCGCCGGCTCCGTCATCACCGAGCCGGTCCCGGCCGACGCACTCGGCCTGGGTCGTGCCCGTCAGGTAAACATTGAGGGCTGGGCCGCCGATTATCGCCGCCGTCTGCACGAGGACGACGAGGTATAACGTTTTACCAAGCATCTAAGGAGCTGTTCCCATGGGGACGGCTCCTTTTTCTATGCTGACCTGCGTGGCCGGATGAGTGGTCGGTTCGTGTCCGTTGACGGTAAAGACGTTATCAGGACTCGATAAACCCCGTCGCGCGGTTACAATGCAACAAGGCATCTATATGGCATTCGATATAAAGGAGAAGGGTAATGCCGATTAATGATCCCGAGAAGTCGGAGAATATGCGCAAGTCCATCCGCGTGTATTCCGGTTCCTCCAACCGTCCCCTCGCTCAGAAGATCGCTGAGTACCTTGGGGTCGAGCTTTCGGGCCTTACGCTAAAGCAGTTCGCCAACGGTGAGATTTACGCCCGCTACGACGAGACCGTCCGCGGCGCCGACGTCTTCCTGATTCAGTCCGTGGCCGGCGGCAACGTCAACGACATGCTCATGGAGCTGCTCATCGCCACCGACGCTGCCAAGCGCGCATCCGCCCGCTCCATCACCGCCGTCATCACCCACTACGGCTATGCCCGCCAGGACCGCAAGGCCGGCCCGCGCGAGCCCATCACCGCCCGCCTCGTCGCCAACCTGCTCGAGCGCGCCGGCGTCGACCGCATCATCACCCTCGACCTGCACCAGGGTCAGATCCAGGGCTTCTTCGATATCCCGGTCAACCACCTGTCCGCACTGCCGCTGTTTGGCCAGTACTACAACGCCATGAACTTCGACACCGACAACCTGGTTGTCGTCTCCCCCGATGTGGGCCGCGCCAAGGCCGCCAAGAAGCTGTCCGACATGCTCGGCTGCGACCTGGCCATCGCCCACAAGGGCCGTCCGCGCCACAACGCCGCCGAGGTCATGGGCATCATCGGTGACATCAAGGGCAAGACCTGCATCATCAACGACGACATGATCGACACCGCTGGCACCCTGTGCGCCAACGTCAAGGAGCTCAAGGCTATGGGCGCTGGCGACATCTACGTCTGCGCCACCCACGGCATCTTCTCCGGTCCGGCCATCGAGCGTCTGAACGACGCCCCGATCGTCGAGTGCCTCGTCACCGACGCCATTCCCGTCGAGGTCGGCGGCAAGATCAAGACCATCTCGGTCGCCGAGGAGTTCGCTCAGGCCATCTCCGCCGTTTACCACGAGGAGCCCGTCTCCACGCTCGTCGGCGGCGACTTCGCGCTGTAGTCCAACGCGCATCGCATCATCTTTGATGCTTTTAAAGGGTCGGAAGCTCGCTTCCGGCCCTTTTTCTATCCCTCACCAACCTTCCCTGGACAATTAGTTCAGATACGTATTTTTTAAAGCCCCAAAGGGCCGTTCGGAGCCTTCTGAGCTCCCCGGCGGATGCCATGCCGCCCAAAGCTCATCGTTTTCGAGTACAACCGCCGCATATTTACCCTCAAATCACCCTCGAAGGCCCTTAGAAACGCCTCGAATGCCCGTCGCCTTATACGTATCTGAACTAACTGTCCAGTAGCTATCGTCAACCTTCGCGTCAGAGCTCAATTTCCTGCAATCCCCTCAACCGATTCCACCGATTTCATAACACCCAGCCGTTCATGGCGCACAGCGCCCCGCTGAGCGAAAAGAACGGTATGGCGGTCGCATTCTGCCGCCAACTTAGTAGGTTATAGCTATGACGACCGTGATTTCACATCTCTCCGCCCTCCGCGCAATTCGTCGCGCACGACGGGCGTACTCTGCCCTACCCTGGGACTCCGTTGATAGCGAACAGCAAGCACATGCCTTGGCTAGCTGCATTCCCAACAATGACGCGATAGACTTTGGCGCACTTTCGATACTCGACGCCTGGAATGAAGATGATTCCGAACTGCTTGATCTTCTCGTTTCAAGCGAAGACAACAGACGTCCCGACAAGCGACTTCTTCAGCATATTCTCTCCGCTTCGCTTCCTGAAGGTGCAATTATGCACATCGAGGCCGACATCTACGCAACGTCTCCTGCCATGACAGCCATGCTTTGTTCCAAAAATGAATCAGTCGCCAAAACCTTGATGCTTCTCATGGAACTGCTCGGAACCTACTCCCTTCCTCCCGGGGCAACATACCCCATTGCTTATGACGACATCTGGCCCAAGGGCGATGTCTACGAAGCGATGGACGACCTCGATTGCCGGGACGACCAGTCGGCGACCGAGCAGCAGAACGAAACCCGCTATGAACAGGCGCACTACAAATGCGAGCCCGCCACGACCATCGAAGATCTCGAGGCGGTCGCGCGCTTCGCCAAAAGTAGCTCATACACCTCGTTTCGCACGGCAGTCAAGCTTGCCCGACCCGGATCTGCATCCCCAGCCGAATCCCTAATGTTAGCCGTTCTCGGAGCGCCCATGCGCTTTGGCGGATTCGGATGTTGCAGCCTGCCCATGGGAGGCCTGCTACTCAACTATCGAATCGACTTCGACACTCTTGCGGTCAACATGTCCTCCGGCATCCCTTACGCCATCTGCGACCTGTATTGCCCGGCAGCCGGAGTCGACAACGAATACAACGGAATTGGGCATGAGCTTCAAAACGCTCGCGTCCACGATGGCAATCGGAATAATGGCCTCAAGGCAATGGGCATCCACGTCCTGGTTATCAATCGCGACCAAATGAAAGACCTTGTTGCACTCGAAGCCTTCGCCCAAACGATGCATCGACTCGCGGGAGTCCGATTCCGATATCGCATCAAGGGCTATCGCAAGCGTCAGGCCGCTTGGCTCAACGCTCTGCGGACCGGAATCGGCCTTGCGCCGGTCTAAACGGCGAATCACCCGTGCGCCGTCGAACAGGGCTGGACAGTTAGTTCAAATACGTATAAATGGACACATTGAATTAGACTGTTTTGTAGCTATCTCTATACCATTCGCCCTATTTGAAAGCAGGATAGACTTCAAAACAGCGCCATACGGACTAACTAAAGCTCCAAAACAACGTATCGGCATTGAATTGAGCAATTCGAGTCCTCAGAACTTATACATATCTGAACCAACTGTCCACCTCGGATTTCGACGGCCGCCCAAACGCCCCCAAACAACCTCAATTGCCCTCCATTTGACAGCGGCAACAGGGTCGCTCACCATAGCAGGCGACAAATCAACGAAAGGATGAACATGGCAGCTGCACAGCCGCTTAAGATTCGCATGGTTGCCGGACTTGGCAACCCTGGAGATGAGTATGCCGAAACCCGCCACAACGCCGGCTTTAAGGCAATCGACGAGCTGGCCCGTCAGGCCGGCGTCACGTACTGGAAAAACCAGGCCGGCGCCGAGGTCGCGCTCATCAATATCAACGATGCCGAGGAAGAGGGCGGCAAGCGCCAGATCGTGCTGGTCAAGCCGCAGTCGTACATGAATACCTCGGGTGGCCCCATCTCCAAGCTTTGCCGCGAATACAAAATCAAGGCCGAGGAGCTACTCGTAATCCACGACGAGCTCGATATTCCCGCCGGCGACGTGCGTGTTAAGGTGGGCGGCGGCCATGCTGGCCATAACGGCCTGCGCTCCATCATCGACAAGATGGGCAGCCGCGACTTTAGCCGCATCCGCACCGGCATCGGCAACCCTCCCGGCAAGATGGACGTCGCCGACTACGTGCTCAAGCAGCTGCGCTCCCGCGAGGCCGAGGATTTCCAGGACACCTGCGCCCGCGCCGCCGACGCCGCCGGCTTGGCGATCGTGCACGGCGTGGTCTACGCCCGCGACCACGTCAACGGCGCCGCCTCCGCCAACGGCAAACACTAAACCTACCATTTAGGGACAGGTTTATTTTGGCAGGTTTTATCTGCGGAAACGCCGCCGCGACTGCATCGCATTAAGCGCTGTCCTGCCATACAAACACAGCATCCCAAAGGGGGCCGGTCTCACCGCAACGTGAGACCGGCCCCCTTTGCCGTTTTGCCTGATAAAACCGACCAAAATAAACCTGTCCCTTTTTGGTAGGTCAGACGGGATAAACCGTTTTCCCACCTGCCGAAGAAACACGTAAACGGCATGGCCATGAGGGTATAATTTGCACCGTATGTTTGCACAACGCCTGTGCGCGTACGGTTTTATTCGGGCTACCGTCCATTTCCGTGGAGGCACGGTTCGGCAGCCCTTACAAGAGAGGGGTTCTATGTATAAGATCCTGGAGAAGACGCAGTTCTCGGAGAAGGTGTTCAAGTTCCGCATCGAGGCGCCTGCAATCGCCAAACATGCGCACGCTGGACAGTTCCTCATGGTTCGCGCCAACGAGACGGGCGAGCGCGTCCCGTTTACCCTGGCCGGCTGGAATGGTGACGAGGGCTGGGTCGAGTTCATCTTCATGGTGATCGGCAAGACCACCGAGATGCTGTCCACCTACGAGGCCGGCGAGTCGCTGCGCGACGTCGTGGGCCCGCTGGGCGTTCCCACCGAGATGGCCGAGGGCCCCTGCGCCGTCATTGGCGGCGGCGTCGGTCTGGCAATTGCCTTCCCGGTCGCCAAGCACCTGGTCGAGACCGGCCACGAGGTGCACGCCATCATGGGCGCCCGCACCAAGGACCTCCTGCTCATGGAGGATCAGTTCCGCGAGCTCCTCGACGAGGACCACATCCACATCACCACTGACGACGGCTCCTACGGCGAGCAGGGCGTTGTCACCGCTCCGCTGGAGCGCCTGCTGCAGGACAAGGCCGTGAGCCAGGTCTTCTGCGTCGGCCCCGTTCCGATGATGAAGTTCTCGACCCTCACCGCCCAGAAGTACGACACCCCCATCACCGCGTCGCTCAACCCCATCATGGTTGACGGCACCGGCATGTGCGGCTGCTGCCGCGTCGAGGTGGGCGGCGTGACCAAGTTCGCTTGCGTCGACGGCCCCGACTTCGATGCCACCCTGGTCGACTGGGATGACCTTCGTGCCCGCCAGGCCGCTTACCGTTCCGAAGAGGGCGAGTCCCTCAAGGCCTATGAGGAAAAGAGCTGCGCATGCCACTAGTTAACGGTCGTTTCGTTGCCGATATGAAGTCGCCCCGCACCCCCGATAACGAGGAGCCGGCCGCTGAGCGCGCCTGCGACTTCCGCCCCGTCGACAAGGGCTTCACCGAGGAGATGGCGCTGGCCGAGGCCGAGCGCTGCCTCAACTGCAAGAAGCCGTTCTGTGTTGAGGGCTGCCCCGTCAACATCAACATCCCCCGCTTTATCGAGCAGATCCGCGAGAAGGACTTTGGCGGCGCTCTCGATACCATCCGCGAGGACTCCATGCTTCCCGCCATCTGCGGCCGCGTCTGCCCGCAGGAGAACCAGTGCGAGGGCAAGTGCATCCGTGGTAAGAAGTCCGAGCCCGTGGCCATCGGCCAGCTCGAGCGCTTCCTGGGTGACCGCCCCGAACTCGCCTCCACGCCCAAGATGGCCCCCAAGAACGGCAAGAAGGTCGCCGTCGTCGGCTCCGGCCCGTCCGGCATCACCTGCGCCGGCGAGCTCGCCCGTAACGGCTTTGACGTTACCGTCTTCGAGGCCTTCTTCACCGGCGGCGGTGTGCTGGTCTACGGCATCCCCGAGTTCCGTCTGCCCAAGGCAGTCGTCAAGCGCGAGATTGACGGCCTGGAGGACATGGGCGTCAAGTTTGAGTACAACTCCGTCGTGGGCAACATGGCCACAGCCGAGGAGCTGTTCGAGCAGGGCTTCGACGCCATCTACGTGGCGACCGGCGCTGGCCTGCCCAAGTTCCTCAACGTCCCCGGCGAGAACCTGCCCAACGTCTTCTTCGCAAACGAGTACCTCACCCGCGTGAACCTGATGAAGGCCAACAAGTTCCCCGAGTACGACACCCCCACCAAGCACGGCAAGAACGTCGTCGTCTTTGGTGGCGGCAACGTGGCTATGGATGCCGTCCGTACCGCCAAGCGCCTGGGCGCCGAGCACGCCATCATCGCCTATCGTCGTACCGAGGACGAGATGCCTTGCCGTCGCGCCGAGCTGCATCATGCTAAGGCCGAGGGCGTCGAGGTTCTGCCGCTCGTCTCCCCGCTCGAGTTTGTCGCCGGCGAGGACGGCTCCGTGTGCGCCGTCAAGGTCCAGAAGATGGAGCTCGGCGAGCCCGACGAGTCCGGCCGTCGTCGCCCGGTGCCCATCGAGGGCGCCATCGAGGAGATTCCCTGCGACGTCGCGATCTCGGCTATCGGCACCAACGCCAACCCCTTCGCAAAGAAGATCGGCGGCAAGATGGAACTCAACAAGTGGGGCTACATCGTCGCCGACGAGGAGACCGGCCAGACCACCGATCCCCGCATCTGGGCCGGCGGCGACATCGTCACTGGTGCCGCTACGGTCATTCTGGCGATGGGCGCCGGCAAGAAGGCCGCCGCTTCCATCACCAAGAGCCTGCTGGGCGAGTAATCACCTGCAGAGCTAGCCATCAAAACGGCAAAGTCCCCGTCGAGCACACGCCCGGCGGGGACTTTTTCTATGCCGCCCGCCCACCACCACGAAGGGGACAGGCACCTTTGTGGTGGTTTTGGACTTAGCCGACCGGTTTGTCTCAATCTGTAACAGGTAGGCCACGTAGAGCCCCGTAGATGTTACAGATCGAGACATTATGCGGGCGTCCGCCCGTTCATCTTGATCTGTAACAGTAAGAGGCCAAATCTCCCGCTACGTGTTACAGATCGAGACGTTGTTCCGACACTCGCCAGCTTGTCTCAATCTGTAACATCTGGAACCCAAATTACTCGTTTGGTGTTACAGATCGAGACATTAGGTTGGCAGTCAGACGGTTCATCTAAATCTGTAACATCTAGGGCCGTTTTTGGTGGCTAGTTGTTACAGATCGAGACTATTAGATGCGGAGGCCGAGCGCCGCCACCAAAACCTAGCGCTCGCGACGCTTGGTCGCGGCGACACCGGCGGCGGCAACGGTTGCGCCGGCGATGCCCAGGGCGGCGACTGTCATCGCAGTGTTGTCGCCCGTGGCAACCAGGGCGGCATCGGACTTCTTAGCCGGCGTGGCCTTCTCAACCGTCTTGGTCGTGACGGTCGTTTTGGTCGGCGTCGCAGCGGGCTTGGTCTCCGGTTTCGTCTCGGGCTTCGCGTCGGGCTTCACCTCAGGCTGCGGCGTCGGCTTGGGATCCGGCGTAGGCTGCGGATCGGGCGTGGGCGTAGCCTCGGGCGTAAACGTTAGGTTGGTGTTCAGCCATAGCGTAAGGATCCAGCCACTCTCGGGATCGACCTCGCTTGCCTCGCCCACCTGATAGCCACACTCAACCCCATTGATCTTCAGCTTGGTATTGGGCGTAAAGTAGAAGCCACGCGCCGACTTAAAGTACAGGCCGTAACGATAGGTCACACCGGGCTTAAACGCGTCGATATGGTTGGTGATGTGCTGGTCCCAAAACTCGACGGAATTCACCTCACTGCCGTCGCTCCCCGTCCAGAACTCACACTGAAGGACGGAGTTCGAATCCACCGGAGTGCCCGCCGTAAAGACTGGCCTGTCGCCCGCCTTAAAGGTGGTCGTGGCGCCGTTGATTTCGATAACGTCGATGGCCCGCCACTCATCAATCGGAGCCTCACACAACATATTGGCCGCATTGGGGGTAAATACGCCATCGACCGTCTTGACGGTATTGCTCACCCATCGGCCGTTAACGTTCACGTTGTAGTCCTCGGCCAAGGTGTTGTCGCCCTTGAGCCTCAGCTCGACGGAATACATGTAGAACTTACCCTCTTCGAAGTGGTCAATCTTCTTCATGCCCGGCGTGTACTTTGCGGGGTCGGAATACCAGAAGGCAACGGGCGTGAGCTCTCTGGGGTCGCTGCCGCCCATTTCCTCCCAGCACTCGTAGGCGATCTCGTACTTGTCAGCATCGGCGGCCGGAATCGTCGCGGTCGCACGCGGCGCCTCACCGGGTGCATAGTCGGTCTTCACGTCGTTGACGTTCAGGTTCTCGAGGGCTTGGTTTTCTGACGCTACGAGCGTTATGGCACTGTCGATGTTGTAGCGAATATAGTAGTCATCCCTGGTTTCGTTGATAACGACCGAGCCGCCCGGCCTGTAGGCATTGAAGATGTCATCAGGGTCGCCCACGATGATATTGTCACCCTCATAGTCGGTTCCGGTATATGTCAGCGCCGTGCCAGTATAAAGAACCTCATTGCGCGTGAGTCGATACGAACCGTCTGCCGCGCCGCCCGTAAAGGTCAGCGTCAGCCTTATATGGTTGTCAACGGGCTCAAAGCAGGCCGTCACGTCGGACATGGACGCATCTAGAACTTCGACCAGAGTGCCCGAAGCGGCATCGGCTCTGTAGTACTTGGTTTCGGAAATCCTACTGTAGGAGCCTTCCTTTAAACCGCCCTCGACATCGGGAAAATTATAGGTACACGACTGACCCTTTTCGAGTGTGATATTGCTCGGAAGTACGCAGTCCGTGTAGTGGGGAACCACGGTCGTATTGACCCTAACGCCGCTGCCGCCTGTGACATCGGTCACGCCACAGGGCATGATGGCATCGCTTGCCGGCGTGGCGGCGGTGCCGCTGAGAGTGTTTTGTTCAGCGGGTGCCGCATCGTTAGATTCATCGGTAACGTCAGCCGGAGTCGTCTGCTGAGGTCCAGCGACGGTTTGTGCCTCCGGAGCAGCAGCGACTGCCGGTGCAGCCGCCGCAGCCGCATCCTCCGCAACCGCCGGTGCAACCGGAGCCGCAGCGACCTCACCCGTCGCGGCGGCGGGATCCGCGCACTCGGTCGCAAGTGCCAAGCTCGGCAGCAACAGCTGACCAACCATAAGCGCACACGCGCCAGCGCAAGCGATTTTGGCGCCCACGCAGCGCCAAGTACCATGAACCAGCGAACAGGTGCGCTCGCGCTGGGTCTGCTTATCAAAGTGGCTTCCGTTCATAACGGCCTCCTTGGTCGAAAGGTTGTACCACCACAAAGGTGCCTGTCCCCTTTGCGGTGGTCCTGTACAACCAAGATGCGCCAAATGGCTCTGTACGCCTAGGTTCGTAGATGCGAACCTAGGCCTCTACCTGCGAAAATATAAAGAGCCGCCGCGAGGGCATTTGCGCCCACGCGGCGGCTGAAAATGGCTATGAAAGCTTGCACTAGCGGCTGCGGCGCTTGGACGCGACGAAGCCGGCGCCGATGGCGGACGCGCCAGCGATGCCAAGGGCCGCTGCCGCCGTCGCGGCATTGTCGCCTGTGGCGGCCAGAGTGCCCACGGACTTCTGAGCCGCAACTGCCTTCGCGGCCGGCTTGGAGGCAGCAGCCGTGGAACTCGCCTGAGTCAGCGTCACGGACGGCGTGCCCGTCTCACTTCCGCCGCCTGGCTGCGGCGTGGGAGCCGGGGTAGGCTCAGGCTGCGGCGTGGGCTCAGGCTCGACCGCATCTCCGGAGCTGATTACCACGCTGCGGGCAACCTCGTCGGAGGTCCTAACATCCTGGATAGTGGACGACCCGGCAGCACCGATGACGAGTCCGTTTCCCGCAGTTTCTCGCACGGTGCCTCCGGCGGGAGTCATAACTACCGATCCGCCATCAATTGAGAGACAAGGGGCTGCATCACCTTGATTGACAGCGTAGATTGCCGCTGCATTACCCGACACCTCAACATTTGAATTAATGATGTCAATTCGAGGGATGGCGGACTGGGAGCCGGACTGGGAATATATTCCGTAGCCATGTTTACGACTGTGGCCAGTTCCGTCACCGCATCGAACTGTAAGGCTCGAATTCTCGACGAGCACCCGCGACACGCCGTCCCCCGCGCGCATCCAAACACCATCCAAAACGTCGGCCCTATCACTCGCCACGAGCGTAACATCCGCTCCGTTGGTAACACTCAAATATGTATCCTTACCCCCGGACGAATACAGGACGACCGACACACTGCATCCATTGCGCGCCGCCGCATCTAATTTTGCGTTATCCACCGCGATGCACCCCCCATGCTCGGAGGAGATGTTTTCGGCATAGACTGCAACGGCGTTGAGCCCCCCATTCGCCTCCGCCTCGACGTGGACGTCGGCGCCCTCGTTAATGGTTATGTTGCCTGCCCGCGTGTGAATGCCGATGGTATGAGGCGCTTTGTTCGTTGCCGTCACGTTAACGTTGGCACCGCGGATATCCATGTCGCCGCCGGTCTTGCCGTCCCCCGAAACCGCTATCGTATCGGTCCCGGCCGTCGCGTTGAGAGTCACGTCGCCCGAGATGGCGAGGCTACCGCACTCGACCTTAACAGCGCTCCTGCTCTTCTGTGGTTCGGCCGTCGCGTTGAGGGTTCCCTCCCCCGTGATGGCAAGGTTGCCGTCCTTGACCTCGATAGCGCTCCGCAAGGAATCGGCCGTTACGGTGTTGGTGCCCGTCACGCCGATATTGAGGTTGCCCTGAGCACTGATGCCGGCGCCGTCGTAGCCGTTGAGCTTCATGTCGTCGCCACCGTCCCAGGACCAGGTTCCCGCCTCGTCGCCGGCGGCCGTGCCCCTGTTGTACTGCGTGCCGCCCACGTTGACCCAGTCGGCGGCGAGTGCCACGCTCGGTAGCAGCAGCTGGCCGACCATGAGCGCGCAGGCCCCCGCGCAGACGAGTTTTGCGCCCACTCGGCGCCACGTTCCGTGGGCGAGCGAGCATGCGCGGTCGCGGTCGATTGAACTGTCAGGTATTTGCTTTCGCATGTGAGCCTCCTTGTCGTAAGGGGTGCTTCTGTAACACCATGTTACGAAAAGTTATCCGGATCCCAGGACACAAATTCGCATGCGGACCATCTGCCAGTGCGAAAGGCAACGAGCACGCGACTGCCAAGCGCGCCCCGTCTTTCGAAAGGCCCACCCCTACCGTCCTGGTCTACAATCGAGGGCACGACCATTCCGTCCACCCAAAGGACCGTTCTTGAACCTGAGCAAGCCTAAAATCAACGCGCTTTTGGCACTCGCGCTCTTCACCTTCGCCTTTCTTGCCGCCGAGTTTCGCTTCGACATCAATGTCGGGCTGCTCGCCGGCGCCGAGCGCGTCGTGATTGCGCAGGGTCTTATCCTGGGCGCCAGCGTGATCGGCTTTATCGGATATGCGCCGCTACTCGCTTTCGCACAGCGCAAAGGCCAGCCCCAGGCAGCCATCAGCGCCGCCGTCCCCATCGCCATCTTGGGATTGACCCAAATTCAGTCACCCACCGGCCCGCTTGCGCTCGAGATCCTGGGCTGCGTGGCTTTCCTTGGGCTCGGCCTGCTGGGTGCCGCGGCTCACCACACCTTCGCGATGACCTTCCAGGACGATCCCAAGCTCGCCACCGGCGCGGGAGCAGCCTATGCCGCTGGCATCCTGATGCAATTCGCGGTCAACTTACTCGATTGCGGCGGCATCGTCGAGCTCATCATTCTAGGCGTGGCAACGATCGTCATCTCCGCCCTCAGCGCCGCGCCCCAAGAGGCGGACGAGAGCTCCAGCTCCACCATCAGCCCTTTTGCCGAGCCCTCGCACGCCCTCGCCAAGCAAGCGTGTTGGAGCATCGCGCTCGTCATGATTCTCGCCTGTCTTTTTTCCACGCTCGACAACGTGGTCACGTTCTCCAACGCCCACGGCACCATCGCCGTACAGACCTGGCCGCGCCTCTTTTTAGCAGCGAGCGGCCTGCTTGCCGGCATCGTCTTTGACCTTGCCGAGCGCCGCTACATGGGCCTTGTTATGTTTGGCGTTGCGGCGCTCTCTACCATCTCCATCTTGGCAGTAGAGGCCGGAGCCGACCCCAACCTGGGCCTGATCGTCTTTTACCTGAGCTCGGGCTTTTTCGTCACATTCTTCACCGCCACGTTTACGCAGCTGGCACCGCGCATGCACGCATCCGCACTTTGGGCCGGCATGGGGCGCGCCGCTAACAATGTGTGCGCGTTCACCACGTCGGGCGTCTCGCTTGCGCTCGTGACCTCGGGCAACATCGCCCTCATCATGATTGTCGCGCTCGTGCTGCTCGTCGCCGCCGGCGTGGCCTTTGTAGCCGCCGGCCTGTTCCGCCTCCCCCAAACCGAGCAGGAGCGCGAACATCAGCAACTCGCCGAGGAAGCGCTCGCTGCACCGAACCTCGAAGAGCAGCGCCAAGCCTTCATCGATAGCCACAGCCTCACTCCGCGCGAAGCCGACGTGCTCATCGCCGTCACCCAAGACGAGCGCCCGCTCAAACAGGTTGCCGAAGAGCTGGGCATCTCGATGCGCATGGTCCAGCGCCACCTGAGCTCCATCTACCAAAAGACCGACACGCAAACGCGCGCCGGCCTCACCAAAGCCTTCCCCTCGGCCTAAAACAAAAACCACCACAAAGGTGCCTGTCCCCTTTGTGGTGGTTTTGGAGTCTAGCCTTCGAGTTGGGCCACCTTGTAGCGGTAGGCTGCGGCGATGACGTCCTTGCAGCCTTCGCGGCCCAGCTTGGCGCGGTTGACGACGATGTCTTTACCGCTCGTCATCTTCCACTTGCCGGCGCTATAGCGCTTATAGAACGCCTCGCGCGCCTTCTGCTGCTGCTTGACCAGCTTGGCGCCTTTCTTTTTATTAAGGCCACGCTTCTTGCGCACGATCTCGACGCGGTCCTCAAAGGGTGCGGTCACCAACACGGCAATGTGGTTGGGGTTGTTACGCAGCAGGTAATCGGACAGACGGCCTTCGATAATGCAGCTCTCAGTCTCGCCCAGATCCAAAATCACCTGGCTCATCTTTTGGAACAGCTTGTCCGAGTACGAACGCGCATCGTAGCGGTCGGGCAGAAACGCCATATTCTCCACGGCCAGGCGCTCGTCGTAGGCGGCCATCTTGTCGAGCGACTCGCCCGCGCGCAGTGATGCACGCACCAGCAGCTCGTTATCGTACAGCGGAATCCCCAACTCGTCGGCAAGCATGCGACCAATCTCGTGGCCCTCGGCGCCAAAGTCACGCGCGATGGTAATGACCACAGGACTCTTCTTATTCTCCAGATCGCTCATCGCGATTCCTTTCTCTATGTGACAAAGGGGCTGTCCCTTTGCCACATTCTACGCTGCCACCATTCGCCTCTGATATGCCCTCACCAGCAGCGAAATACCAAAGTTGAGCACAAAGTACATCGCAAACACCAGGCCGTAGAGCATAAGCACCTGCGACAGGTCGATTGCGTGGGCCATCACGACGTTTGCCGTGTACATGAGCTCGGCCACGTTAATGCCCGAAAGATACGAGCTGTCCTTGATGACGGTCGTGCACTGGCTAAACAGCGCCGGAATGATCGTCTTAAACGTCTGCGGCAGAATGATGTAGCGCATGGTGGCAAAGAAGCCAAAACCCTGGCTCTGCGCTGCCTCAAACTGGCCGCGCGGAATCGAGTTGAGGCCTCCGCGCACAATCTCGGCCATAACGGCGCTGGTAAACAGCGTAAAGGCGATGGTCGAAATCACAATGTCCAAACCCTGCACCGTAAAGTAGATAAACAGGATCCACAGCAGGTTCGGCGTGCAGCGGAACAACTCGATATAGGCGCTCACCAAAATACGGAACGGGCGGGGCGCGTAGCTTTTAACGAGCGCCAGCACCGTGCCAAAGATGAGCGAGAAAAAGATCGACAGCGCCGAGATCTCGATCGTCTTAACAAAGCCGCCCCAAATGTAGAGCAGGTTGGTCGCGTTGAAGATTTCCATGCGCTAGGCCTCCTCTACGTTGTCGAGCCCCAGCTCGGCCAGGCTCACGCCGCGCGGACGCTCCTTGGAGCGGCGCTCGAGCCACTGCACCAGCATGGCGAGCGGAAAGCAGATGATGAAGTACATAAGGCAGCAGACGATGTATCCCTGCAGGTAACCGTACAGACTCACAAAGTTGTCGGAACGGTACATAAGGTCGCCGCCGGCCACAAGCGCCAGCACCGACGTGTTCTTGACCAGGTTGAGTGCCTGGTTACACAGCGGCGGCAGAATGATCTTGAACGTCTGGGGCAGTACGATGTACCAGTATGCCTGCGCGCGGGTGAAGCCTTGGCTCTGGGCCGCCTCCATCTGACCGCGCGGAACCGCCTCGATACCGGTGCGGATGACCTCCGAAATGTAGGCCGCGTGATACAGGCCCACACCCAAGAAGCCCAGCACGAACGGCGCGATGCGCACCGGCTGGTCGGCACCGGTTATGGCCTGCAAAAACTGCGGACCGGCCATGTACATAAAGAGCACCTGTACGGGCAACGGGGTGTTCTGGTAAAACTCCACGTACACGCGGCTTATGGCGCGCAGCACGCGCGAACGAGTGGTAGAGAACACGCCCAGCAGTGTGCCCAGCACCAGCGACAGCAGCAGACCGGCAACGACCACCTGTAGCGTCACGCCAAAGCCCTCCCAGAAGGGCCCCATGTTTTGAAATGTCGTCGACCAACGGTCGGCGTCAAATAATCCTTCGAGCATTTGATTCCTTCCTTGGACGATGCGCCTATACAAGACCCCAGGTCTTGACCTCTTGGTCGAGCCAGCCGTCGGCCAGGCGATCGCAAATCACCTGATCGACCACGGCCGAAAGGTCGCAGCCCTTCTTGGTCGCCACGCCGTAGCCCTGCTCGCCAAACTTGACCTCGGGCTGCAGCAGCTCAACGGTCTCGTTCATGTAACCGGCCAGCGTGGAGCGGTCCATGGCAAAGACGTCGATATTGCCGGCGTCGAGCGAGCTTTTGATGATGGGGTAGCCGCTAAAGGCCCTAAACTCGGGCTTGCAGCTAAAGCCGTTGTCCTTGATCATCTGCTCGATCAGGCCCTGCGTGGTGGCACCCTGGCTCACGCCAATGACCTTGCCGTCCAGGTCCTCAATCGAGGTAAAGCCCGAACGCTTCTTGACCATAAGTCCCACGTAGTCGGTGCGGTACGGCGTCGAGAAATCCCAGCTCTTCTTGCGCTCGTCGGTGATGGTGTAGGTCGCCGCGACCACGTCAAGTTGGCCGTTATCGATCAGCGGGCCGCGCGTCTTGGGCGTTACGTCGGTAAACTCGACAAGCTCCTGGGCACGGGCCTCCTTGTAGCTCACGCCAAAGACGGCAGCGGCGATCTGGTAGCACAAATCGACTTCCATGCCCTCAAAGCGGCCCTTGGCGGTGTCGTAATAGCCGTAACCGGGAACATCCTTCTTAACGCCGGCATTCAGATGGCCACGCGACTTAATGGCCGCAAGCTTAGACCCCTTGTCAGAGCCCTCGCCGCTGGTGGAGTTGCCGCAACCGGCAAGCGCGGTCCCCGTCAGCGCAAGCATACCGGCGCCAGCCAGCTGCAAAAAGTGACGGCGCGACACGGCCGCCCTCGTCATATCCGTCATGTCCATCACCGCGCCTAGTGCAGAATCTTGGACAGGAACTCGCGGCAACGCGGGTTCTCGGGGTTATCGAAGAAGTGCTCGGGCGTGCCCTCCTCCAGAACGCGGCCGTCCTCCATAAAGATGACGCGGTCGGCCACCTGGCGCGCAAAGCCCATCTCATGCGTCACGCAGATCATGGTGATATCCTCCTGCGCGAGCTCAATCATAACGTCCAGAACCTCCTGGACCATCTCGGGGTCGAGCGCCGAGGTCGGCTCGTCAAACAGGATGATGGGCTGCTTGGTGCACAGGGCACGGGCGATGGCGATGCGCTGCTGCTGACCACCCGAGAGATTCTGCGGATACTCGCCGGCCTTATGCGCCATGCCGACGCGCTTGAGCGCAGCGATGGCGATCTCGGTCGCCTCCTCCTTGCTCTTCTTTTGCAGCTTGATGGGCGCGAGCGTCAGGTTGCCCAGCACCGTCATGTTGGGATACAGGTTGAACTGCTGAAACACCATGGAACTATACTTGCGAGCCATCTCCAGGTGATTCTTTTTTGTGAGCGGCGTACCGTCGATGACGACCTCGCCCGACGTGGGCTCCTCCAGATAATCGACGCAACGGATGAGCGTCGACTTACCCGAACCGGAAGGCCCGATCATTACGAGCTTCTCGCCACGCTCGACGGTGAGATTGATATCTTTGAGCACATGCAGGTCGCCAAAGTACTTGTTGAGATGCTTGATCTCGATCATGTCTGCCATGAATGTCCCTTCCCTGCGTTTACACGAGTTGAACTATTGTACGGAAAGAACCACATTTCCGCAGCCCACACTACATTCCCGTAAAGAACACGCAACCTTCCACCCACTCATTGGGGACAGACTTAAATGAGTATCTGCTCATTGGGCACTCATTTAAGTCTGTCCCCAATGAGTGCCCAGCCCAGCAAAAAGGGGCGCGACCATGACGGCCACGCCCCCCTCAACATCAACTATGTACCGCTCGGCCCTTACGCAAGCTTTGCGCCAACAATCTTGGCAGCCGCAGGCTTATCGAAGTTGCCGCCGGTGACCTTGCCGAGTGCACCCATGACCTGGCCCATCTGCTTCTTGGAAGTAGCGCCCAGCTCGGCGATAACCTGCTCGATCAGGGCCTCGAGCTCCTCGCCCGAAACCTGCGCGGGCAGCAGGCTCTCCAGAATCTTGACCTGCTCGGTCAGGTTGTCGGTACGCTCCTGGTCGGTACCGGCCTTGATGGACATCTCCAGCGTCTCGCTCGTCTGCTTGATCAGACGCTTGATCATGCTGTTGACGTCTTCCTCGGTCACATCGCGGCGCTCGTTGACCTCGATATTCTTCACTTCGGCCTTAACCTGGCGAATGATGGACAGGCGAACCTTGTCCTTGGCCTTCATGGCCGCAATCATTTCCTTCTGCAGCTCTTCGTTGGTCATCTGCAAATCCTCTCTAATAGCGTGGGCGGCACTCGTGCGAGCACCGCCCCATGATTACTCAGTCGTCGACGAATCGTCGGTCGAGCTCTTGGTAACGCCCTTCAGGCTGACGTTGTATGGCACGTCTTTGGGCATGGGATTAACGGTGATGTCGGCATTCTTCTTGTACTGCTCCAGCCACCCGCTGTACGCGGTGCTGGCCGCCTGCGTCTTCACCACGTTGGAGACATACTTCTTGATGGCCTTGGGCACCTGGTTGATGTCATCGACCTGATTATCGACATGGAAGTAGTCGGTGCACTTGATGATGTGGTAACCGTACGTCGACTCGACGACGTCGCTCACATCGCCCTTGTTGAGTCCCTCGAGCGCCGTCTGGTAGCTGTCGACGAAAGTGGTGAGCTTATCCCAGCCCACATCGCCCTTCTTCTCCTTGGAACCGGTGTCCTCGGAGTACTGCTCAACGGCGTCCTCAAAGCTCAGCTCACCGGAGTTGATCTTGTCCAGGCACTCCTGCGCCTTGGCCTTGGCAGCAGCCTTGTCCTCATCGGAAGCGCCGGAATCAACCTTGATCAGGATGTTCGACGAGCGGCGGGCGTCGTTGTAGCTGGACAGGTTTTCGTTGATGTAATCAACAATCTCGCTGTCCTTGGGCTTGCTGGTGGGTGCCACGGCATCCTTGAGCTTTTGCTGTGCCAAGCTCTCCTTGAGCGAGTCCTTGTAGGTGTCCTCGGTATAGCCGTAGGTCTTAAGGGTCTTCTTAAAGGTCTTGGCACCGCCCGCGCTCTTGCACGCGTCCTTCCATGCCTTCTCGACCTCCTCGTCCGACACCGTCACGCCGTTTTCCTTCTGCGCCTGCTGAAGCAGAATCTGCTGCGTGTAGGAATCGACGAGCTGCTTGCGGTACTTCTTGGGCGTGAGATCGTTGTCGACCAGATACTGCGCCCAGTCCTTGTCCTTGGTGTAGCCGTAGGACGTACGCATGCTCATGATTTGCTTGGTCACGGTGTCCTCGGTGAGGTTGGTGCCATTGATGGTGGCAGCCACGCCACCAGTGAGCTTATAGCCCGAGCTGGCACTTTCGGTCTGCGACATCAGACCGGAGCACGCCATGGCCGAGACGGAAAGCAGCATTGCCAGCACGCCGATAACCACCAGGACAATCTTGACGGTCTTAGACACGTACGTCTTGCGCTGCTTCTTACGAGAGCTGGAGGCAGCGCGGGCCTGCTGCTCGGGCGTCGGCGCGGCCTCGGAGTTCTTTTTCTTGTTTGCCATAGTTGGCCTTTCGCATTACGAATCGAACAAACGCCATTGTGTCACAACGCGGACCCCGCGACACACCTGGCACATGGGGGACAAGTTAATCTGCACCATTTTGGTGCAAAGGGGACAGCTCTGGCAGCTGGCAGCTAGGGACCGTCCCCAAGTGCCGGCACATAAGGAACGTCCCCAGGCGCCGACTTAGCTCCACCTTAGAAGTGGCGGCGGATGGCGTCGACCATGCCTTGGCACGTGGTCTGGCCGAGCACATCGGCTGCAGCATCGGCATCCATAAAGATATTCATAAGCGCTTGCAGGGCCTCGACCTGGCCGCCCGGCTCGGCAATGCCCAAATTGATGATGATCTGTGCCGGCACGGGGGCGCCCATGCCCGCCATGGCATTGAACGTCACGGGCGCGGCGGGCTTTACCACCGCGATATAGGGCTTAGCCACAAACCCCGGATCGGTATGCGGGATGGCGATGTTAGCCGCCGGCATGGCAAGGCCCGTGGGATAGGCATTCTCGCGCGTGAGGACGGCATCGAGCCAACCGGACGCAATGTAGCCGCGTGGTGCAAGCTCGCCCTCGAGCCGCGCAAACACCTCATCCGGCGTCGCGCATTCCCAATCAAAAAACACCAGCTCAGGCGTAAACAGCGTTTCGTTATCCGCCATGCGCTCACCTCTCTCATCTAGTCACCTGCGACGTTCTTGAATGACCAGTCGTTAAAGCCCGTCCCCGATGACTACCCAAAAACAAAAGGTGGCCACGCGCGCCTTGGCGCCAATGACCACCCTGACTACTCGGCTAAATTGTACTGTGCGCCGCTAGCCGCGAGGCGCGTCAATTGCGACCTTGCCGCTCTCCAGCACGTGGACGCGGCCGTCGGCGAGCATTTGCACGACCTCGGGATACAGCACGTGCTCAATCGCGTGGATGTGCTCCTCGAGCGTGTCGACATCCCAGCCCTCCTCAACAGCCAGCGCACGCTGGGCGATGATGGGACCGTTGTCGTAGATCTCGTTGGCAAAATGCACGGTCACGCCAGTTACCTTGACGCCGCGCGCAAAGGCGTCGTCAATCGCATGCGCACCGGTAAAGCTCGGCAGCAGCGCCGGATGCAAGTTGACCACGCGGTTGGGAAACGCCGCCAGCAGCGGCGTGTGCACCATGCGCATGTAGCCGGCCATGACCACATACTCGCAGCCGCGCTCGAGAAGCTCGTGCGCGATGATCTCGTCGGCGGCAATAGGGTCGGCGTAGATATCCTTAGACAGCGTGAGCGTCTGGATGCCCGCGCGCTCAGCGCGCTGCAAACCCTTAGCCGAAGGACGGCTCGACACCACAAGTTCAATCGAAGCGTTGAGCTTGCCGGCGGCGACCAAATCGATCAGCGCCTGCAGGTTGGTACCCGAACCGCTGATGAGCACACCGATTTTGAGAGGCTCGGCCGTATCGGTGCCGGTCGGACGGGTATAGGGCACAAAGCCCAGGTCCTCGGCGGCAGCCATCTGCTCGTTAGCGCTCATCGGAGTACACGACCTTACCGGAACCCTCGACGCACTCGCCCACGCGGAACGGCTTCTCGCCCAGCGCGACCAGGGCCTCGGTAACCGCGGCCTCGTCCTCGGGGGCGACGATCAGGCACAGGCCAACGCCCATGTTGAAGGTCTTGCATGCCTCGTTGGGCGCGAGCTCGGCCTGGCGCGACACGTAGGTGATGACGGGCGGAACGTCCCAACCCATCTCGGCGCCGTTGCGAGTGACCACGGCGTCGACGTCGTCGGCGAGCGCGCGGTTGAGGTTCTCGGTAATACCGCCGCCGGTGATGTGGGCGATAGCATGCACGTTGGCGCCGCCGCGCAGCAGCTCAAGAACCGGCTTCACATAAATGCGCGTGGGGGCCAGCAGGGCGTCAGCCAGCGAAGCGCCACCGAGCTCCTCGAGCGGGCGGCTCAGTTCCTCGGCCTTAGCGGCGGCCTCGGGCGTGCCCGGCTTAATACCGTCGACGCCGATGACCTTACGCACGAGCGAGTAGCCGTTGGAGTGCACGCCGGTGGAAGGCAAGCCCAGGATCACGTCGCCGGGGCGGACGTTCGCGGGGTCGAGCATCTTGGGACGGTCGACGACGCCCACGGTAAAGCCGGCAAGGTCGTAGTCGGCCGGAGCCATGACGCCGGGGTGCTCGGCCATCTCACCGCCCACGAGCGCGCAGCCCGCGAGCTTGCAGCCGTCGGCCACACCCTTGATGATCTTTGCCATGTGCTCGGCCTCGATGTGACCGATGGCAACGTAGTCCAGGAAGAACAGCGGCTCGGCGCCCGAAGCCAGAATGTCGTTGACGCACATGGCGACCAGGTCCTGGCCCACCGTCTCGTGACGGTCCATGATCTGGGCGAGCACGAGCTTGGTGCCCACGCCGTCGGTACCGCTGATCAGAATCGGGTCTTCCATATCCTTAAGCGCGGCGGCCGAGAATAAGCCACCAAAGCCGCCGATGCCGCCGATAACCTCGGGGCGGTTGGTGTCCTTGACCATCTGCTTAATAGCGTCAACGGCGCGGCCGCCCTCGGCGGTATCGACGCCGGCGTCCTCGTACGTCACATGCTTGCTGTCGCTCATCTGAGCCTTCCTCTCCCACTACCGTCCGCCGCGCGGGCGCCAAACGGTGCTCGTAGTTGTGTTCATTTCGGCGCGCGCCATAACAGCATACGCCGTCATATCAACAAAACAGCAGGTAAAACCTACCAAAATAAACCTGTCCCCACATGGCAGGTTTTAGGCCTCGCCATGCTCCTCTTCCCAGCTGCGGTCGTCGTATTTCTCGACCACGGCGTCGTCGTCAAAGTGCAGCGGCTTGTCCAGGTTGCGGGGCTTAAAGCCCTCCATGAACTTGTCGCGGCCAAAGCTCTCGGGAATCGCCACGGGGTAGCGTCCGGTAAAGCACGCATCGCAGTAACCGCCCTTGGGCATGACCTTCAGCAGGCCCTCGACCGAAAGGAAGGCCAGCGAATCGGCACCGATATACTCGCAAATCTCGTCGACCGTCTTGTTGGCGCTGATAAGCTGCGACTGCACGTCGGTATCGATACCGTAGAAGCACGGCCAGATGACCTCGGGCGAGTTGATGCGGATGTGAATCTCCTTGGCGCCAGCGTTGCGCAGCATCTTGACGAGCTGCACCATGGTGGTGCCGCGGACGATGGAGTCGTCAATGACGACCAGGCGCTTGCCCTCGATGTTGTCGCGCAGCGGGTTGAGTTTCATACGCACGCCCATGGCGCGCAACTCCTGCGTAGGCTCGATAAACGTGCGGCCCACGTAGCGGTTCTTGATAAGGCCCTCGCCAAAGGGAATACCACTCTCGTGCGAATACCCTTCCGCGGGCGGCAGGCCGGAGTCGGGCACGCCGATAACCATGTCGGCCTCGACGGGCTCCTCATGTGCCAGCTGACGACCCATGTCATAGCGGCAGGCGTAGACGCTCTTGCCGTTCATGATGGAATCGGGGCGGGCGAAGTAGACCTGCTCAAAGATGCAGTTAGCAGGCTCTTCGGCGGCGGGCACGCCCTGCTCGGACACAAGGCCCTCGGCACTGATGCGCAAAATCTCACCGGGACGGACGTCGCGGACGTACTCGGCGCCCACAATGTCGAGCGCGCAGGTCTCGGAGGCGACGACCCAGCCGCCGGCGCGGGTGACATGGGTGGTGGCGTCGACCGTCGCGGCGCCGTCCTGCGACGGCAGCTGCGAAACGGATGCGGCATCGGCCTGGTCCAGGCCCTCGTCCACCAGCTTGCCCAGCACGAGCGGGCGAATGCCGTGCGGATCGCGGAATGCGTAGAGCGCCTGCTCGTTGATGAGCGTCATGGCGTAGCCGCCGCGCACGAGCTCCATGGTCTTGCGAATGCCCTCGCGCAGATGGCCTGTACGCTGAGTAAAGTAGCCGATGAGTTTGGTCGCGACCTCGGAATCCGAGTTGGAGAGGAACGGCACGCCCAGCTCGATAAGCTGGCGGCGCAGCTCGTCGGTGTTGACGAGGGTGCCGTTGTGCGCAAGCGCGATAATGACGCTATTGATGGTAGAGAGGTGCGGCTGAGAGGCTTCCCAGCTCTTGGCGCCGGCGGTGCCGTAGCGCACATGGCCCACGGCCAGCTGACCGGAGAGCGTCGACAAGTCGGCATTGGAGAACACGCGGTCGAGCAGGCCCAGATCCTTGCGGACCATAACCGTACCGCCGTCGCCCACGGCGATTCCCGCCGATTCTTGGCCACGGTGCTGCAGTGCACGCAGGCCAAAGTACGTCAGTCGAGCCACGTCGCGATCGGGCGCCCAGACACCAAAAACGCCGCATTCCTCATGCAGCTGGTCGGAGTCCGGATCATACGTCGACATGGTGTTCACCTGTCCCGCGGCACGCTCGGCCGCGCGGATGGTTTCTTGAGACATGGCATCCCCTCAGAGCCTCGTATTTTGGCGTTACCCGCCTTATTATACGCACGGCGCGACGCGCTCCCCAGCGCATGAGCAGCGCTTTTTAAAAGCCCACCGAGCTAATAATCCGTTTTGCGGCCAAACATTTTATTGGGCAACCGCCTCGGGGCCGACGATCCCGCATACTTCCGTTGCGACGCGTCTCGCCCGCCGTTGGGGCTTGCATTGTTGCAATTGGGACATTCGTCCTGTCTTTTGGCAGGTCGGCGGCGTATCCTTGTACCTACAGCAAAACGAGAAAGGTTATGTATGGATCGAAACGAACTCGACCCCAGCGTCCCCAGCGCCACGGAGGTCAAGAAGATCCCCCTCATCATTAAGGTATACGCCGTCCTGTGCATCCTGTCCGGCGTGGGTACGCTCCCGTCGGTCGGCGCCTTTATGTGGCAGGTCATCACCGCACTCATCAACGGCAACGCCGCCGCCAAGCTCGGCGACAACACGCTCGTCGCGGTCGGACTGATTGTCGCCGGCATCATGCTCTCGGCTGCCAGTGCCGTCATCTTGATCATCTTTGGCCTGGACCTCATCAAGAACCAGCGCCGCAATGCCGCCCGTCTGTCCTATATCCTTATCGCGTTTACCGTCGTCGAGCTTTTGGTTGACGTGATGCTCCAGGGCATCGGGCCCTTCTTGCTGCGCCCTGCCATCCAGCTCGGCATCCTCGTCGCGCTTTCGGCCACCGTCGACCCCACACTGCGCCAGGAGCGCGAGCTGCAGCGCCGCCTGCAGGAGATGCTCGACCGCGACGCCGCCGCCGAGGGCATGCTCGGGCGCGACGAAACCGGCGAAGGCTACATCAAGCTCAACTACTTCAACCTGTTCTGGGTATTCTTTGTCTGCTGCGTGCTCGGCCTGGTCCTGGAGGATATCTGGCATATGACCGTCAACGATCCGGGTGTCTACCAGGACCGCGCCGGTATGCTGTTTGGCCCCTTCAGCCCCATCTACGGCTTTGGTGCCGTGCTCATGACCATGGTGCTCAACCGCTTCTATAAAAAGAACCCCATCATCATTTTCCTGGTGAGCGCCCTGCTCGGCGCCAGCTTTGAGGTGTTCGTGGGCTGGTTTATGCAGACCGCGTTTGGCGTGGTCTCGTGGAGCTACTCGCACATAACGCTGTTCGGTATGCCCGACCCGCTCGTGGTCCTCACGGGCGGACGCACCTGCACGGGCTTCGCCTGTCTGTGGGGCCTGGGCGGCCTCATCTGGATCAAGCTGCTGCTGCCGAGGCTGCTTAAGCTTATCAACATGATCCCCTGGAAGAGCCGCTACTCGGCCACCGTCATCTTCACCATCATTATGCTGGTCGACGGCGTCATGACGCTGCAGTCGCTCGACTACTGGTACCAGCGCGTTAACGGCACGGAGCCGGACATTCCCGTCGCACAGTTCTACGGAGAGCACTTCGATAATGACTTTATGGAGAATCGCTTCCAGAGCATGACCATGAGCCCGAAGGATGCAACGCGCGTGTAGCGCCAACCGCGCCCAAAACGCAAAATGCCCGCCGGTATCACACGTACCGGCGGGCATTTTTATAAACGAGCCTTCTATCGACGCAAGCCTCTATGCCTCGCGCTCGACCTCACTCACGCATTCGTTCTTGATGGTGCCAACGAGCGCTTGCAGCGCATCGACCACGTGCGGTCGAATGTCCCCGCCGATGAGCACGAGCATGATGTCGTCACCTACGGCAAGCTCACCGCTTGCCAGCCACACGCGCACATAGCCGATACCCGGCATCGCGCGCGTGGCCTCGATAGCAGCCTGCACCTTCTGAGCATCGAAGCCGAACACCATGCCGCCCACCCTGCGCCCGGGAGCTACGCCATCGGTTTCGATCCCGCGGACCTCGGACTTGGGCGTCGCGCGCACCACGCCGTTATGCGTCAGGTACATCCCACAGCCTGCCGCCGAAGCATCGGCCTTGGCCTCGCGCAGCCAAGCATCAACCGAAGGCATCGTTTTGCCATTCTCAAGCATCATTTCTCCCTTTTACCGTCATCGAGCAGCTCATTTGGGACGGGCTGCTCTCAACAATCTATTCCTCGGCCGGTGTGAGCACCATGACGGCGCGCGTATTGCTAAATGACAGCGAACGACAGGTCACAAGCGTTACGACCTTGGTTGCCGAAGCAGCACGATCGGTGGCATCGCTCGCCACGGCAGAGGCACCGTCGAGCATCTCGGACAGGTAGTTCTTGAGCCCGTCGTCGCCCTCAAAATTGATCGTGCGCGCCTTGGCATACGTGTCCTCAACGACCTTGGTCGCCAGTGGTCGCAGCTTATACGTAGCATCCCGTGTGATGTAGTACACATATTCAATGCTATCGAACGTTGCCTGGTCTGTCGTATCCGAAATCACGTTGAACATCGACCCATCGTTCATATGGTGTCCGTAGATCGTGGTCTGCTGGTCAACCATTCCCGGCGCGGTGTCATCACTATCCAAGAAAATGGCACCGGACGCGTTGGACGTGCCATCGAACAACGTGTTGAGGTATTTGGAGTTGTTGTTGGTCTGCACCACGGGGTAGTTGATGTTGGTGCCGGGCGCGTAAATCCAACCCACAACCTCGGGATTTGTCTGGGCAAGCGCATTAAAGTCGATAATTGGCACGCCACTGGCGTCCTTGTCGCTCACATATTGTTTTTCGATCTTTTGGTACGACTCGCTCGCCTGCTTGTAACCAATCTGCGCATTGATAAAGATGGCAGCGGCGGCAACGATTAGGCCGATGCCCACGATGATGAGCAGAATGGGAATGATGGAGCGGCGCTTTTTACGTGGCGGCTCGGTGTAATCCGACGGCGTGGCATGCGATGAAGACCGGGGCGGCTTCTTAGCGGTGCTATAAGATGAAGGTCGATATGCGGCCGGCGCGTCCTGTCGACGATGCGTCGCCGGTGTCACGGGGCGCGGCGCGCGCGGCTGCTGAGGAGAGGATGCCCGACCCTGCTGTGCCGCATGAGCAGCACCCGGCTTCGACGGATCGGGAATCTGAGAAGCCTTGAATCGTTTTCCCTGATAGTCGGACATGGCTCTCCTTATACTGCGGTGAAACGGCGGAACGCCTAGGCGTCGGCCATCTCCTGCTTCATCTTCTCGATAACCTTGCGGTACCCGGGGTCGCAAGCGCCTAGAATCTGCGTGGCGTAGATGGCGGCGTTCTTGGCGCCGTTGATGGCAACGCAGGCCACGGGCACGCCCGAAGGCATCTGCACCATCGACAGTAGCGAATCCATACCGCCCAGGTCACTCGTCTTCATAGGCACGCCGATAACCGGCAGCGGCGTAAAGGCAGCCACGACACCACCCAGGTGAGCAGCCTTGCCGGCGGCGGCGATAATCACTTTGATACCGCGATCGGCGGCAGTCGAAGCCCACTCATGGACCTTCGCCGGCGTGCGGTGCGCGCTTGCAATCACGAGCTCATAGGGCACGCCCAGCGCCTCGAGCTCGGCGGTGCAACCTTCCATAACGCCCAGATCGGACTTGGAGCCCATAATGATCCCGACAACCGGCTTCTGATCTGCCATAAACAAAGACCTCCTGTTGAGAGCGGTGACGCGGCCAATCCGCGACCCTTAACTACTGAGAGTAGTATAGCTGCTCCCGTCCCTGCGGTCCCCGGGTGCCCCGCGGCGGGCTGGGTTTTTATCTTCGCTCCCCTTGCTTCGCAAAGTCGCTCAGACAATAAACCCAGCCCG
>OBZF01000344.1_pt1 | contig 28848 bp, 33 predicted proteins | sample 1495521 | NCBI WGS metagenome assembly OBZF01 (sample SAMEA2580234, study PRJEB22360) | human gut metagenome | biome: human gut; feature: human-associated habitat; material: faeces | place: Denmark | collected 2008/2010 | reverse complement strand
TCGATCGTCGCTTCCCGTCCTTCTCCCCCCCTGGGGCGTTAGCCGCTGCCGTCGCGGTAGAGCTTACGGCGGCCTTCCTTGCGGATGGCCTGCTCGACCTTCGAGGCATCGTGCTCGCCGCGCTCCATGAGCTTGCCGCGCAGCTCCTCTGCCTCGTCCTGCGCCTGCTCAAGCTTTTCGCGCAGCCAATCGCGCTCAGCCCGCGCCTGCTCCAGCTGGTCGAGCACGTACTGCTCGCATGTCTTGATTTCCATGGGTCATATCCCTTCTCGTATCATCTCGTTGCCGTCACGGTCTGTGATCAGCCAATATCCGTATTCGTAGAGGCCGGGGTCGTGCGGCTCGTAGACCTGCAACAGCTGGCCCGTCCACCAGGCCTCCTCGTAGACCGGATGCCGCCAGCGCCACTCGGCCTTGAGCCGCGCCCCGCCGTGGAACTTGTCGTGGCATCCGGTGGTGCCGCTGCCGCAGAGGCAGAACAGCGGGCTTCGCAAGTCCCAGGTGCCGCACGGCGTGACCAGGCGGAACGTCTCGCCCCAAGACCGGTGCGCCACGTGGTGCACGCTTCCTGCGCGCCTGCCGCAGACGCAGCACCGGGGCGAAAGCGCCTCGTAGGCCTTTCCGTGGGTGTAGTGCGCCCCCAGGTGAGGCTTGCCGTAAAGCTCGGCTCGCTCTTTGGGGTAGCCGCGAAGCACCCCCGCATCGAGGATCATTCCAGCCTCCCGTCCGGGCCATCGAAGTGCTCGACCCTCGCGCCGCCCCTCAGCCGCGACACTATTGCCTTCGCGGTGTCAGGGTCTCCCTGCTCGGCAAGCCTGCGCACGAGGTCGCTTGGCTTGTACTGCGTGGTCACCAGCGTGGGCAGCATCGCGGAGTAGCGCTGGTCGATCAAGCTGAAAAGGCTGTCGAGCACGAAGCCCGTCGGCCTGCGCTTGCCCAGGTCGTCCACGATCAGGTAGCGCACCTCGGCGTAGCGCTTGAGCGGGTCGCCGCCGTCGTGGAAGCTGCGCTGGATCTCGTCGAGGATGCGGTACATCGGTGCCATGAGCACCGACCGCTTGCCGCCGGCCAGGCGCTTCGCCACGGCCGCGGCGCAGGTGGTCTTGTGAGTTCCGACGTCTCCCCAGAGGTACACCCACTGGCCGCGCTTCATGCACTCGGCGATCTCGGCGGCCAAGGGGTGGTCGAGGCTCACGTAGCGATCGGGCACGCCCGCCCGCTTCCAGTCGTGCATGGCTCTGTCGAGCGCAGCCTTGCGAGCCGCCTCGGCCTCGGCCTGGCGCTCCTTCTCGCGCTCGGCCTCGGCACCCGCGCAGCCGCACTGCTCGTAGCCGCAGAACAGCGTCCGCCCAGCGAGCCGCGTGGTGCGGGCCTTGAGGGTCGCGCCGCAGTGCGGGCACTCAGTCGTAGGCCGAAAATCCATCGTCTGGCACCTCCTTTGCCATGCCGTTTTTTGGCTTCGAGGTGCGCACCCAGTTGCGCACCGTGGCCTTCCAGTCCTTCATGTGCGATCGCCCGATCATCCAGCCCTTTTGGGCGTAGAAGTCGACGAAGCGCTCGGGGTCGAAATCGAGGGCGGTGAGGTCGAGGCCCTTGTTCGCAGCGAACTGCTGGGCGTATTCGGCGACCTCGGCGGGAGAGGGGGCGCGGAAACGCGCCGCTTTCCCTCTTTCCTTAATCCCTTTTCCTGACTCCTCTTCCTCTTCCTCTTCCTCTTCCTCTTCGCTTGCTCGTTTGCTCTCGGGTTTGCTTGCATCGTTGCTTGCCGCTTTGCTCTGCGTTTTGCTTCCGCTTTTGCTTGGCGGTTTGCTTCCCGTTTCGCTTGCCCGTTTGCTCTCGGGTTTGCTTGCCGCTTTGCCGCCCGATCCTCCCGCCACGATGCGCTTGCGCGAGGTCTCCATGACGGGCTGCACGGCGAACAGCACGGCCTCTTGGGCGTCCGTCCGAGGCTCGGGCTGCTCGCCAGTTCGCAGGTACCGGACGATCATGCCGATAAGCTCGTCGCCCTCCCTGCGGTTGCGCAGCCTAAGCGGCCCGTCTATGAGCGAGTCCAGTACCTGCATGCCGCCATCGCCCCTAAAACGGGATGTCGCCGTCGTACAGGCTTTCCTGGGCGGGCGGCATGGGCGCTTGCTGCGGCGCCGCCTGCGGGGCGGGCTGCGGCGCGTACTGCTGCTGGTATCCCTGCGGTGCCGCCGGGGCTTGCTGGTAGGCCTGCTGCGCGTTCCACTGCTGGGGCGCCGCCTGCGGGGCGGGCTGCGGCGCGTACTGCTGCTGGTATCCCTGCGGTGCCGCCGGGGCTTGCTTCTGGCTCATGAGCTCGATCTCGTCCACGATCACCTCAAGCTTGGATCGGCGCTGGCCATCCTTGTCCCAGCTCGAATAGCGCAGCTTGCCCTCGATGGCCACCTTCATGCCCTTGTGCAGGATGCGGCCCATGCTCTCGGCGCGGTTGCCGAACATCGTGCAGTCCACGAAGTTCGGGTAGTCCTCCCACTCGCCGGTTTGCTGGTTGCGGCGGCGGTCGTTGACGGCCACGCCAAAGCCCAGAACCTGCATGCCGCCCTGGGTAGCCCGCAGCTCGGGGTCGCGGGTCAAGTTCCCGCTGATGTTCACTCGGTTGATCGACATTTAGTAACTCCCTTCGCCGGTCCCGTTCGACCAGGTGCGCTTTATGTCCTCGTCGACGGTTCGGATCTTGAGCTTGTACACGTTTATCGCCTCTTGGCTCGCCTTGTAGAGCGCTTCGGCGCAGTCCCTGCGCTGCTTCAGCTCGGCTATGTCCTCACGGCCTCGGCAGAGGTCGCTTATCACCGTCACTGGCGTTCCCTTGGATCGCTCCTCAAGGATCGCGATGCGCAGCGCCTTGCGGTACTCGGCCTCGTTCTCGGCGTACTGGCTTCCGCTGTTGCGCAGCGCCTGAAGCTCGTCCATGAGCCTGTCGAAGAGCTGCATGCGCTCGGCGTAGAGGTCTTGCATGGCCTACACGACCTGCCATGCGGGGGACGGGCAGCACCCGGGGTTGGCCTTGAACTGCTCGTACTGCTGGCGGCTCTCGAACTGGTAGGAGGTGCCGCAGCTCTTGCACTTGGCGATGAATTGGCCGAACTCGGGCGGCTCCTTCTCGGCGGGCTTGCCGTCACCCATGAGGGTGTCGGGGTCACTCGTGCCGTCGATGTCGAAAGCTCCGCAGAGCGCGTACTTGCGGGCATAGCTCGATGCGCTGCCCGTGACCTGCGCCTCGTTCATGCCCTTCTGGCTCAAAGGCTCGCGGGCGTACGCATCGATCTCCAAAGGCTCGCCGTGGCCGTCCTCGAAGAACAGGCGGCACGTGGCCTTGACGTAGTAGCGCTCGCCGATCTGCTCGATCGAGTCGTTGAGCGTGAAGGCGATTCCCGCCGCCTTGCACGGCTCCTTGAGCGCCGCAACGATGTCCTCCATGCTGCGGTAGTAGAAGTTGCCGTGGGCGTTGTAGCGTGCCTTGGGCACCACCACGGATCGCTGCACCTGGGCCACGGCCTCGGCCAGCGTCATGTGCTTGTCTTCTGCCATCGTCTACTCCATCCTCGCTGCCACCTTGGCTGGCGTGCCCCGGCGGATGCTTCCGGTGATTCCCTGCGCCTTGAGCAGGGATGCGAGCGCCTGCATCTGCGATCGCGTGGCGCTCGGCACCTCGACCGTCCACGCCTCCAAAGGCTCCGCGACCGGTGCTGGCATGGGTGCCGGCATTGGTGCGGGCATTGGCACTGGCGCGGGCATCGGCTCAGGCTCGGGCGCTGCGATCGGCTCTGGCTCAGGCTCTGGTTCAGGTTCAGGCTCCGGCTCAGGCTCGGGTGCCATGGCCGCCTTCAGCTCGGCGATTCGCTGGTCTTCCTCGTCGGCCAGACGCGCCGCGTTCAAGGCGGCTCCGAGGTCGAGCGTGCGGAAGAACTCGCGCTCCGCGTCGGCGTAGTGCGGCATCGCCTCCTGCTGGGCCTTGAGCGTTTCCCAGTCTCTGGCCACGTCGGACACCTTTGCCTCAAGCGCCTGCTGCGCCTTGATCTCGCCGAAGGTCTTGTTGAGCCACTGCGGCTCATGCAGGCGCTCGTAGGGGACGACCGGTGCGAGCAGCCCCGCGAACTCCTCGTAGTGCTGCTGTAGGCGTGAGTAGAGCGCGTCCTTGCGCATCTGCTCGGCCTCGTCGAGCTGCGCCTTGATGGCGTCGGTTGACTCGTCGATGATGGCCGTGATCTGCTTGCAGCGCCTCTCGAATGCGTCGAGCGGCTTGTTGTACTCGCGCTTCACGGCCTTGCGGCGCTCGTCGATCTCCTTCTTGATGCCGTTGAGGTAGCTGCGGTCGTGCTTGGCATCCTTGATTGCCTGGGCGCTCGCGAGGTCGTAGGTGGCGCCCTCGTAGTCGGCGACGACCTTCTTCACGTGGGCCTCCAACGCGTCCATGTTCGAAGCGATGGTGGCCTCGGTGTACGTGACCTCAAGCGTGGTGGCCTCGGCCTCGATGACCTCTGCCTCGACCTGCTGCGGTTCGGTTTCCTTAGCCATAGATCTCGCCCGTCTCGTCGTCGAAGTCCATGGCCTGCTGCTGCTCAGCCACGGTGAGCAAAACCGTCTTGCCGCTCTGCTTGATGATGCGGAAGGCGTCGGCGTTGTCGGTCAGGATCTCGAATTGCAGGGTCGCAACGCTGCCCTTCACGGTGGCCTGCTTGAACTGCGCCTGGATGGTGGCTTCGTTGATCATGTCGTTACCTCCTATTTGATGCCGAGAACGGCGGCAAGGAACGCGCGACCGAACTCGCGCTCTTCCTCGCTGACGGGCTTGATCTTGTCGGCGATGAACTCGCGGCTCTTGGCGACGCACTTCTCGTCGATCCTGGAAAGCCCGGCCTCGCAAAGCGCGATCATCACGTGGTAGGCGTTTGCCGCCGTCTCGCCGTCGTTGTTGTCAGGATGCGTGGCGTCGAACATGAGGTTGTTCGCGATGCAGGCGGCGTGGTCGAGCACTGCTTTGTGGAACTTGGTCCCGTGGAAGTCCTCAAAGCAGTTCTCTTCGAAGTATTTGGCGTTCATTTCTTCTCCTTCACGTACTCCTCGACGAAGTACTCGATGTAGATGTCTATGCGTGGTTTGGTGCCGTATGGCGACCTCGGGCGCTTGGTGACGGCTCCCATGTCGACCTGCGAATCGTCCTTGAAGGCGATCCCGTTGAGCGCGTCGCAGGCGAGCTTGCCGAGGTTGTCCCAGTCGGGCTTGCCGAGGTCGGCGCGGCCCTCCCAGTACTTCGGGTTGCTCTTCGCGAGCGGCCTGGTGGTCGAGATCCGCATCACGACCGGGCCGTCGTGGTCGGCGAAGGTCTCGCCGTATGCCGCGCGGAACGCGTCCTTGATGGCCTTCTCGGCCTTGAGCGTCTTGGTCGGCGTGTAGGTGCGGTGGTTGCGGTAGTCGGTCATAGGGCGCTGCTTTCCAACAAGCTCTGCTGGGTGCATGGTGATGTGCGCCGTGGCCGCAAGGGTGCGCTGCCAGCTCATTCGCTGAACCCATCGCTCTGGCTGCGGTGCTTGTTGAAGGCTCCGCGCAGCTCTGGGTACCGCGCCTCCATGATTCGGGCAATGGCTGGGGCTATGCCGTTCTTGCAGCCAACGTGCAGCTCGTTGCGCACCATGTTCACCAGGTAGTTGATCGACACGTAGCCCTTCTCCTTGAGGCGGCGGGCGTTGGAGAGCATGAACCGCCACGCCTCGGGGTTGGCCTCGATCCACTTCTTGGCCTCGGCAACGTCTTGCTCGCCAGCCATGCCCAGGCCGAAGATCTCAAGCTGGTTGCTCTGGGGTTTGGGGCGGTATATCTCGTCGTTACGCATTGAGCACCGCCATGCTGCCCACGGCTCGCTGGGCGTCGGCAACAGCCTGGTCCATCGTGGGGATGACCCAGAGCCAGAGCACGGCGAGGAAGATCATGAGGGCCGCGAGGAAGCCGACCATGACGCCCGCCTTGAACTGGGAGCGCTCAAGCTGCTCCTGTGCCGTCGGGCGCTTGCCCTCGAATGGTATGATGGTCGCAGCCTCTTTCGAGGCGGCTACGTAGCGGGTGCCCGATGTGTGGAAGCTGGGGGCGCTCGCTTTCTTTTTTGTCTGCATTTCCGTTCTCCTTTCGGTGTTTTCGCAGGTCAGGTTAACCGTGGCTTTTTCCGTGGCTATTTTTCTTTTTCTTAGCCCGGCTTTTCGCGCTGTAGAAGCACTGGCGCGTGCGGTTGTTCCTGATCTCCCTTGAGGCCTCTTCCTTCATGGCCTCCGCTTGTTCTGCCAGGTCTGCCATGTGAAGCTCCTTCGTGCACTCGATGCACCAGCCGTTGATGCGGTTGAGCGGTCGAAACGTCCACTGCCCGCAATGGGGGCACTGCCTGCGCTTGCGCAGCGAGATGCCGCACTTCCGCGCCTGCCACTCGACCGAATCAACCGATCGCCCCAGGGCCTTGGCAATAGCCGCCGCACCTTCGCCTGCGTGCTCTTCGAGGTATCTGAGTTCACGTGTAGACCACTGCTTCACGCCTCCGCTTCTCCCTTCTGCTGGCGTTCCCACTCGCGATATGCTTGGAGGATCGTCGAGCACATGCCGTCAAAGGCAACTTCGCGGGCCGTCTTCTGACGCTGCTCCTGTTGCTTCTCGTCGCTCATTAGGCCACCGCTAGCTCATGCAGCTCGTCCAACGAAACGCCGAGGATGCGAGATAGCGCGTAGGCTTCAGACAGGCTGAACTCGTACGAGCCTCGAACTTTGTTAAAGAACGAAGATCGGCTCATACCGAGACTGTCTGCCAGCGCGTCACGTGTAACACCATTCGTTTCGGCGTACTCGTTGACCTTCTCCGACAGGTTCATGCTTCTCCTTTCTCCCGTACAAAACTTTGTACTCCTACAGTATTGTACAAAGTTTTACACCGTGCAATACTTTGTACGTGTAAATATTTGGACTGTAAGGGGAGGCCATGGAGTACCGGTTTGTTCTCGCACATTACTTAGAGGAACAGGGAATGACTCCAGCTGAGCTTGCTCGCGCTATTGGTTCCCCTAGATCGACCGTTTCTGCCCTTTTGAGCGGAAGGGCAAAAGAGCCAACACTTGGTAAAGCTAAGGCGATAGCGGACGCTCTTGGCGTGTCCCTTGAAGAGATGGCTCGGATGACATACGAGGAGGAATAGGCATGGGACTTCTTGGTGATATGGCTAAAGCCGCTGCGAAGGTCGCTATAAATCAAGTTTCAAACACTGCGCACGAGAAGGTTTCCGAGATGTTCCCAACAAAGGAGATCGTTCTATCCGGCTCACACGAGCGCGATGTCTACACCTACTACGGCGGGCCATTGAAGGGAATAAGGGTCGGGCAGACATTCGATGCTGAGGTCGCTAGGAAGCCTGTCACCCTTGTAAGCGAGTTGACGGGAACAGAATGGAATACTGCCGAACACGGAAACAACGCGCTTATGTATAGGGGCAAGCCATTTGGCTCTTTTAGCCCAATGAGCAAAAGCATTCGAAAAATGATCCGTATGGGATACCGGGTCAAGATTAGGTGCAAAAACGTTGGATGGTACGCGCAGGGGATACCTGAGATTGTTGCCATGATTCCAGATCCAGAAGCTGTGTTCTCTTGGCTTGACGAGTGCGAGAGAAGTGGTGAGGAGGTTCCGTTCAATGCCAACAGCTAGAACTGCGGTGATATACGCCCGCTTTTCGTGCAACAAGCAGCGCGAGGCCTCCATCGACGACCAGCTGCGCATCTGCCGCCAGTGGTGCCAGCGCGAGAAGTACGCCATCGTGGCGGAATACTGCGACTATGCCATAAGCGGGCGCACCGACGACCGCCCCGAGTTCCAGCGCATGGTGGCCAACGCCGGCGAGAGCGACATAGTGCTCGTGTACATGATGGATCGCTTCAGCCGTGGGGAGTACGACGCGCCCATATACAAGCGCGAGCTTGCCCAGCACGGCGTGAAGCTCGTCTCGGCGCTTGAACAGATACCCGATTCGCCCGAGGGCATCATTTACGAGAAGCTGCTTGAGGGCCTTGCGGCGTGCGAGTCGAAGAAGACCGCGATCCGCACGAGGCGCGGCATGGAGGGCAACGCGCTCAAGTGCAAGACCAACGGCGTGCGCGTGTTCGGCTACGCCAGCAACGAGGCCGACGAGTACGTGATCGACGAGGACGAGGCCGCTTTCGTGCGCGAGGCGTTCAAGCGGCGCATAGCAAAGGAGACCACCAACTCTATAGCGCGCGACTTCGCGGCACGCGGGGTCAAGACCTCGCAGGGAAACCCGTGCGGCTACTCGATGGTCGAGCGGATGGTGAAGAACCGGAAGTACACGGGGCGCTACGAGTGGGGCGGCGTTGTCAAAGAGGGCGGCATGCCCGCGATCATCGACGAGGTGACGTTCATGGAGGCACAGGGCATACGCGCGGCCAAGGAGCGCAGCGCGGAGAGCTGGGGCGACTTCGCCCTTTCCGGCAAGGCGATCTGCGCGGGCTGCGGGCGCAACCTGCAAGGCGTGAGCGGGCGCGGGCGCAAGAACGTGAAATACGAGTACTACCGCTGCCATGACGGATGCGTGAGGCCCGTGAGGCGCGAGGAGCTTGAGGGCGAGATCGTCAAGGCGCTGCGGGCGCTCCTGCAAGACCGCGAGGAGGCCTTGAGGATAGCCCACATGGTTGCGGAAAGCTCGGATGGCGCGGAGGTGGCGGCGAGGCGCAAGCAGGCCGCCCAATCGCTCTCAGCAGCCGAGCGCGGCCTGAAGAACATCCTCAACGCCATCGAGCAGGGCATAATCGCTCCGGGCGCGAAGGAACGCATAGCGGAGCTTGAGCACCAGCGCGACCGCGCCAAGCTCGACCTTGAGGCGATCAGGGACGATCAGATAGACCCCGAGCGGCTGGCCGACTTCCTGCAATGCGGCTCCGCCCTGGACGACGCGACGCTGCTGAAGGCGTTCGTCTACCAGGTGAGCGTGAGCGACGAAGAGTGCATAGTGACGCTGAACTACGACGTGGAAAGCAACGAACCCGCCAGACTGGACGTCCAACGGGTTCGTACAAAATGCAAATGGTGCCCCCAGCGGGATTCGAACCCGCGATATCCACCTTGAAAGGGTGGCGTCCTTGGCCGCTAGACGATGGGGACAGCGGGAAAGAGTATAGCAGACTTTTTTGCCGGCGCGTATATCGTTGGCAAACTGGAAAACCACCACACAGGAGCTGGCTCCCTATCCTGATTTTCAAATATCTCAATCTGTAACATCTGGGCGGGCAAATCGGCTCTATCTGTTACAGATCGAGACAAACGGCGGGCGTCGGGACGAATATCTCAATCTGTAACAGTAAGACGACTTTTAACGGTCTAGATGTTACAGATTGAGACAAACTGCCGTGGCAGGTCAAAACCACCACAAAGGTGCCTGTCCCCTTTGTGGTGGCGGGGCGTTAGAGGAGGAGCTTCATCGCGGCGTCGTGGGCGGCGTGCTCGTAAGTGTCGTCGAGGGGCTTGAGCGGCAGCAGAGCGGTGGCCCGTGCATCGCCACGGCGCTCGAGAGCGTGGGCGATGAGCCAGTCGGCGAGCTCGGGGTTCTTAGGCAGTGCCGGTCCGTGTAGGTACGTGCCGATGACGCCCTTGTAGATGATGCCCTCAAAGCCATCGTCGCCGTTGTTACCGGTACCCGTGACGACGGACGTTCCGAGCGGCGTGGCCTCTGCATCGAGCAGGGTGCGGCCGCCGTGGTTCTCGAATCCCACAAAGGGCTCGGGTGACAGGTCGGTCTTGACGGCGACGTTGCCGATCAGACGGTCGGAGCCGCGCACGGTCTCGGCGGCAATGACGCCCAGGCCCTCGATGCGATTCTCGCCCATATAGTACGAACGGCCGAGCAGCTGATAGCTGCCACAGATAGCGAGCAGCGAGCCGCCATCCTCAACATAGGCCGCGACCTTGTCTTTTTGAGCGAACAGCTCGTGTGCCACGGCCAGCTGATCGCGGTCGGAGCCACCGCCCATCATGACGATGTCGGCGTCGGTGAGATCGAGCGACTCGCCCATACGGACCTCGTCCACGCGCACGGGGATGCCACGCCAGGCGCAGCGGCGCTCGAGGGCAATGACGTTGCCGCCGTCGCCATAGAGGTTGAGGGCATCGGGATACAGGTAGACGATGCGTAGCGGGCGCGAAAGCTCGACCGGCGCAATGTCGGTGGGGACAGCGCTGCCATCGGCGCGCGTTACGGCGTGGGAGGCGACCGAGCTCGCATCGGTGCTCTTAAGCTCGTCGAGCTCCTTGATCAGCGGCGGGAAGGCCGTGTAGTTGGCGACGGCGTAGAAAGTATCACCAGCCTCCTCGTCCGCCACGGCACCGATCGCCTGCTCGATATTCGAGATGATGGCGGAGTCGATGCCGGCGTACTTCAGGCGTACCTGCATATCGTGCGCGCGTGTACCCCCGACAAAGGCGATAAGACCTGGGGTATCGGCGATGCGCTCGAAGTCGACGTCGTAGATCCACGATACATCGTGGCCGTCGGCGTCGTTGTCGTTCAGGAAGAAGGCGCAGAGCCTGCCGCCTGCCGTTTTAATGGACTGGATCTGGCGATCGAAGCCCACGGGATTTTTGGCCAGATTTGCCTCGACGGTACGGCCAGCGATTTCCCAGCGGCCCATGCGCCCGCCGGCGGGGACGTAGGCATCGAGCGTGGGCTGCAGATGCGCCGCGTCCACGCCCAGCTCGCGCGCCGCAAAGAAGGCGGCGGCAACGTTGTAGACCATGTACAAGCCGTTGTAGCGCGTGGCGATGTGCGTTGCGGGTGCGTCGGTATTGGGTCCAAAGTTCAGGTCAAAGCCGTAGCCGTCGCAGGTGAGCTCAACGCCTGTCACGCGACGGAGCAGCGCTGGGCGACTCCAGCCGCACGAAGGACAATGATAGGCGCCGAGCTGGCCGTATTGCACGTAGTCGTACTCCAACGGGGTGTTGCACTGCGAGCAAAAGCGCGAGTCGCTAATGCGGTCAGACTCGGTGTCGGTGGCGCCGTCGATGCCAAAGGCGATGCTTGCATTGGGAACGCGCGCGGCGATCGCGGCGCACAGCGGGTCGTCGGCGTTATAGATGAGCGTCGTTGTCGGCGAAAGCTCCAGCGCGTGGGCGATGACGTCCTGGGTGTGGTCGATCTCACCGTAGCGGTCCAGCTGGTCGCGGAACAGGTTGAGCAGCACAAAGTAGGTCGGCTTGAGCTTGGGCAGGACGCGCACCGTGTAGAGCTCGTCGCACTCAAAGACGCCTACGCGCTTGCTGCTGGCGGTTCGCTTAAGGTTGCCGCGCGCCTCGAGCAACGCGCCCACCACGCCCGGCTCCATGTTGTTTCCGGCACGGTTGCATACCACGGTGGCGCCGCTGGCGGCAACGGCATCGGCGATGAGGTTGGAGGTGGTGGTCTTGCCGTTGGTGCCGGTGATCACCACGCTGCGGTCGACAAGGCCCGCGAGGTCGCTTAGCAGCTCGGGGTCGATCTTCATGGCGATACGGCCGGGGAGTACGCCGCCCTGGCGCTTAAGGACGGAGCGCAGTCCCCAGCGGGCGATATCGCTCGAGGTGCAGGCGAGAGATGAGCGGAAGTTCATGAAGCCGTTCCTAACGTGAATGACATGGTCGTGACGTTTGTGCCGTTAAAAGCCGTAGCGGCGCGCAAATTCCTGGGCAAGCTGCGATACGTCTTCGCAAGCGCTGGCCCAGGGGGCAAAGTCGGGAGTATCCGAGATGATGCCGTCGGCCTCCCAAACTGCCTGATGCGAAAGATCCCAGGGGTCGTGCGGTTCGGGCCGGCAGGGAAGATACGGCGTCTGATACATGGGGTTCAGCAAAAAGAACGCGCCGCCCTCGCAGCGGTTGGCAAACTCACGCAGCGCGCGTGTCGCCGGGCGCATCTTGTTCGTTTTGAACAGCAAGATCGTGCGGGCGAGCAGGTACCAGGGGGAGTTCTCGAGGGTATCGGCCCCCATCTGCTCCTCGAGCTGGTGGGCCAGGGCAAAAAAGCCGTCCTCGTCTTCTAGGCGAGCGAGGGCGAGTAGCACGGTGCCTGCAGCTCGGGTGGGATAGCCTTCCGCCTTAAGGACGCGGCGGGCGTAGTTGGCGGCAGCACGGTAGCGAGCGCTCGCCATGCACAGCTGCGAGATGGCCTCGAGCGTGTGGAGCCACCCGATAAGAGCCGGCTCGCTTACGGTGAGATCGGCCGCCGTCACGCCGTCTGCCAGCACCTTGTTGGCCCAGTAGTGCGGGGCCTCCATGTCGAACCCGGGCACGCTTTGCTGCAGGTAATCGGTCGTGGTCGCCTCGAGTTTCATCAGGTCGCCCAGACAGGCGTCGACGGGCGTGTCCGCCAAAATGATGGCGAGCAGCTGGGCATCGACGGCCAGCGCGTCGACGCGGACGATCTTGAGCAGCTCATCGCGCGTATCGTCGAACAGGTGGTTGCGCGTCTGTTCAAACTCCTCGTCGCTGCCCATGTCCTCGATGCGATGGAGCTCGTCGAGCAGGTGGCGGTGGACGCCTGCATAGGACAGCAGTGCCTGGGCATGCTCGGTCTGCGCATACTTATGAGGGTTGACGCCCACGTCGTTATGGACAAGCTCGCGTGCTGCATCGGTGAGTTCGGGGTGCGACGCAAGGTAGGCGCGCTCCAGGTAGGCGGGGATGTAGACGCTCGGATCCATTAGAGGTCTCCTCCCTTAAACGGCAGGCCCTGCTCGGCCGCCCGCAGGATGCGCTCGTCAATCTGGGAACGCACGATATCGTTGGTGGCGACCCAGGCGGCAAAGCTGGCGTTGTCGGGGGCGCCCAAGCCCTCTTGCAGTACCGGCGTCGCCTCGGACAGCGCAAGGACAAGCTCGTCGGTGGAGCCCACGCCCACGTTGACGCGGGCATAGACGCCATCGGGAAACTCGGTTTGGAAATAGAGCGCCTCGGCTGCGTGTGGGCACGAGCGTGCAAGGATGCGCAAGTAGTGCTCGGCACCCTCGTAGTCCAGCTCGCGCCAGGCAGCGCTCATCAGCGCGATGAGCGTCCATGGGTCCAAGTCGCGCTCCGCGTCCTTGGGACGACGGCGTAGCGGCGTGTTGGTGAGATAGGGGACGGAGTGGGCAGAGCGAAAGCGCTTGAGCTCCTCAGCGGGGTATTCGAGCTTCGCCATGGCGAGCATCGCGGTGTGACGGACGCCGGCCGGATCGTTGGGGGCAAAGTCGAGGCTGCAGTTTGCGGCTTCGAGCGACATGCGATAGCGGCCGCTAATGAGGGCGCGCGACGCAAGGGCGGCAAGCCAGCGCAGGTAGGGGCGGCGCATAAGGTCGCCTGCGGCCTCACGCTCGTAGGGGTCCTGCGCCGAGGCGATCTTGAGTGCCAGGTCGTGCTCGACTTCATCGCGCTTGGATACCAGGTACTGTACGTACTCCTCGTTGGAGTTGGCGGTGAGGGCGGTCAGCATGCGCTGGGCATCCCAGTTGGTGGGGTCGAGCGCGGCTGCCTCGCGAAGCATGTTCTCGGCAGCGGCCTCTTCTTGCTCTGCCTGGGTATCGTCAGGGATAAAGGGAATGCGGTAGTCGACAGCCTCGACCACCTTGGCAATGAGGTGCCCGGCGCGGTCGCGGTCGTGCACGATGAGCGGCGCGGGGTTGCGGGTGAATTGTTCCATCAGACGCTCTACGGCGGCACCGTCGGTGAGCGGGATATTGTCGCGGCGCAAGGCCTCAAGAACGAGGCGATGGCAATCCTCTTGAATGGGATCGAATGCCATGGGGCCTCCTTTGCTGCGGTTAGGGTTCAAATGTCTCTATATAAGGTTCTAGTTTACCCGCATGTGGCACACCGGGGGTGCCGCACTTGGACATGCACCTTTGCACCACGAAGACGGATGTCGCACAAATGTCGGCACCTTGGACGACTGAGTGGTATCACGATGCCGCAAACGGTCGATTTTTGGCGGCGAACGGGGCACATTTTGGAGGGCCACAGTCCTGCCCGGGATATGTGGTCAACCTTGATAAAACGTTTGCCCAGCTTGGGAGTATGAATGCCCCACAAGGGTCTTCAGGGATAGAAAAAACGTTTCATCATTGTCGGCTTTAGGTGAATAACTGACCAACCAGAACGGTAAAATAATGTTTGTCTGAGCGTTGAGACGTTTAGACATCGCGCATTGTCATCGCCGGCAACGCGCAAAACGGTCCTAACGGAGCCAATCGGGTGCTCCGTTATATACGCAAGTCTAAGAGGGGCTTGTTTAGGAGGCACAGTATGGGACGTTTTACCAATCCTCGCGATCTGTACTTTGGTGAGGGCGCTCGCCACGAGGTGAAGAACCTCAAGGGCAAGAAGGCCATCATCGTTTCTGGCGGCAGCTCTATGCGCCGCGGCGGGTTCCTGCAGGACGTTGAGGCCGACCTTAAGGAAGGCGGCTTCGAGGTCAAGCTGTTCGAGGGCGTCGAGTCCGATCCGTCCATCGAGACGGTCATGAAGGGCGCCGAGGCCATGCGCGAGTTCGAGCCCGACTGGATTATCGCCATCGGCGGCGGCTCGCCCATCGATGCCGCTAAGGCCATGTGGGTCTTCTACGAGTATCCCGAGGAGTCCTTCGATAACATCATCCAGCCGTTCAGCTTCCCCGAGCTGCGTCAGAAGGCTCACTTCTGCGCCATCTCCTCTACCTCCGGTACCGCTACCGAGGTCACTGCCTTCTCCGTCATTACCGACTACGCCAAGGGCATCAAGTACCCGCTGGCCGACTTCAACATCACCCCTGATGTCGCCATCGTCGACCCCGAGCTCACCTACACCATGCCCGCCAAGCTGTGCGCTCACACCGGCATGGACGCTCTGACCCACTGCATGGAGGCCTACGTTTCCACCTGCGCTTCCATGTTCACCGACGCCAACGCTCTGCACGGCATCCGCGAGATCGTCGAGTGGCTGCCCAAGTCCTATGCTGGCGACCATGAGGCCCGTCAGCACATGCACGAGGCTCAGTGCATCGCCGGTATCGCCTTCTCCTCGGGCCTGCTCGGCATCGTTCACTCCATGGCTCACAAGACCGGTGCTGCCTTCGAGAACGGTCACATCATCCATGGTGCCGCAAACGCTATGTACCTGGGCAAGGTCATCCAGTGGAACTCCAAGGATCCCCGTGCTGCCGAGCGTTACGCTTACGTGGCCAAGGAGATCCTGCACCTTCCCGGCGAGACCAACGAGGAGCTCATCGCCGCGCTCGTCCAGAAGATTCGCGACCTCAACGACCAGCTCAACATTCCGCAGTCCATCAAGGATTACGCGAATGGTGGCGTGAAGGTCGACGCCGAGAACCCGCAGATGGTTTCCGAGGAGGAGTTCCTCGCGAAGCTCCCCGAGATCGCCGCGAACGCCGAGCAGGACGCCTGCACGCCCGAGAACCCGCGTGAGACCAAGGCTGCCGACTTCGAGAAGATCCTCAAGGCCTGCTACTACGACACCGACATCGATTTCTAATCGACTCTTGTTATCGTAATGAGGGGCTCCGCACGTATCCGTACGGAGCCCCTTTCTTTTTAATTGTTAGAGAATGGGATAAAAATGGCTGCAATCTTCAATAGCCCCAGCAAGTACATCCAGGGCCCGGACGAGCTGGCCAAGCTCGGTTCCTATGTCGAGCCGCTCGGCGCTAAGGCCCTCGTCATCGTGACGCCTTCGGGCAAGAAGCGCGTCGGTGCCAAGATCGAGGGCGGTTTTGCCGAGGCTAAGGCCGAGCTGCTGTTTGAGGATTTTAACGGCGAGTGCTCCAAGGGCGAGGTCGATCGCCTGGTTGCGCTCGCTCGCGACAACGGCTGCGACATCATCGTCGGCGTCGGTGGCGGCAAGATCCTCGATACCGCGAAGGCTGTCGCCTACTACTTGGGGTCTCCGGTTATCATTTGCCCCACCATCGCCTCGACCGATGCGCCGTGCTCGGCACTTTCGGTGCTCTACACCGACGACGGCCAGTTCGATAAATACCTCTTCCTGAAGGCTAACCCCAACATTGTCCTGATGGATACGACGGTTATCGCAGCGAGCCCGGTGCGCCTGACGGTTTCCGGTATGGGCGATGCGCTCGCAACCTACTTTGAGGCCCAGGCGACGCACGATGCCGACGGCGGCACTTGCGCCGGCGGTAAGGGCGGAATGGCCGGTCTGGCGCTCGCCAAGCTCTGCTACGAGACGCTTATGGCCGATGGCGTCAAGGCCAAGGTTGCGCTGGAGAAGGGTGCGCTTACGCCTGCCGTCGAGCATATCATCGAGGCCAATACGCTGCTCTCCGGTATTGGCTTTGAGAGCTCGGGCCTTGCTGCTGCTCATGCCATCCACAATGGCCTGACGATGCTGCCCGAGTGCCACGGCATGTATCACGGCGAGAAGGTCGCCTTCGGCACCATCGTCCAGCTGGTACTCGAGGATGCCCCGACCGAGAAGCTCGAGGAAGTCTTGGGCTTCTGCATTGAGCTGGGCCTGCCGGTCACGATGAAGGAACTTGGCGTTGCCGAGCTTACGCGCGAGCAGGCCATGATTGTTGCCGAGGCCGCCTGCGCGCCCGATGACACCATGTGCAACATGCCGTTTGAGGTGACGCCCGAGATGGTCGCCAACGCCATCCTGGGTGCCGACGCACTGGGTCATTATTACCTCATGGATGAGTAAATCAAGCTAAGGAAGGGGCAAAGCCGGCAGATGGCTTTGCCCCTTTTGCTATGGTGCAAAGTGGCCTGTCTCCAATGCACAAGTTGGTGCAGGGGACAGGTTACTTTGCGCCAACCGTTGTTTGATGAAGGGCGGATTCTCGTATGGTGCTTCCCATGGTTTATGGCGGTCCCGGCTGGTATGTTCAGGGGCCGGGCGAACTTTCGCGTCAGGGCAGATATCTGTTATGGCTGGGGTGCTCCGCCTATGTCCTGTTTGACCAAGGCACCGAGGATCGACTGCGCAAGCAGATCGTCGATGGATTTCTGGGCGAAGATCTCAGCGAGCCGTTCTTTAAGATTTATGACGGTCCGTGTACGGAAGAGGCCGTTGTAAAAATGGCTAAGGAAGCCCAGGTCGAGTATTGCGACATGGTGGTGGGTATTGGCGGTGGCAAGATGCTCGATATCGCCAAGGCCGTTGCGTTTTATGCCGAGGTGCCGTTGTGCGTATGCCCCACGGCGGCTTCGATGGACGGTCCGTGCAGCGCGATTTCGGTGCTGTATCACGAGGATGGGTCGTTCGACCACTACCTGATGCTCGAGAAGAATCCAGACCTGGTCGTGGTCGATACCAACGTGGTCGCGGCGGCCCCACTGCGTATGACGGTCGCTGGTATGGGCGATGCGCTGGCAACGTATTTTGAGGCGCGTTCGTGCGCCGCGGCGCACGGCGCCAACGAGCACGGTGGCGCGCCGGGACACTTGGCCTTGGTTGCGGCTCGCACCTGCTACGACACGCTCATGGAGTGCGGCGTCGCTGCCAAGCGCGATCTCAAAAAGGGCCGTACATCGCCGGCAGTTGAGCGCCTGATCGAGTGCAATATTCTGCTCTCGGGCGTCGGCTTTGAGAGCGGTGGCTTGGCGTTGGCGCATGCCATCGCCAACGGTCTGACGATTCTGCCCGAGTGCAAGGCAATGCATGGCGAGGCCGTGGCATTTGGCCTGGTGGTGCAGCTGCGCCTGGAGCGTGCACCCGAGCTTGATCAGGTGCTCGAGTTTTGCCAGCGCGTTGGTCTGCCGACGACGCTCGAGGAGCTGGGCCTTGGCGAGATTTCCGATGCTGATCTGCAGAGTGTTGCAAATGCGGTCTTTAGAAATGAACGTAATATGGCCAACGAGCAGGCAAAGGTGACCAAACAAAAGCTCGTGCAGTTCATGTGCGAGGCATAGTTTGGCGCTTGATTGACCTTGTGCAATCGAGGCGGCGATGGGCCATGGGCTATTTGCCGCAAAGATGCGCCGCGTGTAATTTGCCCGAGGCGTGGGCCGATAGCGTATCATTATCTCTTGCTTGTTTGCACTGCTCAGGGAGGGGCCGCGCATGGCGCAGGAACACGATCTGTTTGATGACATTATCGAGATCAGCAAGGGTTTCGACTTTCTTAAAAACCCGCTTGGCGGTGTGACCGATGCACTCGATCCGTCGGCACCGCAGTGGAATCCTGCCGACTACAAGGAGCGTCCGCGCGGCAACACCATTCCGTGCTTGACCTGCAAAAACGAGAAGAGCGCCTGCACCGCGTGCATGGACGTGTGCCCGGTCAACGCTATCGAGGTCGAGGAAGACGCCATCGAGATCCTCGACTCCTGTCGCAAGTGCGGCCTGTGCGCCGCTGCCTGTCCGACCGAGGCGATCATCTCGCCGCGCCTGGCGCCCAAAAACCTGTATGACGATATCGTCTCTGCTGCTACGAGCCACGAGACCGCCTACGTTACCTGCACGCGCGCCCTTAAGCGCATGCCGCGCGAAAACGAGGTCGTCGTCGCCTGCGTGGGCGATATTACTGCCGAGACCTGGTTCTCGGTGCTGGCCGACTATCCCAACGTGAGCGTCTACCTGCCACTGGGCGTGTGCGATAAGTGCCGCAACACCGGTGGCGAGGATATTCTGGGCGAGGCCATCGCTACTGCCGAGGAGTGGGCTGGTACGGGCATGGGCCTGGAGGTCGACCCCAAGAGCCTCAAGTGCCATAAGCTTCGCGAGTACGAGCGCAAGGAGTACATGGAAAAGATTGCCCGTACCACGGGCCTGACGGTGACCAAGCTCAATCCGGCGACGGCGGCACTGGCCTCGGTGACGCAGAAGTTGAAGGCTCACCGTCACCAGATCACGCAGCTCGAGCGCACGCTCAACACCATGTGCGGCACCACGACGACCAAGCGTCGCCGTTCGCTCACGCACGGGCGGCAGCTGGTGCTCTCGACATTGCAAAACCATCCCGAGCTTGCCCAGAACATGCAGGTGAGCACGCCGGAATGCGATTTTGACAAGTGCACGTCGTGTGGCGAGTGTGTCAACGTGTGCCCCACGTTTGCCTGCGATTTGGTGGGAAGCGGTCGCTTTGCACTGGAGTCCACGTATTGCCTAGGTTGCGGGGCCTGCGTCAAGGTGTGTCCCGAGCATGCGCTTAAGTTGGTTGAGCATGATGCATCCAACCTGGTCGTCGTCGATCCCGAGGCCGAGGAAAAGGCCGCTCAGAAGGCCAAGGCCCACGAGGAGGCCGAGAAGGTCAAGGCCGAGGCAAAGGCCAAGCTCGACAAGATGCTCGATCAGGTGGAGAAGCTCGCGGACTAGTCAGCGAGCTCTATCTCTGCTTCATTTGCGCCGCCGCGGTGTCCGGATTCGCCCGGATGCTGCGGCGGCGCTATACTTATGCAGTTTGAAGTACCTGTACCAAAAGGAGCTGTCGTGTCCCTTTCCATCGGTATCGTGGGCCTGCCCAACGTGGGCAAGTCGACGCTGTTCACCGCGCTTACCAAAAAGACCGGCCTTGCCGCCAACTACCCGTTCGCCACGATCGACCCCAACGTGGGTATCGTCGATGTGCCCGATGGCCGCTTGCAAAAGCTCGCTGACATCGTTAACCCGGGTCGCATTGTGCCGGCGACGGTCGAGTTCGTCGACATCGCAGGTCTGGTGAAGGGCGCTAACGAGGGCGAGGGCCTGGGCAACCAGTTCCTGGCCAACATTCGCGAGACCGACGCCATCTGCGAGGTCGTGCGCTACTTTAAGGACCCCAACGTCATGCGTGAGGTGGGCCGCACGGGCGAGTTCGTCGATCCCTCCGGCGATGCCGACACCATCATGACCGAGCTTATCCTGGCCGACATGGGCACGCTCGAGAAGCAGCTGCCCAAACTCGAGAAGGAGGCCAAGCGCGACAAGGAGCTCATGCCCAAGTTCGAGGTCGCCAAGCGTCTACTCGCCTGGCTCAACGAGGGCAAGCGCGCCGCATCCATGGAGATGACCGACGAGGAGCGTACTGCCGCCAAGGGCCTGTTCCTGCTCACCATGAAGCCCATCCTGTATGTGGCCAACGTGGACGAGGATATGCTTAACGACGATCTGGCGCCCATCGACGGCGTCAAGCCGCTGCCCATCTGCGCCAAGATCGAGGCCGAGCTTTCCGAGCTCGATCCCGAGGACGCCGCCGACTACCTGGAGAGCCTGGGCCTGGAGCAGCCCGGCCTGGACGTGCTCGCTCAGGCTGCCTACAAGCTGCTCGGCCTGCAGTCGTTCTTTACGGCTGGCGAGATGGAGGTCAAGGCCTGGACGGTGCGTCAGGGCGCGACCGCCCCGCAGGCCGCCGGTGTCATCCACACCGACTTTGAGCGCGGCTTTATTAAGGCCGAGGTCATTGGCTACGACGACTACATCGAGCTCGGCGGCGAGCAGGGCGCCAAGGCCGCCGGCAAGCTGCGTATTGAGGGCAAGGACTATGTCATGGCCGATGGCGACGTCGTGCACTTCCGCTTTAACGTGTAAGGACGACGCATATGTTTAAATATGGCAAAAAAGCTGGCTACATGGGTATTGCGCTGCTCGTACTTGCGGTGATTCCGCTGGTGGTCGCAGCGTGTGTTATCCCCAACATTGGTCCCGAGGTGGCAACGAAGTTTAACGCAGCCGGCGAGGTGACGCGCTGGGGCAAGAGCTACGAGTTGCTGGCGCTGCCAGTGCTCAACCTGCTGCTGAGCGTGGCGACGTACTTTACGGCGGGACGCCAGGCTAAAAACAATGATGACTCCGACGCCATGGCGCGCATCGTGTGCGAGCGCTACTTGCGCAACGGCTGCATCACGGGCGTGTTCCTCAACGTAATCAACGTCTACTTTATGTACTCGGCGATTACCGGAACGGGCTTTGGCTTTGGTTTCTAGCTTGTCCTTTTAGGCAACGAGCCTGCACGCATATTCAATGGCTGCTGCGAGGCCGCCGCTCGATCGTGGTTTAAAGACCATGTCAGCGGCGGTCTCGTTTTCGTATCCGGCGCCGCGAAGGGCGAGTGCGATACCGGCTTCCAGGAGAAGAGGCAGACCGCGCTGGCTGGTTGCGATTACGGCAGCCTGATTGAGTGAGCAGCTGTGCGCTTGGCATCGGATGGCAAGTTCACCTTGCGCCGGGCAAGGGACCAGAACGGCGGCGACGCGACTTGATAGCAATGCAAATGCTGTGCGCTCATCGGGCGAAAGGCATTCTGCTTCAACGACGACGAGCTTGGGCGGTGCGCTGTTTGTGCGAGGCGTGGCTCGGTACATGCGGACCGAAGAACCCGACATAGAAAACTCCTGTGTATTCGGCAAAACGTAAACTATAGTTTACGTTTATGTTCGGCTCCATTTCAAACTCGGCTGCATGGACGAACGTGCGAAACAGATTCTTGGCAGGCGGGTCGAAGAGACACGCAGGGGCCTTGGTATCTCCAAGGTTGATTTTTGTGTGGCAACAGGAATCAGCCGACCCTACCTCGACCGAATCGAAGGTGGGACGGCAAATTTCACGCTCAAGGTTTTATTTAAGATCGCGCCCGCACTCGGCATGACGGTGTCAGAACTTCTCGAAGGCATCGAATAGGGGATACCCGTCGACAACTGAATTACGCCATCGGGATGCGGTCGTGGTTGACTTGGCTGTAGAACAGACGCTGAATCTCGGTCGCATCACGTGACTGGCCGAGTGCCCACATGGTTTTGGCCACGAGCGTCTCGGTTGTCATATCGTCGCCGCGCAAAATACCCGGATGATCAGCGTAGGCGCGGCCGACCTCATAAACACCTAGGTCAAGGCCTTCCTCGGGGACCTGCGTGGTCATAACGACAGTGCGGCCCGAATCGACCCAGCGGAAAATTGCCTCCTGGAACGACTCACCGGACTCGCCAAACTCGGGGATACCGCCAATGCCAAAGGTCTCCAGGATTACAGCATCGTAGCTATTGGCAAGGGCATCGAGGATGCCCGGGTTTACGCCGGGCGTGAGCTTAAGGACAAACACGCGCGGGTCGATGCTGTCGTAGAAACGCACCGGGTTTTCGCCCTGATGCGTGCCGTGAAGCCCGTTGCGCACAATGCGGTCGTTGCGGATGTAGGCAATGGGCGGATAGTTGACGCTAATGAACGCGTTAAAGCTCATGGTGCGCTGCTTGCGGGCGCGCGTGCCGGCAATGGCTACGCCGCCAAACACGATGGAAACGTCGTGCGAGTGCTCGTCGAGCGCATAGAGCAGGCTCTGGTACAGGTTGAGCTTGGCGTCGGTAAAGGGGTTGCCCATGGGCTTTTGCGAGCCGGTGAGCACGATGGGCTTGGGGCTGTCCTGAATCAGGTAGGAAAGCGCTGCTGCGGTGTAGCTCATGGTGTCGGTGCCGTGCAGAATCACGAAGCCGTCGTGGTCGTCATAGCCTTCGACGATGACGTCGCGGATGCGCATCCAGTCGCTCGGGCGCATGTTGGTGCTGTCGATGTTCATGGGCTGCACGACGTCGAGCTCGCAGAGGCCCGAGATCTCGGGGGCGCTCTGGGCGAGTTCCTCACCGGTCAGGGCGGGGGAGAGGCCGTTGCCGTCCTCGGTCGATGCGATGGTGCCGCCCGTGGCGATGAGAAGGATGCGCTTCATGCTGGTATTCCTATCGTATTTGCCGCCGCAGAGGCGGAGTCGTTCGGCAGTATTGTGGCACAGGGCGTCCAATGTTCAAACGTATTACATCATCTGTAGCGTTTGGTAACACTTCAATTGCCGTCAAATAGGGGCCCAGGTCGTGCGTTTGCCGTGCGCTGATGGCTGCGAGGGACGAGAAACCCCATATAACGTGTAAACTATGAAAGTTATTTTTGTTCATTCACGCGGGTGGGCACCGGCTCCCCGCCAACAAGAGGGGGAAACCATGGATCAAAAGGCTTCCGCAAAGGTCCTCGTACTCGACTTTGGTGCGCAGTACGGTCAGCTCATTGCCCGTCGCGTCCGCGACCTCAACGTGTATTCCGAGATTGTGCCCTGCGACATCTCGGCCGACGAGATTCGCGAGATGAACGCCTCTGCGCTCATCCTTTCCGGCGGCCCGGCTTCCGTGTACGCCGAGGACGCTCCGTCCATCGATCCCGCCATCTTTGACCTGGGCCTTCCCGTCCTGGGCTTTTGCTACGGCCATCAGATCACGGCCGTGACGCTCGGCGGCAAGGTCGGCCACTCCGAGGTGGGCGAGTACGGCCGCGCCACCATCACGCGCACGGCCGGCGCCAAGCTCTTTAACTCCACGCCCATGGAGCAGACCGTGTGGATGAGCCATCGCGATGCCGTTTCCGAGGTGCCCGAGGGCTTTACCGTTACCGCCAGCACCGACGTGTGCCCGGTTGCCGCCATGGAGTGCCCCGAGCGCAAGATCTTCACCACGCAGTTCCACCCCGAGGTCAAACACTCCGAGTACGGTCAGCAGCTGCTGAGCAACTTCCTGTTTGAGATCTGCGGCCTGGAGCCCAACTGGAGCATGGACAACCTGGTCGAGACCATGACGGCCGAGTTCCGCGAGAAGGTCGGCGACGACCGCGTGATTCTGGCCCTGTCCGGTGGCGTCGACTCCTCCGTCGTGGCTGCGCTGGGCGCTCGCGCCGTGGGCAAGCAGATGACCTGCGTGTTCATCAATCACGGCCTGCTGCGCAAGGGCGAGCCCGAGCAGGTGGAGGAGGTCTTCACCAAGCAGTTCGACGTCGACTTTATCCACGTCCACGCCGAGGACCGTTATGCCGAGCTTCTGGCCGGCGTGACCGAGCCCGAGGAGAAGCGCCGCATCATCGGTACGCAGTTCTGGAAAGAGTTCTTCGCCGTGGCGCAGCAGCTCGAGACCGATGGCAAGCCGGTCAAGTACCTGGCTCAGGGCACCATCTACCCCGACATCATCGAGTCTGGCGCACGCAAGACGGGCGGCAAGACGGCCACCATCAAGAGCCACCACAACCTGATCCCGTTCCCCGAGGGCGTGCACTTCGACCTCATCGAGCCGCTCGATCACTTCTTTAAGGACGAGGTCCGCGCGCTTGGTCTGGCACTTGGCCTGCCGGGTCACATCGTGTTCCGCCAGCCTTTCCCGGGCCCGGGTCTGGCCATCCGCATCATCGGTGCGGTCGACAAGGAGAAGCTCGAGATCCTCAAGAACGCCGACGCTATCGTGCGCGAGGAGCTCGACGCCTACAACCAGCGTCTGTTTGAGCAGACCGGCGAGCGCAACTCCGAGCACAGCTGCTGGCAGTACTTTGCGGTCCTGCCCGACATCAAGTCCGTCGGCGTTATGGGCGACGAGCGCACTTATCAGCGCCCGATCATCCTGCGTGCCGTCGAGTCCAGCGATGCCATGACCGCCGACTGGGCCAAGCTGCCCTACGACGTGCTGGCCCGCATCTCCGGCCGCATCGTTGCCGAGGTTCCCGGCGCCAACCGCGTGTGCTACGACATCACGTCCAAGCCGCCCGCGACGATTGAGTGGGAGTAGGCTGATAGGGTTCTGACCTGCATTTTTGAGTGCCGCACTGTGACGCTGAGTTTTGTTTCGTACGAGAGTCACGGCAAAGCCGCCAGCGACGGCGGTGAGTAAAAACGATTTCCTAGCCTCCGTTCCCTCGTTGGGACGGAGGCTTTTTCTTTGTCGTTTCACTCTCTTTCACCTGCGATTATTTTCATTTAGGAGCTTGCGTGCTATTCAGGAGTGAAAAGACCCGACAGTGGTCTGATATTGGAGGTCCCACGCCCCCAGCGTAGGGCGAGAGTAGCCTTTGCAAACCCTCCCGATATTAAGTTGACAGCTGAATATAGCTGTTTACCTCAGGGTTATAATCGCCTCAACCATTAATTTCCTCTAGATAGGTTGCCCATGATGTTCAACACCGTCGAATCGCTTCTTATTGTCGAGGCCGGAAACACCGGCAAGTTCTCCAAGCTTCTCTACAACATGATCGGAAAGAACGATGACACAGAGGCTGGTCCGACCGGCCCCGTCGACGGCAGCGTCGATGCCTCCATCTTCAACGAGGACCAGTTCGCTCAGACCGCCATCTCGTCGAGCCAGAAGGTCGTCTTCATCGGTTGGCCGGAAGGCACCGGAGACTACATCGACGCGATTCGGCTTGACAACCCCGAAGCCATCGACGAGGAAGGCGTCTACATCGGCGTGAGCGGGAACCACGCCTGCATCACGGTGAATACCGAGCCGCCTTCCAAGGAGGACTATTGGAAGTTTCTCGAAAGGGCAAGAGAGCACGGCATGGAGTTCGATGACCTTCTCGCAGCCCTGCGCCCCGAAGAGGAGGCGGCGGAACCCGAAGAAAGCAATGATTCCAATCCCGTGCTTGGTTTTGCCAAGATGGTAGGCAAGACCATCGGGAGGGCTGCCGCCGATGGCGCGAACGGCATCAACCAGGCCGTCGTCCTCCATCAGAAGGCGGCCGAGATCCGCGAGCAGCGCTACCAGTACGCCGTGAAACGCTTCTACCACGAGAAGCTCAAGGGCTTCGTCGAGGCGTAGGGATGAACGATTTCGACAAGGGGTTCGAGTTCTCCGCGCGCCATGCCGCTGCCGTGCCCGCCGGGATGGATGCCACGAGCTGGGTGAACAGCGTGGAGGCCGCCATCGAGGAGTTGTACTCCGCGATGAACTCCTACGACCACTACAAGAACAGCAAGGCGGCGCAGGACTCCCTCAAGGGGTTCCTGGCAGAAGAATGGGCCTTTGGGACGGCGAACGTCGACGCGGCCGTTAAGAGGGTCGACGCCAAGGGTATCAGGCTCGACTCGCACGACCTCGGGTCTGCGGATGTGGCCTGGGGCGCCGATCAGTACCAGCTCAAGTTCCTGACCGACCCGAAGAACATCGCGCGCAAACTCGCGACAACGCTTCGTGATTCGTACAACGGCAGGCCGAAAAGATATGCGGATCTCTCTTTTGACGAGTGGGCTGTCGAAAAGGGCTTCGCGGGCAAGACCCCAGACGACTTGCTCTACGGCGACATGGGAGGCCTGATCCCGTCGGACAAGCTTGAAGCAGCCAGGCAGTATACGCTGATACGCATCGAGCGCGCGAAAGGGCGCGGCTTGGACGAAGAGGTGCGGCGCTGGACGAAGGCGCGCGACAACCTGACGGACCGAATCAAGACCCCTGAGGGCGTCGAGGGCAGGCCCGCCACGAATGAGGAGATGCGCCGAAAGGCGATCGACGTCTCGAACAAGAAGAAGCTCGATCCCACAGACGACGGCATGACCACGTCCCAACTAATCGCTGCGAGCGACATAGTGAAGCAATCGCTCAAGGCCGGCGGCACAGCCGCCGCCCTGAGCGCCGCCCTGAGCGTAGCCCCCGAGATTTACCGTGCCATCGATTACCTGATCGCAGAAGGAGAAATCGACGACGAGCACTTGAAGTCCATCGGGACGGCGGCATGCGCCGGCGCCGCCAGCGGGTTCGTGTCCGGGTCGGCGACCGCGGCAATCACTGCCGCAGCAGCAAAGGGCGCCTTCGGCGAGACGGTAAAGGCCGCCGCAATGGGATCGAGGGGCGCGAACGTCATCGCGTCACTCGTCGTGCTAACCATGGAAACGTGCCGAAATTCCTATCTCGTGGCGTCGGGGCAGATCGAGCCCGTCGAGATGGCGAGCAACATGGGCCAGTCCGTGTTCTTAACTGTCATGATGCTCGGCGGAGCCGCTGTCGCGACCGCTCTGACAGGCGGGGCAACCCTCCCTGTGCTCATCGGGTCCTTCGTCGGCGGAGCGGCGGGAAGCATGGCGTTCAAGCCCGTCTCGTCTTGCGTCATGAGGGTGTGCGTCGATTCCGGCGTCACCTTCTTTGGCCTCATCGAGCAAGACTACGAGGTTCCCAAACGCCTGCTCTCGATACTCGGCATCAAAGGGGCGAGCATTAAAACGGCAAGGGTAAAGACAGCCGCCGTTTCGACGGCACCCCGACTCTCTGCGCCATCCGTGAAAACGGCGTGCCTGCACACCGCAGACGTCGTCTTCTTTGAGCGAGGGCTCGTCGGCGTCAACAAGGTTGCATATTCGTAGGGCGATGCCGGTGCGCATGAAACGACCTGCGGTTTCGCGAATTAATCGAGCCATTCCTGAACCCGCGAATAAGGGGTTGATTCGCACATCGGACACTTAAGACCTCGCGAACAGAATGTATGCGCTACAATGCAAACCGGTTAGCCCCGGTACGACCGCTGATGCAAGTTGCCCGTACGGAACACGCCGACAATCGGCGGGGGCATGCTGCACCTCGGAATCTCCAGTGCCAGAAACCCGCTTGCGTTGCGGGAATCCTTGCATAGTCAGCTTAGATCTGGTATAAGAATTTTGGTGGCTGTTTCAGCTACCTCCAAGTGCCGGGGGCTTATCCCCCGGCTTTTATTCTATCTAGGGGCATATATTGGCGCGAGACCTGAGCATTTTCGTCGACGAGAGCGGCGATCGGGGCGGGAAGGCCCGGTACTACCTTTTGACCCTCGTGGTCCACGACCAGTCGGAGGGCATTGCCGACAAAGTCTCCCGATACGAGCAGTCCCTCGCCAGCTCCGACCTCCCAAACATACCGTTCCATTCTGAGCCGCTGCTGAACGGCCACGGGCCGTACGAGGGGATCGACCTGCAGGCGCGCAAGAAGATGCTGTACTCGTTCAACGTTCTGGTTCAGCGCCTTCCCGTCTCCTATAGAACGTTCGTCTACCGCAGAAGCGAGTTCGAGGATCTGGCAAAGCTCACCTCGCGCATGAAGCGCGATATTTCGGGCCTTTTGTTTGATCGCTTAGAATTCTTTCAAAGCTTCGACGAGGTGAAGGTCTATTACGACAACGGCCAGGACATCGTGAAGCAGGCGCTCGACCAGTCGATCGGCTTCGTGCTTTCCAAAGGCGTCGTCGAGCGGCGCAAGACTTCGATGACTGACTACCGTCTCGAGCAAGCAGCGGACTACCTCTGCACCATCGAGCTTGCGGCGGTCAAGTACGCGGCGAAGGAAGACGGCGAGACCTACAACAAGTTCTTCGGCGGCATAGGCACGTTCAAGAAGAACTGGCTCAAGCAAGCGCGCCGCAAGATGATCAAGTAGCGGGATGCTGCCAAAGGGGCTTTCCCGCCCCTGTCCTCCGATCTCCCGAATCACCCTTTTCCAAGCCACCCGCTACGAATCCTGGCGGAAACCTGGGAGTGATTAAAGAGGCGACCTGCGGTTTCGCGAATCAATTGAGTCATTCCCAAAATCGCGAATCAGGGCTTGATTCGCTCAAATTGCGCACGAATCAACCCTTAGTCGGCATAATGTGACACGGATTGGCAACGCTTGGATTCAATTAGTCGCTGAGTGGGAATAGCCCGATAGGGTTCTGACCTGCTCTTTTGAGTGCCGTACTGTGCTCCTGAGTTTCGTTTCGTACGAGAGTCACGGCAAAGCCACCAGCGACATTGGTGGGTGAATCCGATTATTGAGCCTCCGTTCCCGTGCTGGGACGGGACTTTTTCTTTGCCGTTTTACTCCCTTTCGCCTGCGATTTCGCGATTTACTCCCCGTGTTTCAAGATGGAAGCGTTTGATTGCGAGGCACGCCGGTGTGAGGGCCTGAGTCGTTAGGCCCTCATAGGGGGACCGCGATGGTGGCCACCGCGCCGCCCGAGGGGCTGTTGGCGAGCGAGACGGAGCCCCCGTGGGCGCTCGCGGCCTCGGAGGCGGCGTGGAGGCCGAGCCCGTAGTGGCGGCCTCCGTCGCGCGAGGAGCGGGAGGAGTCGTCTGTGAAGAGGCGCTCGCAGCCGCGTTCGAGGGCGGCGGGAGAGAAGCCCGGTC
>OBZF01000315.1_pt1 | contig 31411 bp, 44 predicted proteins | sample 1495521 | NCBI WGS metagenome assembly OBZF01 (sample SAMEA2580234, study PRJEB22360) | human gut metagenome | biome: human gut; feature: human-associated habitat; material: faeces | place: Denmark | collected 2008/2010 | reverse complement strand
TCCCAAGGGTGATCCCGGCCCGCAGGGTCCCAAGGGTGATCCCGGCCCGCAGGGTCCCAAGGGTAATCCCGGCCCGCAGGGTCCCAAGGGTGATCCCGGCCCGCAGGGTCCCAAGGGTAATCCCGGCCCGCAGGGTGAGCGTGGCCCCGCTGGTCATGATGCTCAGATCACTAAGGCCGCTCACGTTGACCCGTCGTCCGGTTCGGTTGCCGACGTGGTGGACGCTCTGATCGGCGCAGGCCTCATGGAGGCGTCCGCCTGACACGCTACCCTAAAGGTAGCGGGACTGCACCGCACTAGGCCCTATCACTAGAATGGTGGTAGGGCCTAACTCATTTTCGGAAGGAGCAATAATGAACATCGACGCAAGCGTAATCGACCAAGTGGGAGACGCGACCTATGCGCGATGGAAGGACGCCGCGCTCGCAGACCTCGCCAACATCATATGCCAAAAAACCCTATTCCCGATTACGGATGATTACCGGGGAATTGTCGTAGGAGATGGCCGCCACGTAGCCCTACTGGCATGGTATTCGGAGGTGACCAACGTGCAGACCACCGACGGCGTAAAACTCGATTTTCACGTGAACTACGATATGAGCGACGGATGGACGCCCGAAACCATGTACGCGAACTTCCTGACCATCACGGAACGTCTCAATGTCGGCACGGTAGTCACCGTGACAGGAACGCACGGGTTCACCAAACTGCCCACCCCATTATCTTCTGTATTGGCTGCGATCATCGAGGCAGACCAGAACGTTCTTGACCAGACAGACCGTATCACGTCCAAAAGCATCGAGGATGTAAGCGTAAGCTACGCCACAATCACCGAAACGGCTATGGAACGTGCGTTAACCCCGTACCAGTCTCTTATCAACCAATGGAGCCTATGCCGCAACGGCACTCAGACCGGTGGCACCCTATCTATGCCTCGCAAACACCATAATCTGCCGTGGTGGCTCAACCCGCAGGATTACATGGGAGGTGATTACGCTTATGGCAACGCTCTGTGACCCGTTCCTACTGTTCCCTAACCAAGTCCAGACGGCTACGCTTTGGCGGTACACGGCTCCCGGTCTGCCTAACGAACGACTGGCCGACTTGCAGGTGATTGTGAAGCATTCAACACAGTCTGACCAGCCGACCGAATACGGTTCGCGTATCAGCAGTCGACGCTTCCATATTCAAACGGACACGGTTCCCGAGAACTTGCGGGAAAACATGGAACTATGGCCCGATCTCATGGTTGAATTGTCCGATGGCAGAGTGTACCAAGTCACGCAAGCCAGTTGCGGCGATGATATGGACATGGGGAAGACTCGGTTCATCACCGTGTACGGGAACCCGTATGGAAGGGACAGTCTATGAGCTACCGGTTACAGTTGTCCGCTGATTGGGCGCGCAAACTCTCCACCCAACAGTTGAACAAGGGCGGCGTGAAAATGATGACCGACATCCTCAAGATGGCACGTCAGAACGCTCCCGTACTCACCGGCGCTTTGCGTAACAGCGGACGCTTCCAACAACTTTCCACAATGAAGTGGCGTATCACGTTCGGCAACAGTCGCGTGCCTTACGCTCGTATCCGCGAACACACGAACCGGTTGCACCCGAACACGGTACGCTACCTCCAGCGGGCTAGGAACACTGCCGCTAGCCGTGCCAAGTCGTATTTCAACCTAGGATAGGAGCGACATCATGATTGATCTGGCCATGTGCATGACCCTCCAAAACGAAGGCTTCGGCACTTACGGAAAGACACTGTTCTTCGGCACCAGCCCAGTACTGGACACGGGTAGCGTCACGAACGCCGAGGGCATCTGGGTCAACGCGAACACCGTGGACATCAACGGCGACCTGTACACGGATCAGCTCACGGTCAGTAGCCGCTACTTCGACGTGATCGAACAAGGAAAGTTGATGCTCCGGCTCCTGCACTTCGTCAACAATCGTCTGCATGAGTATTGCCGACTGACATGTAACCCTATCGCTGATATTGACTTTGTATCAATCCGCGTGCATCCGGCTACCGCAATCGACATGGACGCCATCGACGGGGAAGGCCGCTGGGTGAAAAGCATCCGGTTCAATGTGGATTACAAACTCTCCCCCGAAACGGTAGAATAGGAACCGTCCATTAGTCGCCGCGTGTGCAGTCCCGCCCGACGAAAGGACAAACAATGGCTTCCTACCCCCTTATTGGCAAGAAGACAGTCTCCATCGACGATATGGTGATCTCCCCCGACTACGTTCAGGATGAAGCTGGCACCATTACCCTGACTCCCGGCACTACCGAGGTGTCCTCGCAGTCCGGCACTATCAACGTACCGAATGGCTCATATGAGGAAATGAGTTTCGAGCTGAACATTATCTGTCCGAGCGTCCGCTACCTCGGTATGCTGTTTCCGGAACTGTACCATAATGCGAAGTTCAAGCGCGTTATCTCCGGTTCGCTGTCCGAGACGGGTCAGGTGCGTTTCGGCGGTACCGAATGTGTTTCCAACACTCCGCGTGACATCATTATCCATAACGTGTGCGATGGCCATTCATCGGCGCAGGACTTCCGTATCCCGCAGGCGCTAATCAGCGCGGGCGGCGAGTTCACCGTGAGCCTGTCCGACCCGTTCGTGGTCACACTGTCCGGCTCGATGATTCCCGGTGCGAACGGTGCCGTGGTCATGGGCGAGCTTGATCTAAATAACCCATCGTATTACGACGAGGATTCCGGCACCATCAAGACGGAGGCCGTTCAGGTCACCGCGCTTACCGCGTCCCCGGCGAACATCTTCGGCAGAGTCGGCGATCATGTGACTGTGAATGTGATGGCGTCTCCGAATGGTGCGACTGGTACCATCACCGCCACCGTAGCTGAAACCGCTAAGGCCTCCGCTACTGACAACGGGGATGGAACTTGGGATATTCAGTTGAAGCAGTCCGGTGCGGGTACCGTCACGTTCAAGAGCGGCAGCGTTCAGACCGTGGTTAAATTTAATGTCGCCGGTGAGTGAGCATAAGTAACGCCCGCCACCGTAGCTGGCACAGTCGGATGGCGGGCGTGTGATAGAGAAGTTTCCGAAGGGGAACAGTCCCATGATATCACCCGAATGGAGCAACAATGACTACCCCTGTTTTGAGCATCGACACCCGAGAAGCGTTCCGCACCCTCACCGTGAAAATCGACGGCACCGTGTACACCATGCGCCCGCTTGGCTCGAAGGATATGCTCACGATCTTGGATAATGCGGAGACGATTGACAAGCTGAGCTCTGGCGTGGCGAACCGTGAAACTTTGGAAACCGCTGAAAAGATTATCTTCCCGTTGGTCGAATCGCTTATGAGTCCAGCTGATAAATTCTCCGTGTGGGCTGAACAGACCCGTAAGCGTAGCGACCTCGCATACCAGCGTGCCATGACCGCGTTGTGCGGTCTGATGGCGAAGAACATCACCGTTGACATCAGGGCAAATGATGAAGTCGTGGGATAGTCTGCTTACTTCCGCCGAACGGGAGGCGATGAAGAATTACAAACAGAAGGAGGCGGCTCGCAAGCCGCTTCCGAGCGTTCATATCCTCGCCGAGCTTGGTGGCTTGTATGGGTGGCAGGCTATCCGCGACGTGCTGGAAAACAACGTGGATTCCTCCCTGATGATGAACCTGCTCAGGGAGGGACGCCGTATCAGACGGCGGCGGCTGGCGGAACAATACCTCATGACGTTCGATTGCATAGCCGCCGCGTTCAGCAAGAATGGCGACCGCAGGATTAACACGATTATCGAAAAACTCGGGAAGGACGTGTGATGGCAGACTCGACACTGACCCTAGACGCCGAGATCAACACCGGCGATTGGAACGCTGGCGTAAAGGATATTCAATCGGGTAGCCGTCAGATCGAAGAGTCGGCGCGACATGCTGATGAAGCGTTTGGGAACGTTGATAAATCTTCAAGCAAGTCTTCCAGCGGGTTAGGGAAGTTCGGTGCCGCCGCCGGTGCCGTTGGCGGTCTTGTTTCCTCGGGTATCGGTATGGCTGTGGACGCCATCGGTGATCTTACCGGAGACATTATCGAAGCCTCCGACTCTGCGGACAAGTTCAAAAGCACGCTGAACTTCGCCGGACTGGATACGGGTACTATTGACGCGCTCACAGCTAGCACTCAAGCTTACGCCGACCAGACTGTTTACAGTATCAGCGATATCCGTAACGTGACCGCTCAGCTTGCCGCGAACGGAGTACAGGGCTTCGACAAACTGGCAGAGGCGGCTGGCAATTTGAACGCTGTCGCTGGTGGTAACGCGGAAACTTTTAGCTCGGTGGGTATGGTGCTTACGCAGACCGCTGGCGCGGGCAAGCTCACCACGGAAAACTGGAACCAGCTAGCCGACGCCATTCCCGGTGCATCCGGCAAACTTCAAGAGGCGATGCTAAAGAACGGCGCTTACACTGGGAACTTCCGCGACGCGATGGAGAAAGGCGAGATCAGCGCGGAGGAATTCAACCAAGCCATAATGGACTTGGGTATGACGGACGCCGCGAAGGAAGCCGCTACCAGCACCAGCACTATTGAAGGTGCGATGGGTAATCTGGAAGCGTCCGTGGTTGGTGTGGGTACGACGATTCTTGACCAGTTTAAAGGCCCGTTGACATCCGGTATCAGCATGTTGGCGCAGAGAATCAGCGGACTTAGCGGCGTGTTTACGGGACTGGTGCAGACTATCGGCCCGATTCTCTCACAAATTGGCACAACGTTCCAGACAGCGTTTCAACCAGTTGTGGGAATGGTGCAATCTCAGTTGCTTCCGGCACTTAAGCCGCTTATGAGTGCCTTACAGAATATAGGCAATGCCATCATGCCTGCAATCCAGCCCATCGCATCAGGGTTAGCTACCGTGGCGAGCATCATCGTGCAAACTATGAGTGTTATCTCAACTGCCGTAACGCCGGTGATTAATAACATCGCCTCGTCGATTCAGACGGTGCTTCCGGCACTCCAGCCGCTTATGAGTGCTTTGCAGAATCTCGGTAATGCCATCATGCCTATTATCACGGCCGCAATCCAGACCATTGCACCAGTGTTGTCTACCTTGGTGAGCAATATCGGGCAAACTATGAGCGTCATCGCGACTGCTGTAACGCCTGTGATTAATAACATCGCTGCGTTGATTCAGGCCGTGCTACCCGCCATCCAATCAGCGTTCCAAATCGGGGGCACTTACATTCAAGGCGTCATTAACGCGGTGTTCCCATTCATCCAGACGGTTGTTACTTCGGTTATGAACGTTATTAACGAGATAATCACCACCGTATTGGCAGCGATTAACGGCGACTGGTCTGGAGTATGGGAAGGTATCCAGAATATCGTTTCCAGTGTTTGGAACGGTATCCAAAGTATCGTTTCCGGTGCCATCAATGCAGTGTCAGGCGTCATCTCAAGCGTGCTGAGCGGCATAAGCGGCATTTTCAGCAGTGTATGGAACGGCATCAAGGGCGCGGTAAGCAGTGCATGGAGTGGCATTACCAGCGCCGTCAGCAGTGGCGTAAGCTCGATGATGAATTTCATCACCAGTATCCCAAGCCGTATCATGGGCGTGTTCAGTAGAGCCGGATCATGGTTGCTGAGCGCCGGACAGAACATTATTCAAGGCTTGATTAACGGCATCACTAACGCCATCGGCGGGGCCATCTCAGCAGTAAAGAACGCGGTTTCCGGTATTATCGACGGTGCCAAGAGCCTACTGGGTATCGCGTCCCCGTCTAAGGTGTTCGACCGTGAGATAGGTCGGATGATTCCTGCTGGTCTTGGCCGTGGCGTATCTGAGAACGAGCGTGCGGCCACTCGTCCGGTGGAAGACATGGTTAATTCTCTTCTACCGTCGTCCATCGTGACGCCCATGCCGGTAGTGTCTAGCCCGGTGCCCATGAACGCGAATAGTGGCCCGCGTGTGAGCGCACCTATCACGGTGAACGCGCTTGACCCGAACGCGGCCGCTCAAGAGACTGTGAGGGTAATTAATTTCCATTACGTGTGACAAGCCGCGCGGGTAGACTGAGGGTATGGCTATCTTTACCCTTGACCCGCGCGATGTCCGTTTGACCCTGAACGGTTTCCCCTTGTACGGAATCGACTCATACGGGTGTGAGTGGCATGTAACGTTTCAGAATGTTTCGGGACTGTTCGACGGCGTTGGCTCGACCTTGCAGACCAAGGACAAGGCATGGTCGGACGGCTGGTTTAGCAATATTCCCGTGGCTCAAGGCCGTTCGATCAGTGTTGAGGGTCATATCATCGGCAAATGCACGGAAAACTGTATCAACGCTTGGGATGCGTTCAAACGTTCGTTTAACATCACCAGTCAGTCTCTTGTAGTGCAACTGGGGAACATCAGCCGTCAGGTGCGGGTCATGCAATCGTCTTCCGCGCCATTGGTGGAATGGGCTGGCGCCAACATTCTGAAATTCAGCATCGGGTTGACCGCTTTGGACTCGTATCTGTACGATACGCGGTCGGTGAGCGGAGAAACCGGGTTGCCGCACACTCAGGGTGGTATGACGTTCCCCTATCATTTCGAGGATATCAATACGGGCAGTGAATCAACGTGGGTGTGGTCTGAAACAACCGTGTCGGGTAGTATGCGCCTCACTAACACTGGTAGTGCTCCAAGTCCGGTGACTATTCGTATCGATGGGCCTGTGGTCAATCCGCAGGTTGAGCATAGTCCGAGCGGGCATATCATGGCGTTCGACCTCAGTTTGGGTGACGGCCATTACATTCTAATCAACGGTGCCACACACGAGATTCTTGTCGATGGCACCGACCCGGCACGTGGCCGTGTGACCAGACGAGAATGGAGCTACGCGGAAATCGGGGAGAATGTTTGGATGTTCAGCGCCAAGGAACCATCTGATAACGCGCGTATGACGGTTACGTTCAACCCGGCTTACATCTAAGGAGGCGGCGAATGTCTTTTATTTCTAACCGGTTGCCGCAGGCGAACGGATTATCCTCGGGAACGGCGCGTGTATTATGGCAGCGTTCCGGTTTGCAGTTCTTGGCCGTCACGTTAGATGACGGTACTGTGATAGCCGAACTCCCAGACCTCCAACTAACCCATCTGACGTATCGTTTCGAGGAAACGACCAGCGAAACGGCCACTCTCCCGTGGCGCAACGCTCCCCGCAATTGGGATGAAGCCACCACACCGTATCAGGCCGCCATACTACTGGTGCGTGAATCCACCGTATTGTGGGGCGGTATCGTGGTCAAACGCGAGCGTGCAATGCGCGGTGACGGTTTGACGCTGACATTGGCAACCGTCGAACACTATCTCGATAACGTGTATGTGCAGGATCACACGTACACTAATCGTGACCAGTGCGAAATCGTGGAAGACCTCGTAACCAGCACTCTTAAAAACCATCGTTTCAATCTTATTGTCGAAACGTCCCCTAGTAGCATTAAACGTGACCGCACGTATGAGGCGGAAAACGACAAAACACTGTTAAGCGTATTGCAGGAGCTTGCCAACGTGTTGAACGGGCCGGAATGGTGTACATCATGGCGGGCCATCAACGACGGTCATTATGAGCCGGTCATGACGGTAGCCGACCGTATCGGTTCCACCACGCCAAGCACAACGTTCGATGACAGTGTTATGACCACGTTCAGCCTGTTGGAGGATTATACGAACGGTTATGGTGCTAACGCGGTCATGGCAGTGAGTACGGCTGACGCGGGCGACCGTCCCCAGTCCGATTGGATGATTGCAGACCAGCCCCACCGGCCTCGGATTGAATATGTGTTCCAACCGTCAACAAGCATCAAGTATAAGAGAACGCTGAACGAACATGCTAAATCATCATTGTTGCAGATGCAGAACGGTACCCAGACCATCACTATGGGCTTGAGTCTGCTATCCGCTCCAATGGTGTATGAGGATTGGAAGCCGGGCGACCTTATCGCATGGACTGTGGAGGAAGACGCCGAGCATTTCCCCAACCATAATCACGGTACCGCCCGTATCATCGGCTACGAGATTGATTTCAGTCAGTCGTGGACTATCACGCCTACATTGCAACAGGAGGACGATAATGCCGAGCAAATTCAAGTTCAGTCTCGATAGCGCGGACGCTACGGCACGCCAGTTCTCGGACATCAAACGACAGTTGCAGGAGCTGCCTCCGAGCATCGTCAACAGCGTTAAACCTATGGTCGATCAGATCACGGCCATGTATGAGGAAGTGCAGACGTTGACGAACAATCTTGACCAGCGGGTGCAGGAAAGCATTGCCCGCAACAGTTACACACGTTCCGAGATTGACGCTAAAACACATGAATGGAACTGGGGGGTATTGACTCCGAACCGTGGTGGTACTGGTACCGACAACGCCTACAACAACTTGTTTACGTCCGGCCAATGGCGCGCCGCGTGGATATTGTCCGACGGCACTATGGGTACGGCGCAATCTATTCGTGCGGTTAAAACCGATATCGTTGACGCAGACGATTATATTCCGGTTGATGCTCTCCGCAAGGTGAAATGGTGCGTCTACCGGATGAAGGATGACAAGAACCTGAATCTTGATGATTCGCAGCCGATGGTAGGCATGATAGCCGACGATTTGGATGAAAACGGTTTAGGTTTCTTCTGCGAATACGATGCAGATGACAGTCTGGTGGGCATCAATTATCCGATGTTGGGAGTGGCGGCGCTCCGCCTCGCCCAGCAGGTAGCGGACGAATTGGACGCGCTCAAGGCTAAGGTTGACGAACTATCCTCTAACCCGGATAAAATGGGTGTAGACGATTCGGAGGATTGATTATGGCTATTATCATGCACCCGCTTACCGCGCAGAACGGTTCACCGGAGTATACGGCGGACAATTACAGGCACGCCATTAATCCTCTATTGGTACCGTCCGATGGTACCGCGTTCAACGGTTTGTCCGGCATCCGCTACGGTTCCCCGAGTCCTCTGGTCACGGTGAGCGGTCTGACCGTTACGGTCAAACCTCATTGCGGTACCATCAGCCCGTGGGACGGTCTCGGCGCGTACACCTACGCCATCACCACCAATACGACCGTGCAGTTGGCGGACTCAACCAACAATTACAAAATCGCGGTTACGGTGGAAGACCCGTCTCAATCGCACGGTACGACTCCACGCGGAAAGATCGAAGTGTTCACGGATGGTACGCCTGACTCGAACATCAACGGTCTTGTTATTGCCAAGGTGAACGTCGGTGTCGCGTCGGATGCGGCCCCGATGATTCGTAATAACGCGGTTCTGATGGCGCGTGATCTTGAACAGCTCAACACCATTGGCGCGGCAGATGGGCAGGAGGCTATTACGATGGCCGATAATGCCCATTATGTCAGAAACGACGGAACATGGGAATCGTCTGATACGCCGCAGGAAATGATTGTCTTCGCTGACTCCAAGGTCATCCGTCCGGCGTCCACTACAGTCAACCCCGTACTATATTCGCAGTCTGACTTGCAAACTCTCGCAAAAAAGCATGGCGCCACCGGTAATCTCAACACCCCGTGTATCAGTGCCATGAACGGAGACTGGAGCACGACTAGCATCTGGATTAACGGAGTCATGCAGCAGAACGACTCTATCGTACTTAGTCTCAGTAGGGCACTGAATGCCAATACGCCGCTACGAGTCAACTCTTTCATAGGGTTCGCGCAGTAATACGCCGACCGAACCGGTCACACCGGCATACCACCTTCGGCTCGCGCCTCGACGTTCTTCGGAATCGGAACGACGAAGCTCACCAATTGCCGTTCTTCACATGATAAACGACATAATCCCATATCCCATGAGCATTATCGTCATGGTCTAAGATAGAGACTATGACTGATATTCTCACTGCAATCGTCGGCGTAGGTGGCGTAGCACTCGGAGGAATCATAACATGGTTAGCTAACCGACGTTCAGACCTCACCAGCGCATATCAGGCACTAGTCTCGGCGCAGGGAGACATGAAACGGCAGATAGACGCGCAAGACCAGAAAATAAGCGCACTAATCAACAACCGTGATGCGATGCAGTACACGATTGATCTTGAAACTGGGTATATTCGCGCGCTGGGCCACTGGCTGGCCAAGTTCTGCGAGATTATCGAACCTGAATTTTTGGAGAATCATCCTAAACCGTCGTTGCCTGATGATCTACGCGACCGGATTGCGTCGCTTGAGGAACTGGCTGGAGATAATGAATAGCCGAGCCTAATACTCATTATCGGTAATAATAATCTCGATTCGTTCGATGCTAAGATGATCCTATGAGACGTTTCAAACGGTGTGTGATTCTTGTATTCTCGCTCGCCGCCGTCTCGTTGATAGTCCACGTCCTGATAACGGCCTACGCCGTTTTATGCATGGCGTGGCTGTTCTTCTACACGATCAGCCTATAGGAGGAGTTTCGATGGCTTTGAATGGTATCGACATCAGTAATTGGCAGGCTGGTATCGACCTGTCTGCCGTACCGTGTGATTTCGTCATCAGCAAGGCGACGGAAGGATGCTGGTACGTGTCAGCGGATTGCGCCCGGCAAGTGGAACAGGCGTTGAGTCTGGGAAAGTGCGTGGGCGTATACCATTACGCCAACGGCGGTAACCCGGTCTCCGAAGCCGACTACTTCGTGAACAATTGCGCGAATTGGGTCGGCAAGGTCGTATGGTGTTTGGACTGGGAGCCACAGGGTAACGGACTGGCCGGGTCTGGCGCGTCTGCACAACAGTGGATTAGGTCGTTCTGTGACCGCGTGTACGAGCGTACAGGCTCCCAGCCTATCGTCTACGTGGGAGCGTCCATGCTTAACGATGCTCAGAACATTGGAGACCGTGGATTGTGGGTGGCTCAGTACGCGAATATGGACGTTACGGGGTATCAGGATACGCCGTGGAACGAGGGCGCGTATGCGTGTGCCATCCGCCAGTATTCTGGCAATGGTCGTTTGCCCGGATATTCAGGCAGTCTTGACCTTGACAAGTTCTATGGTGATGTGAACTCTTGGAACGCGTATAAGGCGGGTCATTCGAGTGTGACCAACGTGCCGACCCCTTCCGCTCCTGCCCCGTCTACTCCCGCGTCTGACACGTACACCGTGCGTTCCGGTGACACGTTGAGTGGTATCGCGTCGATGTATGGGACTAGCTGGCAGGTGCTGGCGCAGATCAATAATCTGTCTGACCCGAATCTGATTTATCCGGGTCAGGTGCTGAAGATCAATGGCACCGCCAATACGGTTCAGCCCGGTAGCGGCACGTATACGGTGCAGTCGGGGGACACGTTGAGTGGTATCGCCGCCAAGTATGGGACTTCATGGCAGACCATCCAGCAGCTTAACGGTATTGCCGACCCGAATCTGATCTATCCCGGTCAGGTGTTGAAAGTGCCGGGCGGCGCACCGGCAACGTACGTTACAACGTCACCGTCCGTTACAACATACACTATCCAGCCCGGTGACACATTGAGCGGTATCGCCGCAGTGTACGGTACCAGTGTTCCCAATCTGGTGGCGTTGAACGGTATCGCCAACCCTGATATGATCTACGCTGGCCAGACGATTCGCGTCAACTAGACTGTACGTTAGGAGGTTTGTTATGAGTATTGATACTGGGGAACCGGTCAAGGCTCCCGCGATTACCAACGAAGTGCCGGACGGTAATGATGATTACGTTCCGACGTTCAACGCCGCGACTCGCAGGTGGGCGTATCTTGTTTCCGGTCTGGTTGGTATCGCCGGCGCGGTGCTGAGTTTCGTGAGTGCTGTTCCTGAAGTGCCGTCGTGGGTGGCTGTGATGGGTGGCGCTTGCGCTCTGGTCGGCTCCGGCGTGGCTGGAATGTTCGGCGTCCACTATGCAGGCATCGCCAAGTGAGGTAATGCTGCCGATCGCATTGCTTGAATTGACTTCCTCCCCCGCCTGGAGAGGCGGGGGATTCCCTATCTCGCGATAGGGTTTTCCTGTTTCACGGACGGATCGGATCGGCGGGACGCATGTTCCTGCGTTCCGCCGTCCTGCCGTCTCCGCAGGCTATGACCGCCAGTCCGGCGGCTTGGATGTTTTTGGCGGCGTTCACGTCCCGGTCATGATGCGTGCCGCAGTATGGGCATGTCCATTCGCGGATGTTCAACGCCTTGCGCCCCGTGCGTTTGCCGCACGTGGAGCAGGTCTGGCTGGACGGGTACCAGCGGTCGATGACGACGAGTTGGCGACCGTACCAGTCGGCCTTGTATTCGAGCATGCTCCGAAGCTCACGCCATCCAGTGTCGGTGATGCTCCGGTTCATGCCCTTCTTGCGGGATTGCCCGTTCTTCAGATACCGGCCGGGGTGGTTCGGGTCCGGGACCGGCTTGCATCGTCGGCTCATGCCCTGCACGTTCAGGTCCTCGACCACCACCGTTTGGTTTTCGCGGATGAGTCGGGTGCTGAGCTTGTGCAGGAAGTCGCGACGCCGGTCGGCTATACGGGCGTGGATGCGGGCGATTTTCAGTCGGGCTTTGCGCTGGTTGTTGCTTCCTTTCTGTTTGCGCGACAGGCTCTTCTGCGCTTTTCTCAAATGCTTGGCTTCCTTGGCGCGGAATCTTGGATTGCCGATCTTCTCGCCGTCCGAGGTGATGGCGAACGATTCCAGTCCGAGGTCGACGCCCACGCTGCGATTCGAGGCGGGCAGCTCTCGCACGGCGTCCTCGACGAGGATGCTTATGTGCCAGCGTTGCGCCGCATCCAGGGAGATGGTCGCGCTTGACGGAACGCATCCTTTGGGTAGGGTGCGCGACCATCGGATTGGCAGCGGTTCCCTCATTTTGGCGAGTTTCAATTCCCGCTTGCTCTCGTTCCACGTGAAAGCGTACCGGGTAAACGAGGCGGATCCGCCCCGGGACTTGCGTTTGAACGTCGGATAGTCGCCCTTATGGTTGAAGAAATTCGCGTACGCCTGTTGCAGGTGACGCAGTGCTTGTTGCAGGGGAACGCAGGACACGTCGTTGAGGAAGCCCAGGTTTTCGTCGCGCTTCCACTCGGTGAGCATCCTGCTCGTGTCCTTGAAGGTGACGTTCCTCCGGTCACGAGTCCAAGATTCGGAACGCAATGCCAACGCCTTGTTGTAAACAAGCCGAGCGCATCCCAAAGTGCGTCGCAACAGTTCCTCCTGCTGCGGCGTGGGGTAGAAACGGAACCGGTAGGCCCGTCGTACACGCTTCGAACTCATGCCTGTAATTATACCTCGATATAATTACAAAAAAGGGCGGCTAACCCCCGCCTAAAGAGGCGGGAGTCTGCGCCGCAAAAAGATCAAGCAATCATGCAAGGAGCATAACCAATGTTCGAAACATTCCAAACTCTCCGCCTACCGCGTAGGCGACAAAATCACCTACAACGGGAAGCACTACACGTGCGTGCTGGACGGGTGCGTGTGGCCTCCGGACACCTACCCGCAGGGGTGGCAGGAAGAGGCATGACCCGCATCTACACTGGCGCCTCCAAGTGATAGACTGGGGGTGCTCCTTTCGAGCGATGGTGTGATGACCGAATGAACTAGCCCGACACTGGTCTTGACGACTGGTGCCGGGCTATTCTTTCTTTTTTCAGTTGTTCAAAAGGAATTCTTGATTTCGGTATTCGCTGAACACTGGAACGTTCTCGGGGTGATCGTTGTAGGCGCTGACCAGCCACCCTTTTGCGTATGATTCCTTGGGGTGGGCGTGGATGCGTGCGTGGCATCCCATAGTACCCGAGCCGCAGACGGTGATCAGGTTGCTGGGTAGGTTTAATCCTTCCCAAGCGTGGGAGCGCATACGCCGGTGATGCAGATTAAACGCAGAGGCGCCTAATGTTCGCCCACAAATGAAGCATCTGCCGTGGTCTCGGTGGAACACTTTCATACGGGTTTCGATATCAGGGTCTGTTTTGTTCACTCGGATGCTCCTTCGCAGTGGAAGAAGTACAAGGTTATCGGGGAGACGAGTTTGAAGAAATATTGCCTATCGGTGTCTGTCTTGCATTCATGAATGGCCGTGGTCTTAACGCCTTCAACTCTGCCTAGAACGACGTAGAGTTTGAGGAATGCTTCGGCGTCTTTAATCCCGATTTGACCGAACGTGAGTTCCTGTCCGAGTCCTTGGGTGTCGATGATCTCCTGTGCTTGGGGGTTTTTCTGCAAGAGGTTGATGATCGAGGTCAGATAGTTGATGGTTTCCATTGTTGCTCCTTTGGTGTGATGATGATTAAACTAATTGTGCAACTATTTAGATTATCTTTTAGTCTTTGGTCAGGATGTCATAGCCGAGGTGTTCGGCCAATCGCAACCGGTATTGCTTTTGTGGTTTGCGGCGTTCGTTTTCCCACATGGCTATTACGTTTGGGCTGGCTACGCCGATTCGTTCGGCTAGTTCCGCTTGTGAATATCCGTGGCGTAGACGCCAGTATTTGATGCACTGGCCGATGGTCACCCTGTCGCTGATAGTCGCGTAGTCAACTGGGATGTTGCCGATGTTCTGTCGTGTGAAGAACTGGCCGGTCTGGCTGTCCTGTTCCACGGTGACTTCTTGGCCGTTGATTACGGTTTTGATTGTGTTTTGCTTGCGCATGTTTCACCTCCATACGATGTGTGATATTTAGATCATATCATATTGTTTCTGTTTTGCCAAACAGCTCACTAATGGCTTCGCGCCCATCGTCAGTCAGCGCGAACCGCCAGCAATGACAGTGCCGACTGTTCACGCCATCCCTATCGACACGGTACACATGACCGGAACGCTCAAGCTCGATCATGCGCGTCCTCAATCCCTGCGGAGTATCGTCATACTTCGCTAAGACCGCCATACGTTCGATTTCCTCATGGGTAAGCGGACGCTTAGCCACCCAAAGAATCAACAGCACATGAACCTGTTGTTTGCTGAACATTACGCCACTGCCGTTTCAGCCGAGTGGCGGAGGAATGCGGCCATGCTAGCGGCCACAATCCACCCGGCCACCCACTTGACTCCGAACCGTATCCGGTTGATCTTGGCTGCCATCGCCCATACCGGAAGCGACACCCACGGGCTGAGACACCAGCCGCAGTAGGCGAGTTCTCCGAGACTATCCGCGTAATCCTTGGCCCACGTGGGGAGCGAGCTGGGCAGGTTCTCGGTCTTTACGGTCAGCTTGCGGCGGAGCATGGAGAACACATAGCCGGGGCCGGGAGAGAGCTGTACGACAGTGGTCGCGTATCCAGCCGTGATTCCAGCGGAAAACACGGCAGTCCACCAATTGCCATTAGTCTTCATCGGTTTTCCTTTCCTCGTGGCGACGCCAGCAGTGATACCGCTTGTCGCAATCCGCGTACAGGCTTTCGTAGAGTTGTTTCGCCTCGTTGGTGGCTTCGTCGTGGTTGAACCCGTGCTGTTGCAAGACGTATTGAGCGGCACCGACCCAGATGGAGCGTCGAACGTGTTGATACCAACGGTCAAACAGTTTGCCGCACACCTTGTCGTGCTTGTTGTCTCCGAGAAAGTCGGCAACGCTCTCCACCACGAACTTACGCAGAGTGTTTGCGGTGATATGGTTACGGTCGAACAGTCCCAGCACGTCGCTGGTTAAAATGTTATTCTTCATTGGGTTCCTCCTCTTCTTCGGGTTCGTCGTCGTCCGCTAGGTAATCGTCAAGGCTGATGTCTTGCGGCTCGAAGTAAATCAATCCGTCCAACAAGATCATCGGGTAGCGCACGATTACGCCTTGGTCTTTGGCGATTGTGCGTATCGCCCGGGCGGTGGGGCTGCCCGACGATACGATGCGGAGCCTACGCCCCATCTGTTGGGCGTACACGCGGCACGTCATCAGATAAACGGCGCTCTGCCGCTTGCATGTGGGGCATCCGTCGAATAGTGCGAACATGTCCGGGCTTTCCAGAATGGTTGCGGTCTTCATCAGAACGTCACCCCCAGAGCGTCGGCCAGCACATCGGAGATATGGAGCGTGGCCAACTGGCGACGCTTATGTTCCTCGATCTCTGCGGTAATGTCCTTACGGTACACGGGAATAACCTGATGGCTTGCCTCTCCGACCACGCGCGGGTCAAACATCGAGAAAAACAGGACTTCCAGCGAATCGCACACCACGAAGTATTGCAGCACCTGAGCTTTGTACTGGTCGGGGATAAAGTCGAAGCCGGTCGCCTCTCTGTCGAGCGTGTATTCCGGAAGAACCTGCTCAATAACGTCCACCAGCTCAGGTTTCAGGTTGACGATATGAGATCGCATGGCGTCCGTGTGCATCATCCACGGCACTACCGTCTGCAAATGGTAGGCTGAGCCGAGCGACTTGCATTCGATGGCCCACGTCGGCTTCTCAGTGTTCTCGTAGGCGTCTGGACTGCACGCGATACGGTTGTCGTCGTCACTCTCCCAGATACCGCAATCGGGGACGCAATCGACGGGGTTGAAGCCAAGCTCTTTGAGGATGATCTGGATATTCTCGGGTTCGAGACGGTGGCCGCGTTCCATCGGAGGTTCACCGTCCGCTGGTTCTGCCCACAGTTCCGCTAGGAACTTCCAGAAGTCCACGCCGACCTTAAGCCGCTTGTTCTTGGCTTCGGCGTCCACGATCTTCTCATCGTAGTTCCGGGCCTTCGTGTAATACTCGGTGGCTTTGTCTGGCGTCTTCGCCTTCTTCGCTTGTTCCAACATCTTGTCTCGGTACTCTTTAAGTTTTTCTACGTCGGTCTGAGCGTAGTGTTCCAAGGCGAGTCCGCCGCTTTTGGTGCCGGTGATACGGCCCACTCGTTCGTCGAGCCATGCCTCGGTTTCGTGGGCTTGCGATACATTGATGATCTTCATTGATGTTGTCCTTTCGGTTTATAAGAGGGAGACTACTTACGTTCCCCTTTCACGCCTCGCTTTCGCAGTCGGAAAGGTCAATATCAAAGCAACGCGCAATATAACCGAAGTTCTCACGCTGCTCATCAGCCGTCAACGCCCAAACGAGATTATCCAGCAGCGTTTCCGCGCCGAGCGAGTCAAGCAGCTTGTCGAAGGCAAGTTCGTTGTCAAACATTTCAGATACTCCATTCCAGCTCCCTTATTAGAACAAGAGGGCTTATAAATCGGTTTGTTTTAAGCAAAATCCCAAAAGTGCGCCAACGCGAAAGGCCACTTACATTCGGTTGACGGCGTTCATCAGACTGTTCAGGTCGGTTTGCGTGAGTCCATTCCATCCCCTGACCCGACGTTTCAGAGTGCCGTTGATGAAGTCTCCGCGCTCCGCGGATGTGATATTGTGCGCATCCATAGCCTTGACCAGATCGGCGTACTGTTCGGCGCTGATCGCACGGTCTGCGGTCTCGTAACGCTGCTTGGCATACGCTCCGTCGTCGTCCTTGTCGGGGAAGATGCCCAACACTGCGTAGAGACTATAGCGGCGGGCGTAAGTGATCGCGCTACCGACCTGCTGGGGGTCGCCGGTCACGAAGAACGGATAGGAGCAGACCACCATCTGGTCTGTATCATCGAAAATGATGGTTTCCACTGTTCCGATGGCCTGTCGCGTTTCTCCCGTGTTGTCGAACGTGACGCGCTGGCTGAATGCCAGACCGTACTTCTCGAAAACCGGTTTGATGGTTTTGAGTATCGTGGCGAGGTTGAGATACTTGTAAGTCCGGTTACCTGCCTGTGCGGTTTCGTCGGTGACGAAGTTTGGGACTTCGTTGAGGACTTTCATGAATTTGTTACTGAGGTTGTTGGCCGCCATTACAAAGTTCCTTTCTGATAGTGTGATGATATATAAAGTATATCACATGTGGTGTGATTAAGCAATCAGCGACACGCATAGACATGTCCCAGCGCCCCTAGTAGGACGGGTTAGGACGCTGTGAATTGGCGAGATAATGCCAATTAGGACGCTAGGACGCTAGGACATGCATTAAGTCAGATTGGCCATGCCTCGCCGTTCGTCAAATACACATTATCTGCGTCCCCGTTGTCGAACTGGGCACCCAAAAGCCCGTCCAGCATTGGCATCCCGCCGAGATTGTACGCCTTAACGAAGAATTCGAGGCGGGTCGGCTGATTGCCTTCAAGCACGTACATGGTGCGCGCCCACTCGGTCTTCCCGTTACGTTCCTCATAGTCCCGGAATGCTTGCTCGTACACGTCGGCGTCAACGTATCCGTAATCTCCGATACGCCAGATATCGTCTGTCTCGGTGTATGTGTCGAAGTCGCGACATTCGGGGATTAGACGGTTATCGATGCTGCGAATCATGTCGCGGGCCTGATCGAGAGTGATTTCCGTAGCGTTTCCCATTTCTGTTCCTCCTTTGCCTTGTCAGAAGGCGCGGTATTCGAAGCCGTCAACGTCGACGAATACTTTTGCGACAGTGTGATGCGATTCCATCTGGGATTTCTGCTTAAAGGTTTCGTACAGCGTCGTGGAAAACTTTGTATAGCTTTCGCACTCCAGCATCTGTGCAGCCATCTGCTCCAGAGTCAGGTAGCGGTTCTCGTAGCAGAGCCAAGCGTATTCCTCCCATGTTTCGTTCCGAGCTTCCCGGATCAGCTTGGACAGTTTGTAGACTGGGATGTACCCGTAGAGTTCGTGATGGTAGTTGAAGCCGCACCGTTTGGGCTCCTGAGTCCAGTGGTCTTTTGGCAAGGTGGATGACGCGCTGGATGCCGCCGCGAATAGTCTGGATATATGTCTCGTTCATTGTGTCCTCCTTGGGAATAACGCAAGCCTGTTGGCTTGATATATTTATCATATCACATTGTGTCTTATGATGCAAACAAAAAGGCCGGGACTCGCCCGGCCTGTAATCACTCTTCCTCGGCGTCTTTCCTCGCTATCTCGATGATCTTGGATACCGCAGCAGCCATATTCTTGATTCCGTTACGTGAAGCGAACGATGTCACCTGATGCACGAACTCGTCGTACAATTCCATAGGCGCCAACCCGAGCATATCCGAGTTGCAATCATCCACGAACTGTTCAAGTTCTTCGTATTCGCGGGTCAGAAACAAAAACTCCACGTCCTTATACTCGTACTTCACATTCAAACCGTTCAGGTTGACTTGCTGCGGTTCGACGTGCGGTAGGCTGTCCTGATCGAGTCCGCTGAGCAACAAGTCGTCTACGTTGCCCATCTGAGTGACCAGCTGCGCCAGTAGTTTCTCGTCGGCGTGGCCGGTGAGTTCGTTGGCGGCAATCTGCTTCGCCGTTATGGTGGAACGTGTCATAGGCTTCGTGTCCACGATAACCGGGATACGTTGGATACCGGCGCGGGCGGCGGCTCTTGTACGATGATGGCCGGAAACAATACTTATCGGCCCTTCTCCGTTCGGTTGCGAACAGTACGGCAATGACTCCAACATCCCTCGTAGCTTGATGTTCTGGGTCAGCGCGTCGAACTTACGTGGTTCCATGACCTGCGCGTTCAGGTCTTGTTCCTTGAGATTGACCACATCAACCCACTTGATTACCAAACCGTCGGCTATGGTCATTTCTTGCGACGTGTCGACATCGGCCATTATTTCCTCCTGTTCTCTTTGGCTAGGAATTGTCCGAGAATGTTCCTTAAGCCGATCTCTTCGTGCCAATCGCTCTTATACTGCAATTGGTACTGTCCATTCTTACGGTCACGTCTGTCCAGTTTCATCAGGCCGCGAAGTCCCTTGGCTTCGGGATATCGCGTGTACTCAACGGTTGCCAGCCCATCGCACGCATCGACGAGTATCTGTGTCTTGGGCGTAGCGCAGAGCTGGAACGTGGAACGACGTAACGCTATCATTGTGACCAGCTTCGTAAGCCGATACCGTTTGTGGGATACCCCGAATGCTTGACGCAATACCGCGTAGCGAATCGTGTACATGGGATTCGGCAAACCATATCCGATGATCCCGGCAACGTAACCGTCGATTAGTACGAGAACACACATCGGGCTCACGTTTCCCGATATCCTATGCCGCATCACTTGCAGATACGAGTCTTGGGCCGCTCTATCGCGTAACGGTACGACCTTGATTTCGGAACGTTCGGTAATCTGATGATCTCTGGGCAATATCGGTATCGGTATCTCCGCCGATTTCGACGCCGCCACAGTCACCATGTTCCCGCCGACAAGACGTTTGACCTCGTTCGGACGGTTGGAATTCATGTAAATCACACTGTCCAAACCCAGACGCCTAGCGTAGACCGGGCTATCAGTTGCGGCGTTTCCGGGCGTTTGCTGCTGCTGGCAGATCAGCAACGCCTTACGCCCATCGAACAGCTTACAGAGCTTGGGAATATCAACGGGAGCATTGAACACGTTGTATTCAGGTTCCGCCCATTGGAACCTCCCCCCGGTCTCGAAGAACTTTTCATAAGCTCCCGGATACGTAGGAGGATTGGCGAACACGATGGTGTGCGGGTCATCCATAATGCGTTCCGCGTACTTCATCGGGTCGGTGGGCTCGTATCTCAGCCCCCCCAACTTGACCATATTCGCTGCGATTCGCTCCCGTAGCTGGCCGACGTGTTCCGAATCGTTGATGTCAAGATCAGCCAGAAGTTCACGGTAGTAATCGATATCGTCGTGCTTGCTGAGACGCATACGATATTGCGCCATGATTACGGTAGCCGCGTCATCCGCAGCGTTCCCGGAGAGTGGCACTGGAGACCCGTCAATTGTTGCCCGCATTTCGGTGAGAGGCGTCCCGCTGTACGCATATCCGAGCGCTGCGGTGTACGCCCACACGTCGCACGCCTCGATTTGCTCCGGTTTCCAGCCGTTCTCCACGGCGACCATGCAGTTGGCGAAGGCTCCGGCGTACAGTTCGACGTATCGCGTATACCCTGACGCGGGTGCCTGCCTAAACAGATTCCCGTTCCAATCACGTTCGGGCTTATCCCAAGTGTTGAGGAACAATATGGACGGTGAGTTGAAACCTGCCATCAGACCGCCCCCCAAGAGTCGAACTTGGCGCCTCCCAATTCGAGATTGGGCGCTCTATCCGGTGAGCTAGGGGCGGAATAATAGCAACGGTCATTAGAATAGCACATTTTGATCGGCCTCCAAACCTTTTTGTAATTCCTTGACTTCTTCACCAGTCTTTTCCTGCCACCATTGGGCGAAAATCGTTCGGTGGCACAAGCCTTTTCTTACGTCATCGAAGCATAGAAGCACGATGTCTTTACCTCCGTTGAGTTGCGATATCGTTTCAAGTTCCGTTCTGATGCGGGCGACCCCGTGTGAGTCCAGCATGGCACGATACCGTTCGGTGAATTCTTCGTCGGTTCCTTCCATGAACCATCGGCCCGGCGTCACTGTTTTCGCCGATGCTGCGATTGCGTACGGAAGTCGCCATCGTGGCGAACCGTACGTTATGAGTACCGGTATGCCTTGTGACGGGGTAAAGTCGTGGTATCGGTTTGTGTAGATCTTCATATGCATCCTTTCTATACAATACGTGATATAGATATTATATCACACTGTTGGTTCTTGTTGCAAATTGCCCACATTCTTAACTTCGTCTGGGAAGAATTCCATTTCCAAAGCCTCCACACCTCCAGTAGCACCCCAATACGCACGCCTCGCCCGCAGAACCGTCTCCACATCGGCGGACATGGAATCAGGAAGCCTATGGGCCATCCAATCCGACAGCTTCGCTTCGCTCCGCTGTTCCCGCTTCTGAACCCTCCAATTAACCGGGTTGGCCAGCCACACGGGCAGAGTCCGCACGTACTGCAATGGCGTACCCTCGCACGACTCCACGAAACGCTTCGCCGCCCTCATAAGCGCGTCGGCGCCTACTTCATCGAACGCCTGATTAAAGCACTGAATGAATTCGTTTGACACCCTGCATTTCTTCGGCCACAATCCCATAAGCGCTTTAAGGGTGTCCACTGAATGGCAGGAGACTGTGATTTTTTCTTCGCCGCGCGAGTATTGTTCTTGGGTTTTGTTCTCTTGGGTATTGTTCGTCAAAACCTCGTTTTGGGGTAGGTCAAAAGCAGGTTTTGGGGGGTCAAAAGCAGGTTTTGGGGTCGGTGCATGGTCATAACCCTGTTTTGGGGTGGGCTTCCACAGCGAGACGTGATACCGGTTGGCCCTGCCATCGGACTTGACCCGTCGGATATATCCAAGTTGTTCAAGCACGTTGAGGCTCTTGGATACCGTGGGCTGTGAGCAACGCGCGATCTTCGCCAGCCGCTCCAAGCTGGGCCAGCAGACGCCGATGTTGTCGGCGTGACGTATCAGCGCCATATACACCAGCAGGTCGTAGCCGCCCAACCGGTCATCATCCACCGCCCAATTCGGCAACATCGAAAAACCCGAGTTCTGTGCTATACTCGTATCGGACATGTTTCCCACCTTTCTGTTAGCGCCTCTCTTCCGGTTCCATGGGGGAGGCGCTTACTTTATTCCTATTACTATCTTATTTGAGTGGTGCGCCCGGTTCCAGTGCGCATATATATATATTATATAGCTAGCAAATGCTACTTGCAATCAAGAACAATCTGATGTATATTTAAACCATGTACGCTAAATACGCTAAAGACTACACCGCAACGACGGAGCAGTACGCGGAACGCTGGCATCTCAACATCCAGACCGTCCGCAGATACTGCCGTGAGAAACGACTGCCATACATCAAGGTAGGTAACCGCTACTATTTCAACTCCGACATCGCACCACTACCCGTAGGGGCAACGATCAACGATGAATGACCCAAGAATCACACTGCCGATCGCACGCTTGGCGGCAGACCCCGAACGCAAACAGACCCGCAACGGCACCCCCTACATGCTTATCCGAGTCGCCGCCACAGGCGGACACATGGACAAGACCACAAAACAGTGGGTTGACCACGACACCGTGTGGGCGACGATCTTCGAGTATGACCTGAGACTTGCGGAAACCTACGAACGCATGCTACGCAAGGGCACCCCTGTCCGCGTCGAAGGCGTCCTCAAATGGAAGACCGACACCGACAACCAAGGGCAGCCGCGCACCGACTTCATCATCGAACACGCGACCATCAGCCTCGCCATGCTCAAAGCCAAGAACCAGCAGACTCAGCAAACTCAGCAGTCCGGCAACCAGTGGCCGGGAACCGACCCGTTCGGCCCGACCAGCTCGTTCAACCAGACCGACAACGAATGGAACGTGTCTAAATGGCAGTGAACGTCACCGAGAAAGACAAGACGCTCAACGAGATCATCGACTGGTGCGAACAGTTAGCAGCGGAAGGCCTGAGACTGGCGAGCGCTCTTCTAAGGCAGCATGACATGGCCGCATACGGTGTCGTGAAGGGCCAAGTCAACGCATACGAAAAGACAGCCGACCACTGCCGTTCCATGCTCGGCTACACCGGCAACATACCCACGGAAGTACCGAATCAAAGCGAGGACACGAAATGAGCAGAGCAATCTGATATGTAGAGTGCGCCCACTGCGGCGAGACGGTGGGCACATATTACGTGACCTGCCCGTACTGCGGATACAGACTGGCCGTGCACAGTCTGCCACCAAGGGAGAAATGTGCGGACTGACCCAAGTCACCACCGATTGAAAGGAATTACCATGACCCGCTATCTCGTAACGGACCAACAACTGCGTTGCGCAATACACTCGGCCATAAGAGCTCTGGACATTAGCAAGCAAGATGATAATTACACCATCGAATCAGCTGCCAAAGTCTCCTATAAAGCTCTAGAATTATTGGCCTCATCGAAGACCACCGAATCGGAACAAACCGAGAATCCCAAACAGGCTGCTGGCCGTGAAATCGATACGAGCGAGTACCCATTTATCCAACTAGAGGCAGACGAACTCGTCCGGATGATCTGTGACGCCTACCAAACCGGCGTATTTTCAGGAAAGAAGCAATCATGAAATTCACGAAACGCGCATACGTCAAAATGTGGCAGAACGACCCAGAAGACGAACGCGAAGACACCACCATAACCCTCTATGACTACGAGGACGCGAACGAACTCAACAGTATCCCGGTATCACTACTCTACTTGCTGGAGTGCCATGCGTTCGTCAACAGTATGGACGAATTCAACATTCTCGAATGCTGCCTTACAGCCGAATCGTTCGATCTCATAGGCTTCGTCAAAACCTACCGGGACATGCTCAGCAAAACCGGAGACTTCTGGACGCCCATGAAGTTCATCACCGCCAGCCCGAAACCCGTGGACGGTATCCCACCCGTCTCCTATTGTCCTCGATGCGGAGCATTGATCTGGCCAGACACCACACAACGCTGCATCAACGGACAACCCGAAAACGACGCCGAATATTGCCGACGAATCCTCGAAATCTACAAGAACAACCCAGACCCGCTCTTCTGCCACAATTGCGGTCAACGATTCAAATACGTCGGCCAAGACCAACTAGCCTACAAGCACCAAAACAACCGAGCCGACATCCTACGCACACTCAAACTCAAAGCGGAAACACAACCAACGTTCGACTTGGCGGAGCTCAACCAATGACCGGCGAACCATTCTCGTTCAGCCTGTTCATTCCCGGCATCCCCGCCAGTAAAGGCTCCTACCGTCCAATCACCGGCAGGAGCCGCACCACAGGCAAACCCGTCACCCGCCTCATACCGATGGACAAGAAGGAACGCCCGTGGCGCGACCACGTGCGCGACACCATCCTCAGCCACAAACACCCAACCATCCCACCCAACTCATACATCAAAATAGAAACCACATTCTACCTGCCACGCCCCAAAACCATCCCACCCCACAAACGCAAACACCCCACAGTCAAACCCGATATAGACAAACTCCAACGCGCCCTATACGACGCCATCACCGAAACACACATCTGGCATGATGACTGTCAGATAACCGACGTAACCAGCCACAAACGATACGCCGACAACACCACCACCGGCGTATCCCTCACGATCACATGGAAACCAAACCAATGAAACCAAAAAAACCAGAAATCGACTACTTCCGCAACACCACACCCGGCTACAAGCTAGGCCGCATTCTCGGCGTCCTACTCATCACCCTAACCGTCCTACTCACCACCACCGGCACCATAGCCCTACTCAAACTACTCATAACCTACATCCTCGCGTAAGGAACCATCATGCCCCTCAGCCAACACAAAACCGAACTAGCCCTCCAATGGCACCGCAAACACTACAACACCGAATACATCGCCCAACTACTCAACACCACCCCAGAAGAAATACAAACCATCATCAACCAACACAACACGCAAACTAAACCCAAGAAAGCATAAAATATCCCTTATGAGCAACGTAACCCGAGACACACACGGAAGAATCACCGGAGGCGTCAACAACCCAACCGGTAAAGGCGGCTTCCAAGAACGCCCACAAGACCGCAGCCGTAAATGGACAAAACGCGGCAGCGTGAAATACAACCTCCAGCAATTCCTTGAACTCACGAACGAGGAACTGGCGGAATGGGTGCAGCGTATGGACGAACTGACTCAAGCCGAACAGATCGCCCTTCGTCGTGTTCTTGAATCTAAGAAGGACAGTGAGAAAGCATTCCGCTCCTATCAGGACATTGCCACCCGTACCGAGGGCATGCCACGCCAGCAGGTTGACCAGACGGTGCAGATGTACGAGCCGCCCACAATCAACGTCACGGTGAAGTGAACAAACCCGAGCCTACTATCTCAATAAGGCTCGGGTTCCCTCGGGTGAAGACCAGACTATTGAGAATCGCGCGCACATTATGGAACAAAACGGAACATTCAACCTCGTAATCCCCAAAGCATACGAAGACCTATTGTTCTTCCTCCATGACCGTGACAATCCACCATACCGCTACTACGACTACAGCGGAGGCCGTTCAGGCGCGAAAAGCACCAGCGTAGCCCTAGCCCTAGCGCTCGAAGCCAGCATGTACCCCACCCGCATCCTATGCACCCGTGAATTCCAGAACAGCATTCAGGAAAGCGTCAAACAGCTCTTAGCGGATATCATCAGCCGCTATGAGCTTCCCGGTTTCACTATCACCCGCGAACAGATAACACACGTCAACGGCAGCGTGTTCTGGTTCAAAGGCTTGCACGAAGACCCCGAAAGCACGTTGAAAGGCATCGAAGGTGTAGACCGTTGCTGGATCGAGGAAGCCCAGTTCATCACCGACCATAGCCTAGACGTGTTGCTGCCGACCATCCGAAAGAACGGCAGCACCATTATCTTCACCCGCAATCCCCTAACCCCGGAGGATGCGATAACCACACGTTTCGTCACCCATCCGAGCCAGCTCACCCAACAACGCACCACCCACCATCACACCACATGGCGGGACGCGGAACAAGCTGGAATACTCCCGGAAGAGATTCTGCGACAGGTCGAGGAATCACGAAACAACCCAGACTTCGCCCACATCTGGGAAGGAATGCCATACGAGAAAACAATCAACCAGATCATAAGCTGGCAGCAACTCACAGACGCGACCGAACGCCAACCTCAAACAGACGGCGGCGTAAGCTTCGGCGTTGACGTGGCCCGATACGGAGCCGACCGAACCGCCGTAGCCATCGTAAAAGGACGCCACCTAGTAGACCTCGTGAGCTGGAGCAAGACCAGTCTTGTCGAAACAGCGGAACGCATAATAACCCTTGCCGGAACACATCATCCAAGCATCATCAACGTGGACGATACCGGCGTGGGCGGAGGAGTAACGGATATTCTCCGCAGCCGAAACCAACCAGTGAACGGCGTCAACTTCGGAGCCAAGCCCAAGCATCCCGACCGCTATCCGGCAGTCAGTTCGGAATTATGGTTCGAGTTTGCCGAACAGCTTTCGGAAATCACCATCAACCCGAATCTGGAACACCGAGCCGAACTGTTTCAGGAACTCAGCACCCGTGAATGGGCAATCAACAACAGAAACCTACGCGAAGTGCAGCGGAAGAAAGACTACAAAACAGAGAATCAGACTGGTAGCCCCGATCTAGCGGATAGCGTCCTTCTCGCCTACTACAAGCCGCTGCAACTTCCATCGTGGGACGTTGCTGTTTGCTAGGTTTATGCGTTGCACCCGGTAGACTAGACGCAGGGTCTTATGACGAATCGAGGAAAAGTGAGCCTGCTGAACAATCTCCGTGAAGGTTTTATGAGCGCGTTCGACCGTAACCATGCGCCCAGTATGTCCCCCACACCGATGGGCGGGAACGTTTGGCAGCCGATGGGCGGCAACACCATCCCCATGCACGACACCTACGACAACGTGTTTCCCTACGTGAACGCTATCGCACAACGGTTCAGCACGATAATCCCCTACGCCGTGGACTCGGACAACCGGCGCATCGACCCGGCTCCCGCACCATTGGCCGCGCTCTACGCGCCCAACGACACGTATTCGTGCTTGGAGTTTCTCAAGATTGTTTGCGCCACCATCCTCACCCAATCTCACTTGGATATTCTTATCTGGACAACTAACGGGCCGGGCGGAGACATTACAGCCGGCAACATCATCGGATATACGCTGCTACCGTCGAACAGCCGCCAGTACAATTCTTCTCGCTCGGACTGGTATCATCGCGTTACGATGGACTTGGGCGACGGAGAACAAGTCTACGAATTCTCCCGAGACGAAACCATCGCCCTCAGCTACAGCCAGCATCCAAACGACCCGACGCGCGGCGTTGCTCCTGTCATGACGGTGAAGAAGTGGGCGAACGTGGACGATATGATCGCCGACTATGAGCGTGGTTTCTTCGGCAACAACGCGGTACCCGCTGGAATGCTCGGCATCGTATCGGAAAACACTGAAGACTTCCAACGCAACCGCGACCGCCTCGAAAGCACATTCCGAGGCGCAGGCAACAACAACGGAATCGTGTACAACATGATCCCGGTTGACCCAATGACCCATAAGCCCAGCACCACGAGCAAGCTGGTGTGGGTGCCGTTCCAGAACGCCAACGATAGTCTGGACTTGCAGACCTTAAACGACGTGGTAAACAACCGACTGTCGAACGCTCTGGCAGTACCGGACATTATTCGCGGCATCGATAACGGGCAGACCTACGCCAACGCCGAACAGGCCGAACGCGCGTTCATCGAGAATACGTTGAAGCCGTTGTGTATGACGGTGTGGGATAAATGGCAGTTCGAACTAGACCGTATCACCGGTGGACTTGGGTATGGCATCACTTTCGACCTCGCTCTGCCTTCCCAAACCGACGTAGAGAAGGTTCAGGCCGATATCCAGAAGGTACGTATTGACTCGCTCACCCAGCTCCTGAACATGGGTGCCAGTCTGGAGTCTGCCGTGGACGCGCTCGGCTTACCCGACTCGTACAAGCGTCTTGACTTGCATCAGCAGGCTCCGACGCTGACTATCCCAGTAGCCGCAAAACGGTATAGCCGTAATATCAAACCGCAGGAAACGGCAACCGAGAAACGCATCCTGCCCGCCACCAGAACCTACGTGAACAGAGTCATCCGAATGACCCGCCGATCCCAGAACGGACTCCGCGACGACTTGGAAGCCATCGGCGACCAATGGATAAACGACGTGAAAGACGACCTGATGACCAACCTCGCCGCCTACGCCCGCCGTACCGGCTACGAATTGGAGCAAGTCATTACCGTGTGGGCGGAACTCCATCCGGAAAGCTCCATTGCCGTGGAAGTCGAGAATTACACTGCCGATGATTGGCGGCAACTCTACTTCTGGACTGAACTCCCCGACACCGTGCGTGAAGCCTACGTGGAACACTTGCGTAGCATCGCCAAGTCAACCAGCAAAACCATCACGAACAACGTCCTTGAACTGCTGAACCGTGCCGACGTGGAACAGTGGGACGCAGAACGCTTGCGTGACGAGCTCGAACGCATGGGCAACGATCACGCCGAGCTGATTGCCCGATGCGAAACCGTGCAATCGCAACGGCTCGGCAGTCTCTACAGTGCCCGCAATCTCAGCGAAACGCTCGGCGTCCGACTGGACAAAGTATGGCGTACCTCCGGTGACGGCAAAGTGTGCGAATTCTGCCAACACATGGAAGGCAAGCGAATCTCATTGGATGACACGTATCTGGCTGAAAACGCCAGCGTCGAAATCGGAGACCGCACCTACGTGAACAACTTCGAGAGTATGCAAACCCCGAACGGACACCCCAACTGCCGGTGCTACGAGGATTACGAGGTGGTGGAATCATGACGTATGACATCCATTGCAAACGTTGCGGACGTTACTTGGGTTCCTGCGCCCGTGACACGATGGTTACGTTGAAGTGCCCGAACTGCAAAGGTTTGGACGTGTACCGCATCGTGCTACTATGGGGGTCAGAACATTAAGCCCATTAAGGACGTTCGACCGCACCACTACCCTACTATTTGAAAGGGTCAAAATGAAGACTCGTAAGAGCTTCGCCAACAGCGGTGCCCCAGAAACCAATGGTCGTACCCTAACCTTCCTTGCCAACAGCGGCAAAGTGATGTGCGACGGACTCACCGTAGATTTGAAGACACTGAAAGCGCCGTTAATCGACGGCACTCTGAAACTGGTGTCCGATCTCACCGAGTCTGACAAACTATCCCTTCCGCTCCTGATCGACCACATGCCCAGTATCGAATGCCAAGCGGGTGCAATCACCCGACTTTGGATGACCGATGACGGACTAATGGCCGAAGCGAAGCTCAGCGAGGTAGATCAAGGCGAACGTATCCGCCAGCTTGCCGCCGACGGATGCCTGACCAACAGTTTCAGCATCACCGTTGAATTCAACCAGCGTCCCGGCAAGGACGGTATCATCCACGATGGCGAACTACTGGAAATCAGCGTCGTATATCGTGGGGCCGACCCAAGGGCCGCTTTCACCGCAATCAACAGCCGCAACAACAAGAAAGGAGACATCATGAACCCGGAACTCCTGAAGAAACTGGCGCGTACCATCGCCCAGTTCAAACTCACCCCGGGCGAGGCGGAACAGCTCACCGATTCCATCGGTGACATCATGCAGTCCGCTCTCGATGACATTACCGCTGCCATCACCAACCAGAAGGAAGGCGAGGGCGAGGGCGAGGGCACCCCGGCACCGGAGGACCCCGTGCAGACTTCCAGCGGTCGCCAGACCATCATCATCAACAAAGCCAACCACGCCGCCCACCAGTCGGGTACCGTGACGTTCTCGCACGACCGTAAGACGTGGCTTGACTCCGATGATGCCATGATCGCGTTCGAGCGTGCCCTGATCGACACTGACAACAAGGGTGTCGAAGCGTTCCACCGTGAGTGGGCTGACACCGTGAACCGTAACATGTCTGACACCGCATCGTTCGGCGTTGGCACCACCAGCGTGGACAAGTTCATCCCGACTGCGGCAATCACCACGATCTCGGACGCGCTGAACACGCGCGGTTCCGGCCTGTGGAATCTGCTGCGCAAAACCGGCATGGATCGTCTCACCATCGGTGGCAACGTTGCCGGTCTGACTGAGCAGACCCGTGCTCACGGCTACCCGGTGGCCTCCTACGGCACGGAGAAGAATAAACAGGTGCTTTCGTTCGTGAAGCGCGAGCTTCAGGCCGACTACACCTACAAGTACATCAACCTGAACAAGGGCGATATCCGCCGCACACAGCGTCCGGGCGCTCTGCTCCGCTACGTGTTGCAGGAACTCCCGAACTACATCGTCCAGACCATCGAACGTCAGATCGCTCTTGGTGGTTATACGGACATGGCGCATTTCCGTTCCGTCGTGACCGACGCAGCAGACAAGTCGTCCGAGTGGAATGGCAACCGTTTCGCGCTCTCCTACACCATGACGGATAACACTCCGCTAATGGACTTCGTGCGGGCCTCCCACATGGTTCGCGCTCAGGGCAACAAGGTGCTGCTGTGCAACGCTGACACCGTGGCCGATCTGCTGATGTCCGCGAACGCTAACGGGGATACGTACATTGCTCTCGGCGGTGACGATACTCTGGCCCGCGCCCTCGGCGTTAACCAGATCATTACCCCGGAATGGTGGACGGACACGGACGACACCAACACAATGGGCGTTATCATGTCCGCATCCCATTACGCTGTGGTTGGCGATACCTCCATCGAAGCTTTCACTAACTTCGCATTGTCCACCAACACCAACGAGTATCTTCAGGAAATCTACGCTGGTGGCGGTTTGGACGCTGAGAAGTCCGCCGTGGTCATCAAGCCGAAGGCCAAGTGAGGTGCTGCCTGATGAACGCTGAGATGTACGCGCGAGTCGGCGGCAAAGCACTGCCGGAAGACAACCTGAACACGGTTATGGTCATCAACATTGTGGACGAAAAAGGTCAGCCCTTGGCTATAGGTCGTGGCCCGCAGGGTCCCAAGGGTGATCCCGGCCCGCAGGGTCCCAAGGGTGATCCCGGCCCGCAGGGTGGTCCCGGCCCGCAGGGTCCCAAGGGTGATCCCGGCCCGCAGGGTGGTCCCGGCCCG
>OBZF01000312.1_pt1 | contig 31452 bp, 35 predicted proteins | sample 1495521 | NCBI WGS metagenome assembly OBZF01 (sample SAMEA2580234, study PRJEB22360) | human gut metagenome | biome: human gut; feature: human-associated habitat; material: faeces | place: Denmark | collected 2008/2010 | reverse complement strand
GACCGTTCAGGTTCCCGATACGGACCTTCACGCAATTCTCAGGGTCGGTCTTCATGCCACGGATCACGTCAAGGTAAGGCGTACCGAACTCGTCAATGGTCGTTATCTTGATTAAGCCGCTGCGAGTGGAGTTATCCGGATTATCCACACGACACAATGTATCCCTCTTGGTTATCTGGGAGAGATCGCCCACGAAGTTCTCGAACGTCAACCAATCAAGGCGGTTCTCGCCGTCGTAAAGATTGCCTACCCCAACCGATACGACCTTCAGCTCGTATTGTTTCACCATCTGGTAGTTGTTCTCCAGGGTGGGATCGCCTTGGAACTGCTGGACCATGAGGATATCGCCTTTCCTGAACGGGTTATACAAACGCCCCCCGTCCGTGTCGAGGTAGATCCTGCCCGAGTTGGCGTCGTAATGGTCCACCTCCATCATCCCGGAGAAGACGCGGTTATCGTTCTCCCCCAGGAGCTGGGACACGATAAACTCGTAGACCCGCAACGTTCCCCGCACGGCGATATCGTCGATCTCCAGCTTGTATCTCGTCTCGTTTATCCCGGCGGCGTTGGTCCGGATATACGGGGCGAGCATCCAGCCCGTCCCGTTAGGGAAACCGGATGCGAACATGGGCGAGGACAGGGAACCGGCGAACATGGAGTCATTCTCCACCCTCAGGTCCTTCAGCCACATCGTGCCGTCGGCGAACAGGCGGAAACCGTTCTCATGGCCGAAGCCGCCCGCGTCACGGTCTGAGTAGATGGAGGATCCCAGTCCGGAGAGGATGATATCCTTCTCGAACGTGATGTTGCCCGCCGCCGTATCGTCGATATCCTTACGGAGGTACACCCTGTCGATGTCTATCCTCAGTTTCTCGATCTCGTACAAGGTGCGGAGGGAGGAGAAGACGTTCCAATCCGATGCCGCCGTGGTGTCTTCCTTCTTGATGACGTACACGCCGCTGCCGTCTCCTTGGTTCACGTAGGTGTTGCCCTTGTACTGGATGCTGTCTATCTTCTGTTCCATCTCTTTCATGCGGGAGTAGGGGGCACTCTCGCCGATGACGTAAGAGGGGCTATCGTAAGGGATATCGATCTTCCTCTCGAATCCGATCACACGGGAAACACGCCCGTCCTTGAAGTAGGCTGGGTTTATCAGTTTCACCCGTTGCCCCGGCACGAGCTTCAAGGCCCGCCCGGGATTTAGTCGACCGTCGCTCTCATCAAAGCCGTAGGCGATATAGGATTTGAGCGCGCAAGTGTACGTGGAGGGATCCGACACGACCTTGCTTTTGTAGGCGGTAGTCCTCTCTAGTAACTCCTTCTCGGCATCGGGGAGCAATGTATCGCCCACGTACCTGGTGTCGAAATTGAACAGGATGTATTTATCCCCTGTATTCGGGATCAGCGGGGATTCGGGGAGGGACTGTCCGTAAGTATCGTTCCGTACGATCTCGAACACCTGCGCCTCCGGTTCTGTCCCGGGGCGGTTGTCCGGGTTGAAAGCCACGGCGAACTCCATCCCCGCTAGCGTGCCGGTCTGGAACTGCACCTTTAATTCTTTCCCCGGAAGGATATATTTTTCTGAGAATGCGAGCGATGAGTCCTTGAAACGATATACGGTGAAATCGGTACCGTCCACCGTTATCTCTTTTGTCGTGACATCCGTTACCGTTCCTTGCGTCCGGGGATAGATATCATCGAACACGACTACCGCTTCCACGATTTGCCCTTCAGCGAGATCTGGTACGACATCGATGTATGGAGTCCCTACCGGTAACATCAGCCGTTTTTGGACGACCCCTTCCACGACAGCCCCGGTCTCACCTTTCCTGTAATCCACCGGGATGTTCCTCGTGCCGCCAAAAGCGTACAGGCGAGTGGCGAAAATATCCGTATTCTGGCTGCGTGACATCGTGTCGATCTCCTTCCCGATCTCCAAGGATACCGGATCGCCATGCTCCAGCTTCCCGATATGGATCTTGTCCGCTTCCACCCACCATTCGCACCCCCACGCCTCGGCGATCTTCGTAAGAGCGTCGATTATGTTCGAGTTGTCGTAGGATACGAGCTTCGCCACCGCTTCGACCTCGCCGCCCACGATGGCTTGATAGGTCTTTCCGTTATGGGTGAAACCCAGCGAGCGGAGGTTGTCCGCCACGATACCCAAGTGCGCCTCCGGCGGGCGGGTAAGGCTCCATGAGACCTCCTTGTTACCTTGCCTATCGTAAAATAGGATATGGTTTTTCCACCTGTAGTAGTGGGATTCAAACCGGACGGCGTAATCGTACCCACCGGTGGACGGGTTATAGCCGGGGTATACCTTGCCGGCGACGAAATAATCCTCCCCCTCGTGGGTGATATGATCCCCGATCTCCAGCCGGACGGGATTCTCCGAGGAGAACTTCAATAGTATGTAGTCCTCCTTCATCAACTCGAAGTGGTGGATGGAGCCTTCGCCCGGTACCACCGCGAGTTTCCTTGATCCCGATATGTCTTTTATGTCTACCATAATCAATCCTTGTTCGCTACCGGAACGGCTTCTGCCAACTTGACCACCAATTTCGCCCTGCAATCGCCGTAGCTCCCATATTTCCCGCAGGAAAGATAGACAAGCGAGAAGGTTTTCCCCAGTTCCGGAATATGTAAGGCAATATTACCCTTATACAGCTCGTTCACAAAAGACATGTATTTATTCAGGAAATCCGCCCTCTCCCTTCCCTCGATCAAGAAAGGCAAGGCCACTTCCCGCTGCGCCGCCTTGGCGTTGGCCGTAATGATCCGGGAGCCATGTTCCAGCCGGCTCTCGTTCTTTATATACTCTTTCATGGGGGCCGGGGTAAGCAGCTCCTCGATAGCCCCGGCCATCAATCCCGCCCCCCAGTGGGTCAGCGGATATCCGTTCATCGTCGCGTCTTTTATCATGGCTTATATGTTTTTCGTGTTTTCCTTAATGTTTTCCAAGGATTCCCGTATGGCGTTGAGCGTACGCGTATAGGTCTCGATCTTCCCCAGATAGCCGTTGCTCTCGTACAGGATATCCCGTATTTCCGTGGTGCATTCGTAGTTAGTCCCATTCCCCCGCAGTAAAGCTTCAACCAGTCCCTCCAGCCTATAGCCGGATTCTTGGAGTGCCGTGAAGCGTCCCGAAAGTTCTGATGCCTGGTCTTGTGTCATTGTCTCGAAGCTTCCCCGGCTTGACGATTGGGCACTGCCCGTATTCTCGTTTTTCTCAGAACTCCATCCAAACAGCGAGGCCAGCTCCTTCCTTTCTTGAAGCATGGACTCCGTCAAGTTTTTCTCCATTTCCCTCAGTTGCTCCACCTCGTCTTCCGTATATCCGTCTTCCCCGTATCCGGCCCATGTGTCATAGAGTTTCTTTATCCGGTCTTTGTATTTGGAGGCGATAATCGATTTGAGGATGGATTGTTGGAGCTTCTTCTCGAAGTCATTGGCGAAATCCTCGTTGCTCGAGTCGAGATCTGATAGCATGTTTATGTATGAGTCCTCGAACTCATCGAACGTGATGCCGGTCATCTGCTCTTTGACGGCTTCCAGTATTTCCTGTTCTGTCTCACCGAACTTGATGATGTTTTCTAGGTGATCCCGGAAATCATCGTCCATGGTGGCCCATAAACCGGCGTAGTTCTCCCTCACCCATCGAAGTTGCTCGGTGGACATATTCACGAAGTCTCCCATACCGGTAAGGGATACCGTCCCAAGCCCTGTCCCGGATAGCCCGCTTTGGATATCCCCGGCTACATCCTGCCAGTTCTTTCCTTCCCATTTGTAAGATCCTTTCCACATGCGGTAATTGAGCGAGTGGCTTCCGGCGGACGCGCCCGATGATTGACGGATATCGGCCAGTCTCTTTTCCACCTCCAATAGGCTTTGGTTCGTTTTCAATGCCTCTTCTCCCGCCTTGACCGCTTCCGCCCCATAGCTTTCCTGTATATACGCTTTCTTGGCATCGAGCAGTTCGTCCCATATATTCTGTAGCTCTTCATATTTAGCCACCATGTCGTTGTACTCGGAATAGTCGGCACCAAACAGGCCGGAGATAGCGCCGACAAGCTTGGATATCCCGCCTACGGCCGACATTGCTCCACCTACGATATCGCCTGCCATGATCCGGCCTACTCCTGCCGCCGCTTCTCCCATTCCACCTAAAGCGTCGCTTATCCCCTTGATCTTCTCTGATATCTCATCGTCTCCAAAGAGAGATCCGATGCTTTCGCCGAATTCCGATAAGGCGGGTGCGAACTTATGGACGGCTTCCCCGATGCCTTCGAGACCTCCGGCCAGATCCCCTTTCCTGAATTTCTCCATCGCCTTCTCCAGCTGGCTTTGGAACAAGAGGAAGGGAGACCGGTTTCCCAGTTCGCCACGGAGTTTCTTCAACGCTCCACCTAAAGCCTCGACCTCTTCGGGTGACTCTTCTAGGTATCTCAACTGTTTCTCGCTGATACCTAAAGAAAGAGCCTGCCCGCGTGTCATCCCGGATCCACCCCGCAGGTAGTCGAAGAGTTGCCCGGCTTTGTCGATGATCGCTTGTATCTCGCTTACGCTCTTCTCGGAGGCGTCGGCGAACAGGTCGGCGATCAATGAGCTGCTCCCAAGGATCTGCCCGCTGATAAAGTCTGCAAGGCGTGCCTGCTCCTCCTGTATGTCTACCGATCGGGCTGAGATGGCTTCCATCCCGGCTTGGATTACGGTGAATGTATCCTGGTATTGGGGTAGCCGCTTGGTGATATCGTCGGGTTCCGGTGATTGCTTGCCGGATTTCTTGGATTTATCGCCGGATTCTGTCGTACCGGACGACTTGGTGGATAGGAAAGACATCGCCATGTCCCGGTATTCGCTTTGGGCGTTCTTCTCGTCGGACAGCCATGCCTCTAGTTGCTTCTTGTTCATCTTCAGGAACTCTTCCCGTGCGGCGGCTTGCTTTTGCTGGGTCTCTATAAGGGATTCGAGGTTTTCACCGCGTAATTCCTTCAGCCGGTCGTTTTCCCGGTCGAGCAACGCTTTGTATTGCGAGGCTTCAGTTGCGGCCTTTTCGAGGAGTTCTGGCGAGTCATCCCATATCTGCTGAGTGCTTCCGGGTATCAGCTTGTATTGCCCTCCTTTCTGTAGGATGGAGTTGGCACGTATGAATTTCTTTTTGAATTCCTCGATATTGTCCTCGGCTTCGGTGATGGCCTTGCGGTTGTCGTAGAGCATAAGTTGCTTTTGTGTTTCTATAAATTTTTTAGCCTGTTCGGAATTGATGTCTAGCGCTTTTCCATAAGCTCCGATTTGTGAGACGACCCCCGGTATGGTTTGGGCGATGCGGGTGATGATGCTGTTGAGCTCGTCCTGCTCGGCGACGGTAAGCGTTATTTTCGAGCGTAAGGTGTCGTAACGTTCGATAAGCGGGGACATTTCGGTCACGAGTGATACGACCTTCGCCTTTTGATCCTCGTATTTCTCGCTAGCGGTTGTAAGGGTCGTGTTGATCAGATCGGCCATGCCGGATTTGAACTTCACTTGCAGGTCTCCCAACCATGTGAGGGCTTTCCCGAGCTTCAGCTTTGCGTTCTGCATCTTTACGTCGGCGGCGGCTACCTTGTCGGCCTCGCTGATGTACTGGCCTGCCTGCTGTAGCTGCTTGTCCACGATCGCTCCTACGCCCTGCATGAAGTCGCCTGTCTCCGCTATCTTCTCCTTGATCTCGGCGGCGCTCAATCCCAAGTTGTCCAGTATAAGAAGGCTTTGCCGTCCCAAGCCGGTGACGATCGAGTTTACCATATAATCCACGCTCTGCCCTGTTTGCTGGGCTTTGAGCTGTGCGAAGGCGAGGAATTTCCCCATCTCATCGAGTGGTATGCGGAAGTCTCGGGCTTGGACAAGCGAGGTCATCAACTGGAGATCCGTTACAGTTCCCTTGGTGGCTTGCCGTAGTCCGGCCAGCAGGTCTTCTCGCCCCAACTGGGAGAAGGCATGAAGCACGCCGTCGGCGTTCGTGGCCAACTCCATACTTTCCTTGGCAAACTCCTTGACCTTTCCGACAGCTTCGCCAAGCGATTGTGTGATGGAGTAGCCTAGCTGGGCAAATGCACCGGCTATCAATGTCTTTACTTTGTTCAGGGAGAAAAATGAATCTTTCAGGCTCGTTGACGTACCGCGTAGCTCATTCATCCGTTTCTTTACACCTTCCAGCTGATCGGAGAGTTCGGTGTATCGTTCCGGTTCCAGTGCCTTGACGGTGTTGTCCAGTTCCCGTTGCAGGCGTTTGGCCTCTTGCGATAGCTGTTTATATGATTTGTTTTGGGTGTCGATTGTGCGGAGCAGTTGCTCGGTCTTGGCGTTATTCTCCGAAATCGCACGGTTGTTCTTCTTATATTGCGCTTCCAGATTGCGATATTCCTCGCTGTTTCGTTTTCCGGTGGCGGTGAGTTCTGCCATCGATTTGCGCAGGTCCTTGTTCTCGCTCTTCAGTTCAGAGGATGCTTTCTCGAGCTTGTGGATCTCCTGTTGCGCTTGATCAGTGCTAAGCGATAGGACGAATTGTATATAATCGGGTGTCAGTTTTGCCATATTGCTTCTATTTTCCGGCTAAGGTAAACCGGAGAGGTGGAAGCAGGAAAGACAAAAAAAGAGGCTGACCCCGGAGGATCAGCCCCTTTTTACTTATTTTTTTCGCCGAATTTATCCGGCCTAAATCCGGGACAAACCGCGTCCCAATGGGAATCGTCGTTTGTCCTGTAATACTTATGAGGCCACCACTTGTCATACAAGACCGCTATCAATCCTATGATAGGAGTTAATATAACGGACACCCAAAAATAAAACCCGAAATGATTATTCAATCCATATCCCAAAGCCCCAACCAGCAGGCAGGGGAGGATATATACCAAGAAAAAGATAAGCAAAAGTTGTCCCATGGCGCAACAGATTTATTCATCCTCAAAGTTAGGTGTTTCCGTGAACTTGTCAAACAGTTTCCGGTATTCTTTCTCTATTTCCAGAACTTTCCCCAATACGTCGTGCAGGCGGGCGATCTCTTGTATGCTCAAGTCGGGAACTTCGACCGCCGCCCCGTAGAACGACAAGCAATACAGGTTGTCATCGTGTATACCCTCTTTGTCGTAGTAGACCGTTTTGTTTACCCAGAAATCTCTTTGGCTTTTATCGAATTCTTCTTCTTCTTTCATCGCTTACCTCCTTTCTTCGCTGAGTTATAAACGAACCAAGCTACGATGACCAGTGGCAAGAACGCCGGAGACAACATCGCTAATAAAGCTACCGTGTACATTTTAGCCTCGTAAATGGATTTACAGGGCGTGATACCAAGAGGCAACAGGTTGTAGAATTTCTGGACAGTTGTCCAAGAAAAGAGATCATGTTCCCGGCTTCGGGAAGATGATACGGTTAATGAATTTGATTTCATACTGTGATGACTTTTAGCATTTAGGCAGAAACAAGAACGGCTGCCATTTCCCGCTTCGCTAAAAGTCATCACAGTCACTGCCGGAGCAGGTAAAGTAATTGGGAAAGGCAACCGCCTATATCGTATGTACTTTTTGCTAGCGACATAAATGTCGGGAACAAATAGACTTGGAAGGGTATAAAAAAAGCCCTACGTATTCGTTGAGCAATTAACCGCTGCCCGGCGACAATGACAAACATTGATGACTTTTAGCACTGCAAATATGGTGAAAGTTTTTGGAATAGCAAGGGGAAAGGGGGGAATATTTGCGTGGGTATGTAAAAAAGAGGGCTTCCCGTTGTCGGGTTGCCCTCTAATGCTGGTCTGTTTGTTGAATTCAGACAGTGACCGATTGGAGTTCATGTGCCAATCTGTGAAGGCCGTCGGCTATTTTCTTTGCTTGTGCAGGCCTCGGTTTGGCTATTCCGGCGGAATAATGGTAAAGCTGCCTTTGGTTGATCCCGGTAATCGCTTGAAGGGCTGCGAAAGAGAATATTCCCCGGTAGTATTCCAATAGGGACTGCACATCGAACTTGTAGATGATTTCATATTCTCCGTCTAAGATTTCCGGATAAGGTTCACCATCTTCTTTCGCCCCTTCGACGAAGAAATCCACGCTTTCCCGGACATATTGCTTAAACCCGTCGAAATCGCCCGAATAGGCGACTACCCATCCTTTCAATAAACCGCATGAGCAACTATATCCGTTCTCATTGCGTGCCGTGTCCATGATTAATTGTGCTGCCATATCTCTGTTGTTTTAGTCGTTGAATAGGGACAATGCCCTACGGAAAGGTGTCAAGGTGGGGCTGTGTCAAAACACAAGCCCCGATTGATCCTCAATGCTCTTTAGGAGCGTCCCCCAGATGTCATCACTCTCACCGCCATTGACGGTGACCGTGCCTTTCTTCACGGGGTGGTGGAATTGCCTGTGGCTGCCTTTCTGGCGGACCTTGAACCATCCGTCACGTTCGAGCATCTTCAGGATCTCTCTCACCTTTACCACTTTTTTCATAGAACACTGTCTTTTAATTCAACATCGCAAAGATAGTAATATTAATACTGTTATGCAAGCGGTGTGGCGTAAGAATATTAATATTAATATTATTTAAATGTATATTTACTGTTTATTTGGTATGTAAAAAAGAGGGCTTCCCGGTATTTGAAGTGACCCCAAAAAGTTAGACAGGTTACACATTATCCCGTAATAGAAAGAGTTCGGTATTTAACCGGGCTCTTTCCACTGGTATATATAAAGTAAAACCGCCCCGCTTTCCCAAGCGGGACGGCCTTCGCATTACTAACCATAAAAATCTAATACCATGAAAAACACAATATATTTTATTCCGGGAATAGGTTTTCGAGTTGGAGACCTATTTCCCGGCGTACCTCTTTAGTCATACCGTAGCGCAGTTCCGGCAATGTTTCCCGGTAGATCATACCCCAAAGCTGGCGGTTGTAGATCCGTAGGTTCCCGTTCTTCCTCATATCAAGGAAACGGATGTAGATGGGGTAATTGATCCGCACGCTGACCGGGTTCGTGCTGATCAGGATAGAACCGGACGAAAGAAACGACCGCAAACGCCCGGTTTGGCGGTTATTGCCCTTCTGGTAGACACGTTCTTCGGCTATCTTCAGCTGCCGTTGCAGGACGGTTTTAAAGTCTCGTTCTATCGTGCGGCGAAAGAAGGCATCCCGTATGTTGTCTGTCCGGATCATCGCCCTTCAATATTGAATGAGACAGACCAACCGCAGTAATCGGAGTAAAGCCCTGTCTCCGGGTTGGTAGATAGATTCCGAAGTCCTGACATGAAATGGCACGGACGGGCGGAATCCTCACGGAGTCCCTGTTTCATGGCTTCCACCGTTTCCTGTGTATCTTCCAGTACTTGGATGGGGGTACGCCTCTGGTTGTCGGAGCGGTCGAGCAGGAACAGGAGGCATTGGCTCGTTTCTGCCACGCTGTCGGGGTAGTCTGAGTTATCATCCGAAGAGGGTACGACAACGAACAGAGCCGGAAAATCTTCTCTTTTCATTTGTCTTAGGGCATCGCTCATATCCTTGTCAACAGTAACCAAGGTGACGGAGTAGATCTCGTTGGTACGTTCAACCAACGATTCAAAATATTCACGTAAGTCTTTAATCCTGATCATGGTGTTTAAATTTTGGAATGTATGTGTTCAAACTTTTTCCGGTAAAGGAATAGCAGGATATCCCAAAGGGGTGTTTCGAGCACTTGCCGGTAGTTACCGAACGTACCTGTCTCTGCGATCTCCATGGCCGCGCCTGTCCAACCGGTATGATCATCGGGTTTGCTTTTTTCGGATTTTTCGAACAGGATGGAGAAATGGATCGGTTCACCGTTGATGTTTACCGGTTCATGACGGAGTGCCTTCATCACGTTGTTGAAGAGTATGAGTGAATGTGCGCACAGGATCTCATCGGGTTCGGCGTTTGGCTTATCCTTGTTTTTGTATAGCTTCTTGCAGAAATCAATCGCCAACTTCTCTGATTCTGATTTGGATCTTGTTTTCGATAGCAGCTTCAGGATGGTGTTGCAATCGATGAAAGCACCGAAGTCTACTCCGTCGAGCATATCGCCCGGACCTATCCAGCCTTCCCATTCCTTCAGCGGGTTTACGCCTGTATCGAGCGATAGGGAATCATGCTTTTCGCCCGTTACGATGAAAGGAACGGTCAGGTCGATATGCTTCAGGGCTTCCTCGATGATCGGATCCCTTTGGAGGGAAATATCGGTACGCTCTCCCAATAGGAGTGAAAGGAGTTTTCCTCTTAATCCCGATCGGTTGATTATTCCCCGGTCGGACATCATGGATATCTCTAGGTAGCGTCGGTATTGTGCCGGCGTGAATTCGTCTATATATTCGGGAACTTGAAACGTGCGCCCCCTGTATTCTACTATTTTCATCGCGCTTGTTGTCTAAAAAGTGATCCCCTTGGATTGGAGTGTCGCTTGATAGATGTACGGGTCATCGTTGGACGGGTCATCGTCCATGCTGGCGATGGTGTCTTGTAGGTCTAGGATATAACGTCTTGCGTCTTGATCGAGCGAATCGGCTACCTGTCGTCGTGCGTCTTTCTCTGCTTTTAGTTTTTCCTTTACGCTTCCTACTTGTTGTACCTGCACGATTCCTTCGGGAATGACCTCTATAGGCAACCGTTCGATGGCCTTCTTAATGGTGAGCAGGGCCAATGGCCGTCGGCATTGCTCCAATAGAGGCAAAAAGTCCGAATCTCCTGCAAGCATCTTATCCATGCGTTCGTTACCGACAATCGAGGCGATATCCATATCTTGTACTTCTCGTATAAGTGGAGACAATGTGAAATAAAGCCTATGGCTACCGATCATGTAATAACGATCGAACTCAGACTTGTTGCGAATAAGGAGCGAGTGCGCACGCCTCTTCGCTTCGCTTTCCTCCCAAAATCCGTAGCTTCCGTTTTCGAGCATCTCTATAAGGGCATCAGTCGCTTCGTAGGCGATGTTCAGGATGTTCTGCTCATCCTTGTACTCTTGGAGAGCCGTGAGTCCTTTCTCGTTATCCCCGTATTTCTTCTGCCGGCCACTTGCTCCATGCTGGGCATCGAGCGTGGGTATCATCAGGCTCCATGTGAAGAAGGCTACCGGCTTTTGGGTAGCCGCGACAAGATCCGGTTCATCGGATACCTCGTAAAGCGAACAGATCGCCTCCAATACGTCATCCCCGATTATGGTCTTGAGTTTCCGCATGGCTAGAGGTAGGATGGGCTCCCATTTTGAGAAGTCTACACTGTCGGATATCATGCCGATAGCGTCCACTATTTCCCGGCTTCCGTCTTGATATAAATTGAAAAGCTGCTGCATAATTGTCGTTTTTAAGGAGGCGTGGCATCCGTGCCACGTCTCCCGGGTTGATTAAAAAGGAACATTGTTGTCCGGTCTCATCCAATTAGGGAGAGAACTCGCACGGCGTGAAGCCCCTGTTGAAGACTTGATACCGCTCCCGTAACCGCCTTGTGATCCGTTTGCCATAATTTACTCCTTTCTTTGATTAAACATTATGGATCGCGCTAAATAATCGCTCTCCTCTTATTTCCTTGTTTATTGTCGAATACGCTTTCATGATGTTATCATCCATCTCTTTGTAAAATCCGTATAGTTCGGGATTTTCCTCGATGGTGAACTGTTCGATGTTCCCTGAGCTTCGAAGGTTGGCGCTTCCGTGGATAATGATTTTTTTCCCTCCTAACGTCTCGAACAGACAGGTTTTCATGTGTGTACCTGCTACGGCCATCTGGAAACGGTTGTCAATATCCAATCGGTTGTAGATATACGGGACTAAACGATGTATTTCGTGCGCATAAAAATAGGCGGATACGATGAGATTGAGATTGTCTACATAACCTTTGTCTAAAAGGGAATGAAGGCTGTCTATGTTCTCTTGCCCCAGTGACAAGGTCGTTATGTCCATGCGTACTGCCTTGCAGTTATTCCGGATCATGAATGCCTCGATGAAGTCGCCGAAGATAAAGTTTCCACTAACCACCGCGTCATACCTTGAACCCTCGCTTATATCGATGGATTCGGCCAATTCGACGGCGTGTTCATACATGATTTGCGATTCTTTTACCGGCTTCAGCCTCGGACGGATGTAGCGGGTCGTTTCGTCCGGTTCTCCTTCGAAACAATCCAGACCGTCGAAACAATCCAGATCTAAATCCGGAAGCTCAAAACCGAAGTCCCCTAAATTGCGATTTTCATTCATTGTTCTTCATCCTGTTTGGGGGTGATACATTCTCTTCGGCATTCACGATGGTACGGTAAAGCCCTATCCTTGTCTTTGTACCGGGGAAATTCGCGTTGATGTATTCCTGTACCGGTTTACAGAGGATCATATCGGGGATGGCTGTTTCCGAGGCGTTATATACCTTGATACTGTAAAGTTTTTCGGAACCCGATGATAGCTTGTTCTCCAGTATGAGGTTGGCTAGGATGGGATCGATGCCGAATCCACTCGCCGCCGCTGCGTCCGCCTTGTTGCTGATGCGTATCTGGGCTTCAATGTAGTCCTTTACCTTCTTGTCGATGGGAGTTACCTTCCAGCCCTCGTATTCTTGTGCCGTTTCGTCGAAGAAAGAGGACGTGTGCATGAATTTGCCTACGTTCTTGACACCGGTCATACCTTCGGCGAACTTTTCCATCGTCTTGTCCTTGTATTGTTCAAGCATTTTGGAGGTATAGACCATGCCTTTCTTCTGGCAAACCGACTTCAGTCTTTCCTCTGCCTTGTCCCAATAACCTTGCGGGGATTCGATATGAAGGCTCAGGGCCGAGCTATTCATATTGTAGTTGTGCAGCAATGGAGCCAGCGTGCCGGCAATTTCCAACCAGGCGAAAGCCCCTAGAAACCGAGGAGTACTTATGAATTCCTTGGCGAAGGAATAAATGTTGTAGTATCGTGCCGAGACCGGATGCCGGAACGGGTCATGTGGATCAAACACGGGTAATAGCTCCATCTTGGAATAATCGGGGTAGGGAAAATCTCCCAACACAATCTGGGAGGGTTCATCTTCGTTGTCGGTGGGATAAACCAGACGTGCTTTTTGGTAGGGGATATGTTCGATCCTTACCAGCCTGCCGGGGCCTCCGATCCGTGGGGCACGATTACGGACAAACTTCACGAAGAACCCCTGCATGTGCACAAGGTCAACCAGACAGCGGTGCATGAAAATGCGGTAATCCCATCGGTTAAGATCGGCCTCTATGGTTTCATCAAGCGTCCATTGCTTATAAAAGCGGTTATTTTCCCGGTCAATGGCATCGTTATAGAAACGCGGGCCGTCACCCCATTGAAGCCCGGCGATCTTTCCCATGATTCCCTCCCCGGCATAAAACTTGTCGAGCAACCGTTGTACTTCTCCCGGAAGGTCATTGTTGTCTCCCATGGGTACGATGTCGATGTTTCCCACTTGTATCTTCCTTTTGAAGCAAGTGCCACAGCTACCGCCCAGCATGATACTAGACGGTTCCCAGCCTTTGCCTTGGCCCGATATGTCAAACGAATAGAGCTGACCGTTTCCGGGATTGACCAGCCCTAAGTTTCCAATACGTCTTATCTCCATATCCCTTAAACAACCGTTTTCATTCCGTTAAACTCCATGATCAATATCTGCCAGCAGTTGGCTGCCTGGCCTGTTTCCGTATCGGTAAAGAAGAGCTTGTACGATGAGTTCTTGATCTCTTCGTCCGATGTTTTCTTCCTGAGTCTTGCCGCCTTTACGGTGACAAGGTCGCCGCCTTCAGATGTTTTCCGGTTGTGCTTGCGGAACTTCATAGAGAAAGTACCTTCGGCATCGCTTATCCGTTTCATCTGCTCGATGGCTGTGTATAGGTCTATTGTATCCATATACTCGTTTTTGTTGTAAAGGAAAGAAATGCGAAGTGGAATGGAAAAGACATAAATTTCTTGGCAAAATGCGGTTTTTGGCAAATAAACGGAAGTAATTGAGTGGTTAGAAGCACAAAATCATTCGTTTTTACCGCTGTATTTTGGTCTTGCTTTTTACAATATTTTCAAAAACAATATTTTAACTCAGAAATAACTCGCAAACAAGAAAACGGACACACACCGAATTGCGTGCCGCTCAGAATAGGAAAGGCAATTGCCTCTCCCGTTTTTGGTGAAATATGATTGAGACCGACCTGTAACGACCGATCTCAATCGCTTTCGTAATCGGGAACGTATGGGTTGGCTCCTCCTGTTTGCAACTTTACGATGTTTCTCCACTTCTTACGCATCATTAGGTATTTAAAGGCATCGGAGAAGTTGGTGGAAAACATCGGTAGTTTCTTGGGGGCGAGTTTCTCGCTCTTCTTGATCTTGAATACCACTTTTTCGGTACCGGCATAGCGGATTCCTGCCGGTGCCTTCTCGATACTGCTTATCAACTCCTTGCAGTTGACCGCGTCAACCAACAGCAGGGGAAGTTTCTTGTTATCTTCCTTCATCAATTCCTGCATGAAACTATACTCCTCGGCTTGTGGAATATTGGATTGCTTGCGGCTTTTCAGATTGATCGTCCAGCCGGTACGGAGTCCATCGGCATCTTTCTCGATGGATTCTTTTATCTTCCGGGCGTAATCCTCGCCTTGGCGGGCAAAGTTGTTACCCGCACGGTCGTAGTAAAGGTTAAGTTCCTTGCAGGAATGGGTGGCGAAGAACCGGAGGAACTGGTCAGCCAGTTCCCGGAACCAACCGGGTGGTATCTCGTAGAAATTCTTCAGTACACGGTATACATTTCCCCTTTGCTGTCCGATGACGAACGAAAGCATATTGCCGAAATCCACGCCTCCATCGATGGGCTGGTTCTCTTGAAGGTATTTAAGTTCGGTACTGTTGTCTGCCACCTCCCCACCAGGCGAACCATCATAGTATTTATGTCGTTCACCAAATAGGAGGTAAAAACGGATATCCCTTCTTAATCCGGGTCTCATGCCCAATACGGATTTGAGGAACTCGTGAAATTCCAACGTACCATTATAGAGATTGAACACGTATTCGGGTGTCAATATATCCACGTTGACCAAAGAGGAGGCGTTGAGTACATAGGTTTGCCCTCGCCTTAATTTGGTAAGCCCTTTATCGTAATAGGCGATATCCTGTGTCAGTCTGTTCATTGTCCGTTCATTGGGGGATGGTTTAGACCGTTCTCTCTCCAGCTTCAGAAGCAGCTCGTTCCGGATGAATGCGGCTTGGCAAATGGAGACGATCCTGTCTGGCTTCATATTGGGTAGGTAGCGGAAGAACCAATCATATTCCCCCTCGTTGACATCGGGCATATCGGTGGAAATAGTCAAGCCGAGAAATAGGTGGGAATGTCCGAACATCAATGAATCGCCACGTAAGATGGGCATGGCGCGGTTTACCTTCTCATCGCGGTCGAACTTGGCTTCGTCGTAGAACAGGTGTACGACCGACTTACCTGCCAGTAGCGACGGCCGGTCCAATGAGCCAAGGAATATAACGCACCCGTTCCAGAAGCTGATCACATTGCGATAGTCGTTGACGATGATGGAACAGCGGCCGCGCCACTTCCGGGGTGGTGCCTTGCAAAACACATAGTGCATACCCTCGAACATTCCCATTAGCTGCCAGCCATGTTGCACTGCCGGCATGATATTGTCTTTTAGGTTGGAATAGGAACTGGCTACGAAAGCGAAAGGCGCTCCCGGCATCTCATGTACGCAGCGGTAGGAGCGTCGGGCTTGGACCACCGTACTCTTTGACATACCGCGACCGGCTATCAGCACAAGTATGGTGGTGTCTATAAAATCGGTAAGGAGCTGTACGTTGTGCGCGAACTTGATCTCTATCTCTTCCTCATTCGCTACTATCTTCCTCGCTAAGTTCTTCGATGTCATGAAGCATACGTTTTTTCAGGTCAAACTTCTTGATTCCTGCATCCTCTTTCAGGTTCTCGCGGACGGTTGTTGATATTTCCGGTATGGAGTCGATGAACTCGTCTAACCGCTTCCGGTCGATAGCCGGGATTCCTAGGTCTTCGCGGTTGGAAGTATAGATATCCACCCGTTTTTGGTTCAATAGCTCGTCGGGTATGGAGGCCTCTTTCGGCTTGAAGCACCCGCGGTACTCCCCGGCCAGCTTCAGCAGGTTGCGTGCCTCCTTGATATCCCCGCTGGCATACATCTGTTCGGCCCATGCCTCGCACTTTTCCGCATATAGGTTGTTGAACGCTTCTACGGCGATCTCGCTCCGTTGGTAGAAGAAGTTGATGGAGTCGTTATATATTTGGCGTGCCATCCAGTCGGACAGGCCGTATTTCTCAGACTTGAGTAATTTGATGATTCCAGACTTGGTGATAAACTTATTTTCTTTTTCGAACTTCATCTTCACGCAAAGCCCACGCACCATGTCCATGAGGTAAAAATAGTGTCGCTCGGCCTCATTGAGTGAGTCGAGCGAACCGGTCGATAGGATGGTATTCAGCTTATCCATCGATATGCGGTTGAAGTCTATTCGCGTCGGTTTGATTGTTGGCAAAGCCTCTTCCATGTCATTTTCCTTTCTTTCTGTGTTCTATCTCGTGGTCACAAATCTGTTTGACCGTTATCCATTCACGCATGGATGCTTCGTGCTTCAATCGATCCTCTTCTGAGGTATCCTCTTCTATTTTCACCTTGCATTTCGAGATGTTACTCGCCGCGTTCTTGCGACGTTGCATAAGGTCGAAGTCTGACATTTCTCTATATTCTATCCATTTCAGATAATCCTTCACGTCGGGGTGATTGCCCAGTAGAGTTTTGTGTTCTTGGTAATGCTGAAGCTCCGTCCAGATCATACGGTCGTTCAGCATTTCTTCCACAGCTGTCTCTGCCAATAGCGAAGTCTCTTTCATCGGTGCGTCAGGAGGCATGAAGGCAAGGGCGTTGTGTGCCGTTCGGTAAGCATCATAAGAGGCAAACATATCATTAACCAATACTTTCAATACGTCGGGGCAATCAGTTGTGTTTAAGAATGTAAACCTCTCACGAAACCGGATCTTTTTGGCCTCTCCCGGATTAATGGTTCTATTATTCCGGGTGGTAACTAGGGTGTGCTCATCGGTGTTTTTCAATCCTGTGCTTGGTTTTACGTTCCTCGATAAGTTGTTGAACTCGGCCTCGGTCAAGCCCGCCAGCCTCCTGAGTTCCTCAAAAAGAGTCATACGTAATATCCTATTTTCGGGGTTTATCCGAAAGGCTCTTTTAAGAGCCACGTTGTTCCCGAATTTCTCATAGATGGTCACTCCCTCCATATATAGGCGTGCTCCTGACAGATAGTTCTTGATGATACCTTCCATTTTAATCGTTTTTCTGTCAAAGGTAAATGGAAACGATTGGCATAAAAAAGACCAAGCCACTGCATGCTCTCGCATGGGGTGGCTTGAATTGGCTTAGAGCAAATAGTTTTTACGCTGGATATGCTGCGAATCAAACTCCTGCTTCGGATTTATCCGGTGTGCCCGGATCTGCTGGGATTGCTCCTTGGTAGATGGCGATATCCATGCCTTTGGTGATGGACGCGAAAGAGAACTCGGTACGGGTCATATCCTTATTGGCCGTAAAATTCGAACTCATCTGCATTGGATTGCAAGGTGTCCCAAGCAAATCGGCATCTCTGCCATCACAATAATCAACTATGATGATACATTTTCTGCCCAGCCAGTTCCATTTGAATTCCCTGACCTCTTGGGAGTTTCCCGGGTGGTTTCCCTTGATGGAGACATTAAAGCCCATGGCATCCGGATCTCCTTCCACATTGGAGGTGACTTCCACGGTGCCGGGTGTAAGGTAGAGATATACAGGTACGGCAGAAGCTTTAAGGGTTAACGCCTCTGCGATAAGTACGCCCGCTTCGTCTCTACTCGGGAATGTATCTATGTCGTCAATGTCTATGACTACAATTTTATCCTTCAAGGTAATCCCGTTTCCGGGATTGCCATCGGGCCTAAGCACTGATCTTTTTACATAAGTTGCCATAATGATGCTGCTTTTTTAATCGGTTATACATATCAGACTCTTTCCACCTCGTAGAACTTTCCGTTGGCATAAGCCAGCTTGATCAGCGATCCCTCCTTCAAGACCATCTCTGCCGTCAATACGAAATTGCCGCTGTTGGCGATGGTGGATGCGTTGGTGCTTCCTGCGCCGTGGATGGTGTAGACTTTGCCCTGCTCAGCTCCGGTAAAGTTTGTGATTGCGGTTTCCTTGGTGTTGGCTGATGTGGCGAACTCGGTGGCTTCGCTCAGATCCGGAGCGGTGTCATCAGCCTCGAAACACAAGATGTTCTGGATGGTTGAAGCCCTTGCGATCTCGATGAACTTGCCGTCTGCACGTTTCATCAGTTGGATCGTGTCACCTACGTTTGGCTCCCAGTCGGCGGAGATCAGTTCGAAATTCCCCGATTTGACGATCTTTACACCCTTTTCTGTACTGCCGCATTTGATCGTGACAGTCCGTCCCACTTCAGCCCCCTCGATATTGGTGATATTCAATAGGGAAGTGTTTGCCACGGTCTGGATACTGGTGTGCAGTGCGGCTGAAGGGTTTTTATCTTTTTCGGCATCCATGAAAGAGGAAGCCGGTCGGTCGGTCTCGTTACAGAAGATCATCTGGCGGCTGTAGTCCATATCGGCTTTGTTGGTGTACTTGAATCCGACCGCACGCGCCCAAACGGATTCTTTCCAGTTGCTCCATACCTTGAGCGTCCAGTCCTGTTGCTCGATGTTGAAACGGGTCATCTCACCGGAAACATGCTCGAAACATTTGATGTTGCCCTGCATGGTCCAGAAGATGCGCTGGTGGTTGTCCGCGTTAGGAACCGGGATGAGTTTTACCGACGGGTATTCCTTTACATACATTAGGTTGGCCTTGTAGTCCTGGTTTACGCCGTAATGAAGTTCGTTGTACTTGTGGTACCAAACGATCATGTAGGAAGGGACATAGAGAGCCAGTTGGCCACTGTCTCGATAAACAGCCGGTATCATGCTTGTCCCCTCGAAGAATTTCTCGCCGATGTTGGCTTCGTTGATTTCACCCAAGACGAAAGGTTTGATTTGATAGACAACCTTTTGTTTGTTGATATCCATGTATCCGTCCACCTTCTTGCGGATAAACTCATACACGCCGTCTGCGGCTTCCATCGTGCGACCAGGTTCGTTGACGTTTGGAGCGCGGCGTACGCCGTTGATACGTCTCAGCTCCCGCTCGTTGTGGAGTTTCTTGGCGGTTTCGGCCAGGATGTATTCGATGAACGACCACTTGATAACCTGGGATCCCTCTTGGTTCAACGATCCGATCCATGTACGTTCCAATTCCTTCAAGTTTCGGAACTTATGAACGAACATAACGGAGAACATACGCAACGTCTCGGAATCAAACTCGTAATTACCTTTGGTTACCTTGTCGAAGTCGCTATCGATGGTATTGTCAGCCTGTGAGAATTCACCCATCCAAATATTGACCAGTGTGGCTAAATCCTGATAGCCGCTTTCCATCGGGAAGATGGATTCGATGGTAGGCAATTTCACCAAGAAGGATTGCAAACGATCTTGCCAGCGGATACGGTAGAATGCGCCCAAGTCCTCTTTCAGACGGCTATAATCGAGATTACTTTCGGCCCGTACCTGAATGGATATGCCTTCTCTTGCCAAAAGCGCGGCTCTTGCTCGCTCATTATACGGGCGGCCGGCCAAAGCGAACATTTCACCATTCCAACCGGCCAATTGCTTTTCGTCTTGCAAGTTAATTTCTGCCCCGTGTGTCTGGGAAGCGTTTGCGCGTGAAGGCTCGGGCATCTTACCAAGGGCCTCGATACGTTCTTTGAGCGTCTTTATCTCATCTTCTTTGCGTCTGAAGGATTCGGCGTTGGCCGTGTTTGACTTCTCCATGGCTTCGATCTGCTGCATGGCTTCTGCCAGCTTGGCGGTCTGTTGGGCTAGCAGGCCATTGACGACGGCTGCCTGGGTAGTGGTGTCTGAGGAACTGCCGGTTCCAGGGGCATCGTTCTCATCCTTGAAATCTGCGCTCAACGATTTGCCGAACGCCTGGATAAAGGTATCGGTGAATCCGAACTCTTTCAGTTTGGTTACGTCCGCATCGTCAAGCGTTTTCTTGTCGTCTTGGGTCTTCCACTCTTTCAGCCCAAGGATCTGGAGCACGGAGGAGGCGAAATCTGCCATTTTTATTTTCTTCATAAAACGGATTATATTAAATGATTAAACAATATCTTTTGATCGCTTTACTATGCTTTGGGCTAAAACCCATCGTGCCGCATCATGGATGTTTCCGTAGCAATCGGCCAAACCTGTTTTGATGGCTTCGTCTCCCATGAAGGTTGCCCCCCGGAATAAGGGTGACTCTTTATTATAAGGTATGGATAGGTTCCGGGATACGGTGGTGCAGAAGATGGCGTGGATTTTCTCCAGATGCTCCTTGAATGCCTTTTCATCGTTCTTTTCGGCGATATCCCTAAATTCCCGGTTTTTCATATCCGCTGTATCCGGATAGATCTCCCTGTAATCAATCCCCTCTTTCTTCATCGCTTCGGTGGCGTTGTAATAGGTGCCGACAATGCCGATGCTACCGACTTGGCAAGTCTTATCGAGCAAGAATCGTCTCTCGGTAGCGGATGCCAGCCAGTAATGTGCCGACATGCAGTTCCCGGATATGACGGAGGCGATCGGTTTGGTTGATGCTGACAGGATACTTGCTGTTTCGCTTATACCGTCGACCATTCCTCCCATGCCGTTCATCTTGATGATCACACCGGCGATCTTGCTATTGGAAAGCGCCAGTTCTAATTTTCGGGCAACGCGTTCCGACTCCCAGCTATAAAGTATGCCGTTTAGACCAATTACGGCGATGGAGTTATCGGGTAGGTTTTCATCTTCGAACTGCCACTCATTGAAGGCGAACCCTAGGTTAACGGCATAACTCTTGGTTTGGTTTTCGGCAGACAGCAGTTTTTCGAGTTCCGCAAAATTACCCGCCTTGATAGAGGGTTGGATGATCGAAACGAGATTAAGATAGTCTTTCCGGCCGATGGCCCAGCTCGAATTGAATATTTGTTGGATCTTGTTCATATAAAATTTTCCAACAAAAAAACAGAATAGCTATCAACGCTCAAAGTACTATAATAACAATGAGTACTTCCGGTAGCGGATGGCGCATCGGGAAAGGTTTGGGAAAGTTCTATCGGTGTATATCTTGTTTCTGTATTATTATGTTAAACAACAGGGGCGTATTAAACTTATTTTATTTACTGACAGGACATAATGATACGCTTGGTGATATGATTTTTCTTGCTGTTTTATATATTATTAACTCGTTTGGTTCGTTTTGTGTTTTCTTTGACGAGAGGTTGCTTTTCTTCCGATTTTCGCCCTCCATCTCTGGTAATCTTTCAATAAAGCCTCCGGGGTCAGGTTCTCTATGCCGTACTTGAAAAGAAACGTGTAAGCGGATTCGATGTAGTCGATACCTTTCACATGTTTGTTCTCATCGAAAAATTCATGCGCTTCCACCTTCATCATCGTGTTGATCGCTTTTGCCAATACGATCGTTCCTCTTTTGCTGATATAGTTAAAGGATTCAACAGGTTTTCCGGCTTGCCCGCGTGAACTTCTGGGAGAAGGAAGGTGTATCTCCGTATTCCCGCTATCCACCGGAGAATTAGAGGGCCTGCGTTGAAGCAATTCGTGAACGATAAAATAAAGACTGCTGCTTACTGGGATATAAACAACATTGTCTTCCGCACCGAATTTCCCTTTAAGGTATTCAGAGAGATGCTTGGGTAATTCTATTTTCGTGGTCATGACCGGGATTAATTAATGGTTGCTTCACAAATATAGTAAATTGTCAAATTGAAAGCAAGACACCTTAAATAAGAATTTGGTGTAAATGTACTGTTATCGACCAATTCTACCAACTTTATACATTAACCGCCGTGTAGTGTCTGAATGCTGCAAATGGATGTAACTTTGTAACCTGTAACCTATGGCGTTTAGATTCTTTATTTTCAATAAGTTAAAAGGTTACACTTTTTAAAACAGGGGTGGTTACGAAATTGTAACGCTCGAGATATTTTGTAACGTCTCCTCTCGGTTACATTTTTGTAACCAAGTGTAACCAAAGTGTAACCAAAAGTGTAACCGCCTTTTTATCCTTTAACTCTCTTATTTTTATTGCTTTTCAAATATAGGTTACAGAGTTACACTTTAAAGTATAAAAATTAGGGTCTGAAGGGTGTAGGGAAACTCGACCGCCCCGGATGTCGGCGTGCTGAAATATCAAAATGATGCGACAAAACGGTAACTTGTGTCGGAATGATACAAGTTGGTACAAAAGAATAGGGCGACCGCAAAGATAACGGTACGCCCTTGGCATAATAGAAGATGGAAACGAATGTTGTCAGAATGGCTCGTCTTCCGGCTTGTCAGCGGTCAATGCCCTTGGGGTTTGACTACCGTCCGGATAGGTGCGCAGATAGATCATCTCGGTAGCCTTTCCGTCTACTTTGCGGATGATCCTTCCGCTATTGTTGCGGAGCTCTTTCGGGTTGAGTTCGGCTACTTGTGGATTGATATTGGCGAAGGCTTTGATGGCTTTGCTGAATCGGTTCATTGTCCAATAGTTCTTGGCTGCTCCTGAGAACGACTTGAACTCTTCGAAAGCGTCCGGTTTGGGAATGAGCTTGTCCGTGTTACCGCTTTCTTTGGAGAAATACATATAGGCCCAATCCTCAAACAAGGCTCCCATATCGTCTTTGGCCTTTCGCTTCATGATGTTGTCCATCGGCGGCTGTATTTTGATACGCATGGACAACATCTTTAGATAGAACTGGAGGGCTTGGATGAAGAAGTTTAGGTCGTTGTTCCATTCTTCTTCCGTGTATTTCGGCCCTTTCATTATATCCTTGCCTCCGAAGTCATCAGAGATAGACCTGTCTTCTAGGTAGTCGTTGGTGTCTGCCTTGGCATGGTAGTAGTCGCTAAATACGACGTATATCATACGGCCGGTCGTTGATGGCGTGAACTCCTGCGGGACATAGTTACTGCTGAAGCATAGTTTCGGGCTGTCTTCGTATTCCTTATAAAATGAATCCTTGTTCTTCTTGTTGATAGACATCCCGTTTGTTATGATGTCGTAGAACCGTTCCATAGGGAAGTATTTGCTACAGTCATCGGCGAAGATTATATCCGTATCGTCTCCTACCTGGTCGAACACGTGCGGGTTCTCCATGAGCCTCGTGTTGCGCCCATCGAGGGGGACGATGCTCTTAAACGCCTTCAGTGAGTTAAAGAAAAATGACTTTCCGCTACGTCCGTTACACTCATCAACTTCTCCGATCTTGTTGTCCATCGCGAAGGGTGCCCAAGCCATAGAGGGCGATTTGTAGTTGTGCATCATGTATCCGATAGCGAAAATCTTATTGATCAGGTTCATCTGCTGCTCATGCTTCTCCTCGTTCGAGAGCATGGCACCATCTATCGAGAACCGGTATTGTTCCTTGTATGCCTCTTCTTCGCCGGGGATGGTGTTGTCTTTCCATACCTCTTCCAGTTCTTTACGCCAATGGATGCGGCTTGAGTTTATGAGGTAGGCGAAAAAATGGCTGTCGGTGTTGAGTACCTTTATATCGAATTTGTCCTGGCCGTCGCAATCCTTACGGTGCGTGATGTCGAACATCGGTGGCAATATACTTACGTTGTGCTTCACGAGGTTAGTCTCCCATACGCAAGTGCCATGAAACTCCTTCAGTGGAATCTTATCGGTACGGCTGGCGGTGATCCTGAAGGCGGCGTTCATGAAGTAGAGGTCTTGGGATTGTTCCGTGCAATCGCTGAAGTCCAGTTCTTTGATGTCCATTATTTGATAGGCCGTCTCGGCGCATTTCGGTGAGTTGACGATAAGATTGCGTATCTCGTGCGGCAGATTGCGGTCGATGGCAAACTTCTTGAGGAACTCCAGTATATCCCTAGGGAACACTCTCGATACCACGCACCCCTCCCGGTGGGCCAACGTATATTCGCCCTTGCCTTGGTTTAATATGCAAAATCCGTTAAGGCTTAAGAAATAATGAAGGCAGATGCTGTCGATATCATACGTGGTCTTGTTGGAGCGTTTGCTATAGCTCTCCGTCCAGAACTTGGCCGGCATGGCCAATGTCATGAGGTTTTGGAAATCCTTCTTCTCCGGACGCAATTCCGCGAAGTCGCGGAAGTCCTTTCGGGGCTTCCCACGGCGATCCTTGTAGTTGCCGAGCCACTCGGGTAGCCAGATGGTGTATGTGTCGAGAAAGCGTAAGGCAAGCTCCGTCCCTTTCCGGATACCGGTAGGGTCGATATCGGGTATGTTGTAGATGCGTTCCACATACTTGTATATCTCCCGGATCTCTTCCGGTGTAACCTTGTAGGTTTCTGAGTTGAACCAAAGGGGGAAATATCCGAGCGATTTGACGCACAAACTGTCCCTTTCTCCGGAGCAGATAATGGCTTCGTCCAGCTTCTTGAATTGGTAAGGTTTATCCTCGTTTGCCGGATCCGAGCGGAAGATGCGTTCCTCTTCCTCGTTGTATTTCCGGTAAGAGGCTTTCAGTTCTGCCAATCCGTTGATATACTCTTTAGGCTTTGCGCCGTCCGGCGTGTAGGAGAAGCGCCATTGCTTGTCGGGGTTCAAGGGTTCGTAGATCTTGTAAAACACATCCGGTTTGCCGGGCGCCGGGTTGTCCACCTGGCATTCGCGCATGAAGATAGGGTAGGCGGGGGTACTGTATTTGGTAGTGACTTCCCGGTTCCTTACATACGAGAACGATTTGGCGACGTGCCAATGGAGGGCTTCCACGTGTTCCTGCTTCACCTTGGGACCTAATATCTGGAGCTGTTCCTTGGTGAACTTCTCTTCCAGCTCGAAGAATTTTGAGCCTTCTGCTTCATCCACCTTGGCCGGTCGTTTGCGGATATCCGGCTTGTTGACGCTTTGCTTCAGCTCGTCCGTCACATGGTACCGGTCGGCCAGTACTGCGATGGCTTCCGTGAAACGCAGGTTCTCCTCGTTCATACAGATGTCGATCGGGCTCATGGCTGTTCCTTGGTCTCCGAAGTCCGTCACCTTATACACATCGCCGAACCTCTTGATACAAGCGGAAGCGTCATCTTCGTCCGGTCTCCGTTTGAAATGCTTCTTGTTGTCAACACACCCGGATGCTTGCGGATAGTAATATAGTATAATATCTAGTCCGTTGTTGCTGGCAGCGTAAATGTCTTTAACTTCTATCATGATATCGAGTGTTAAACTGGTTTATAATGATAGGTTATCCATGATGTCCGGGATATCTTCGATAAGCCTGTTCGTGTATTCGATCGCATTCTCTTCAAACCGGAAGACAATGGAGCACATATCCGCATCGAGCCGGCTCATGCTTTCCACTGTGAGGTATGTGAGCTTGTCAAGCGCATCCGCAAACTCAGTGTTCATGCCGAAATTAAAGACAAGGTAAGATCTTTTGTCACCATCCGGTCGCTTTATCCAAACGAAATGTTTTTCGTCCGGTGTTGTTATCCTTAAATAAGGTCTTAATTCATTTGTTCCCATACGTTCTATTTTACAATCAGCCCACCCTGAAGGAATCGAACCTTCTAGATTCTCATCTTTGATACAAATCTACCATTGCCAATTGGACGGTGGAACGACACAGGGTCGTTTAACAAAGACATGAATAAAATGGCCATCAACATCTTTCATTGTCTTACAGGGGCACGTACCCCTGCGATAATGCGAGCAAGTTGTGTCACACTCTTTCGTACATACTTGACCGATTACTGTATGTGGTATATTATTATCGATCAGCCCTCCTAATTCATCGCTGTTGTTCATGACGAGTATTTCACCATGAACCTCAATCGCTAAATATTTCATATCTTCTTAGTTATTCGTAAAACTCATCTTTGATGTTTTCTACATTTCTTGCAAGATACTGGAGTAATGATTCTAAATCATCGTCATAATGGAATAGCCCACCATCTACATAGGCTTCCCAAACTCCGTTACGTTTCTTTATTTCAATCATATTATGTTCCTTTCTTTTTAGATTAGAGTTATTTTTTTACGTGTAGTAGCAATCTTGAGAACTTTATATTCCGTTAAAGGAGAGGCATCTTCTTGAAGTTTTGTACACCGTTTGTCCGCATCCTTTTTTATAGTCGGTTTACACATAGTCTCTACATGCCAACCTCTGAAATAGCGTGCTATGATATATTGCTTCTTCATTTTATACTTTTTTATTTTTAGTTTCACTTAAATTTTACGCATTAACAGGACATCACAATAAGCGTCTGCATCTATTTTTTTTGCCCATATTGTTTTGATTGTAAATCCAGCTTCTAAAATTTCAAGAAGTTCAATATCTGATAAAAAAGAGCACCTTATCTCAACATATTCGCCAGGCATCGTTAATCCGGAAATTTCTTTCTGCGTCCAATATCTAACCCACGTATGTGAGCTCTTATTGAGAATATTGAAAATGATTTGTTCTATATTCATAATTTCTTAGTTGTTAGGTAATTTCATAAAACACATCCACATAGTTTTACCACTCCGGCCGGTTGTATGTCCAAATAAGGGTAACCGATCGATAGCTTTTAAAACCTCTTTAACAGTTACTTGCTCTTCATTCCATTTAAAAATAAGGACACCATAATCATCGAGTACCCGGAAGCACTCGTTGAAACCCTGATTCAGCAACCTTGGCCAATCTTCTGACAATTTGCCGTATTTCTTAGTGAGCCAACTATTCTCACCGGCCTTAAGCAAATGAGGTGGATCGAATACAACAAGCTTGAAATTCTTAGCAGGAAAAGGCAAATTGGTAAAATCAGCAATAAGATCAGGATGGACTTTTAAATTTCGACCATCACAAAGAGTATGCTCTTCGTTCCGGATATCAACAAACAATGTTATCGGGTTATTTTTATCAAACCAAAACATTCGGGAACCACAACAAGCATCCAATATAATTTTATCCATAAGCTTCACTTCTTCTTAGTTGTTAATCATCTGAACTTAAATCCATGTAAGCAACCTGAGAGAGTGCTTCCATTTCATCGCAAAAATCCTCATTGTAGCAGGTTTGAATTTTCTGTCTCACAATATTGCATGCTGCTTGAAATCCGGCCAAATAGCTCTCCTGAAACATGGCCGCCTTTGAATATTTTTGTGCCATTTCAATTACTTCTGCTTTAGTCATAGCTCATTTATTTTTAGATTAGACAATATTCTAGTCAAGCCTTCGAGAGCGGGTTTCCCGCTCATGGGCGATATCGATCCGTCCGTCTACAGGGGATGGCCTCCTGTACCGGAGTATCTTTCCCACATACCCTACGATGTCCGCGCATCTTATTCGGCCGGACATGATCCCGTCACGAGGATATTTACGACCTCCCTATACGTCTCGTCCCGCAGCTTTTCGCTAATCACTTTCCGATTGATTAGCCTTGAGATATCCGGCTTGAATTCCTGTATCAACCCTGCGAGCCCGACCGCGTCTTTTTTCAGGGCGCATTCGCATACCCGAGCGCATCGCCCGTAGAACGCGTCCGCCGATTCTCTATGCTTGTCCCGTGTTCCGAGTTCCCTCAATTGAGACCTCTCGATGATCCGCAGGCCCCTCTCGTCCAAAGACCCGCCATTAAAGCTCATAAGGAAGGAACTTCCTATTTCCCGGGGATTGATCCTTCTCGTGGCGGCGAACATCAAACGGGCTATCGATACCCTGTACGGTCGACCAACCGGCTTCGGCATGAATAAGACCACGGTAGGGCACGCTGTGCCATACCTGTTCTGATGCTTGAGTATTGTTCCCGTCCTCGTGTTTTGTACGGTGCCTTGTCCGGATATCCGATAGTTCGGGAACCCGGGGATGTCATACCATTTCTCTTGTCCCATATCTTTTCTTTTCTCAGGTTTATAAGCAATGCGCCAGTTTATTAAATGATTGTTACTTCCTTGTAAGGGTTGTCTACCTCTTTCTTTTCGATGCTGATCGTAAGATCATACATCCGTCCGCCATTGTTTAGGGCGTATGAACGAATAATCTTGGCCGTTGGGCTGTTGGTGTTGAACTGTAAGGCTTCAACGACCGTGCGCATCGTTACGCCCAGCTTCTCCCTAATTTGTTCCTTTATCTCTTTGCTTACTTCGATGACTTTCTTTTTTTCTTCCATGTGTGTTTAATATTTAATAGTTTATTGTACCTTTAGAACGTCTTTCCTTTGGAAGACTTTGCAAATATAGACAATAGTTTATATAATCCCAATAATTAATAAACTTTTTTCTACATGGAAGAGAAAATTATATCGCGATTGTTTACATATCTACAAGAAAAGAATATACCTCATACTCGATTTGAAAAAGAGATAGGTTTGTCTAATGGATATTTAAAAACTCAGTTAAGAAGAAATTCAGATTTAGGAGAGAGTGTAATTAGGAAGGTTGTAGACAATTGTTTGGATATAGACATTTGCTGGCTTCTCACAGGTAGACCACCAATGCTAAGATCTGAGTCTTCACCGCTGATGGGCGAGCAAGCTCCTATTTCGACACTCCCTGCTACTGAAGCGTCTGTATATTATACAATGTATAAAGAGGAGAGAGCTAAGTCTGAATCCCAAGCCGAACAAATTGGAGCGTTAAAGCAGACCGTTCGTCAGCTGGAGGAAAAGATTGAGGGGTTACAACACGAATTGACCACTTCGGACAACGGGGATGCCCGGGATGCCGGCATTGCCGATGTCGGATAATGCTCGATGGGAGTGTACGATTGAGGTATTAAGGGTAAATGGTTGAAAAAACTTTGATAATGTCATGAAATTCAATAATATAGATTTTACATATAACTTCCTTTTTTCTAAAGACAAGAAAGGGAGTTATAATTATATTATATCTATCAACAAGGATGGTTACTGTAATCCATTGTACGGTAAAGAATTGTACATACCTAAAACAGATGGAGATAAAGATGTGTTGTTTCAGTCGCTTGGGTATATCGGATGTTTTGCAAACAATCATTACGACAGAACGATAGATTATGTCGTAATGCCAAATGATACTCTTGACAAACTACAGTTCGGGATAAAAGACGAACTTGTTTTTTGGATCGAAGAGGTATGCAAAGAACAGGTGAAAAACAGCAAGGATCCCAAAAAATGGAGATTCAACATGAAATTCATCTTTGAAAAAGAAGTTCTTGATTATGTAAGATATAGAGGAGAACACACGGAAGAAGATTGTATAATAGATTTAATAACAAAATATTAGAATGAATAACCTTAAAAACGCAAATTTTATCGCAATTGATTTTGAAACAGCCACTGCGTCTACAAGGATGCCCTGCCAAATAGGTATTGCTGTGGTTAAAGAGGGGGAAATTGTTGAATGTATAGAACGGTATATCCAACCTCCTGAAAATAGATATTCGGAAAAGTGTATTGACGTACATGGTATCACTCCGGATATGACCAAAAATAAACCCGAATTTGATATTGTTTGGGAAGAGATCAAATCCTATTTCGACGCTAATTTCATTGTCGCTCATAATTCAAGCTTCGACCTGGATGTTTTGAGAAAAGCATTAGATAGGTATAATTTATCGTTTCCTGTGATTATGGGAAGCGATTGCACATATGCTATAACCGGAGGTTCATTGAACGATGTATGCGGATCGTTGAATATTGAGCTAAATCATCACGATGCAATGTCAGATGCTAAGGCATGTGCGGAAATATACCTTCAGTATTTAAATGGCAAACTGATAAGGGTTGAATCTGAACCAAGGAACAAGCACATTGAAACAGAAAACAATGGAGAAACAAAAAACAAAAAAAGAATTCAGTACCGTGAGGCTATTAGGTCGGAATATTTAAAACAGAATTTGGACGTTGAAGACGAGAACAACTCGTTTTACAATAAAAAGGTTGTTGTAACCGGAGTTTTTGAAAAATTCAGCCGAAATGAAATGGCCTCTATATTGCAGTCGTTAGGTGCAAATGTGAATACGACAATATCCAAATATACGAACTATGTTATCGTTGGTCGCGATCCAGGTCCTTCCAAAATGGTCAAAATAGAAACGTTGCAAGATGAAGGTTGGGGCATTCAGACTATCACGGAAGATGATTTTATTTGTAAAATTGAGGGGTATAGCAGATAGTGATGAAATTTTAAAATAAGATATTATGACACAGCTAGTTGGGCAAGGAATGGCTGGAGAACTTATAGGATAATAGGATATTTTCCGTACAAATTCATACCGAATCAGACGATTATACGAGGTCTATGAGCATTAATTTTATGTGATACAGGGGGTGTAAAACTGGGGCTTCCCCTCTCTCCATCTCCACGGAATGAAAAAAGGTCTTACGGATTGCCCGTAAGGCCTTTTTTCATTCATTGTAAACCCATTTATAAGGAGGTGGCGGTACGTATGGACCAGCCTTTTGATGGGGTAATATATCAACCGATTTGACGATTACGTTATTACCTTTCTGGGTACAAACCAGACATTTTGAACGTAATTTCCTTTTAGCCATGTTGAAGACGATATTCGGATTGAAATGAACTCCGTTTATACGAGTCTCAAAATGTAAATGCTCGGTAGTAGCCCTGCCAGTACGTCCGGTTAAGGCGATCGGTTGTCCGGCGAGAACACGATCTCCGGGTTTAACCAAGTTCTTGGAGTTGTGGCTATAGATCGTTTCCAGTCCATTATAATGGCGAACAACGATAACGTTGCCATAGGCGGCGAATGGTTTCGCCATCCTGACAATACCATCGAAAGCAGACACGATCGTATCGTTGGCACAAGTTTTGATATCTACTCCGGAATGATGTCTTCTCCTTCCCCCGTAAGGAGAGATCACGTTTCCATTAGGAAGGGGAAATGCGTATTCCCCGGCGGGGATCAAGGATAAATCAATAATTTCCGTGTTATTCTCATCGAATAGCTTGGGGTCCTTGATCGCTATCTGGCTTTTATCACGGGGCGTAAAGGCTTCCGTGATATCTTTTCTAGGAGAATGACAAACCGCTAGCTCCGGAGCTTCCGGCAACATGAAATTGAAATCCACGACGGGAAGAGGAATATTTGCCGTAGGGAAATCCACAGTTTCGGGAGGGGCCGGGCGTGGAGCAGGCTTTTGCGTACGGCAAGACGCAAATAAAATTAGCGTAAGAATGAGTATTCCATTGTGTATTTTAGATGCCATTAGATATTGTTTTACCACAAAAGTATAAAAAAGCCTCTTTCAATGACCTATATTTCCGATATGTTTATACTTCTTTTTATTCTTTGTGTTTTTTCTGATAGTTGAATTTGCCTACCTTTCCTCTATAAATCAAGTTCACGTTAGGAAATAGTTGGCGCGAAACATAA
>OBZF01000298.1_pt1 | contig 32731 bp, 18 predicted proteins | sample 1495521 | NCBI WGS metagenome assembly OBZF01 (sample SAMEA2580234, study PRJEB22360) | human gut metagenome | biome: human gut; feature: human-associated habitat; material: faeces | place: Denmark | collected 2008/2010 | reverse complement strand
TCGGGACGGTAACGCCGTGGCCCGTCGGGTTTGCGGGGGCGGCCGCCGTGGTCGTGATGGCGTTGGCGTTCGTCACCGTCGTCATGCCGAATATGGATGCGTCCTCCGACAACAGCAAGGTGCAGGTGCAGAACCATGGCGCCCAGAACCATGCCGAGGACGATCCCGATTCGGCGATCACGTCGGGCAGTGTGCCGAGCGTGCAGGATCTTACGGGCGAATACACCGCCGACGGCAAAGTGCGGTTCACATGGGTCAATCCTTCGCCGAAGGATGGCGATTCGTACGCGTGGTCGCTGGTCGGCGATTCGGGAACCGACCCGAACGCGCAGGGCACCACCACGGAGTCGACGAGTATCGAAATCGATCCGGCCGACGGCGCGCAGACGTGCGTGCAGGTGAGTCTGGTTCGCGCGGACCGGCAGATGTCCGAGAATCCCATGATCGCGTGCGCGGCCAAGCCGTGAGTTTGCGACCGGATGCGGGTGACATGAACCGATACGAACCAATACAGCCCGGCATGCATGCGGGCAAACAGGTAGGCGCATGCGGTTGGATGCGCGGTCAAGCAAAGTTTGGGCACAATCAGGGAAGAGCCAGTCGATGAGCAAGCATAGGAACGCCGAGAACCAGTCGGCGCAATCGTACGAACGGCAGTTGCGATTCGGGTCGATGCTGCGCAAGCTGCTGCCTTCCGGCAGTCGCCGGTGGATCACGCCGATCGTCATGCTGCTGCTGTTGCTGGGCATCGTCGCCGGAGCCGTCATCGTCAGTTCGGTGACGCAACGTCACGTGCAGCTCGACGATGGCACCGTGTGGGTCACTTCGCTCAAGGACCGCAAGGCCGCCCGTTTCAACGTGCGCAACCGGGACGCCGACGCGGGCGTCGCCTCCACTGCGGCCCGGTTCGACGTGGCCCAGCATGATGGCTCCACCGTGATCTCCGAAGGTACGAAGGCCAGCAACATCGAGGCCTCCACCGTCAGCGAAAGCGGCAACACCACCATCAAATCGGATATGCGGACCGTCGTCGGAGGCAACACCGCGGCGTTCATCAACGTCAAGACGGGCAATGTGTGGGTCGGGTCCGCCGATGATGTGAAATCCATGAATCCGACCACCGATTCGCCGAAGATGAAGCTGGGGTCGGGTGGCCGTATCGCGGTGACGCATGACGGTGTCGTCTACGGCTACCGCACGTCCGACGGCGCGGTGCTCAGTGTCGACGGACCTCAGGGAACACCCGGCAAGGATGCGACGATCAAGGGCGCCACGAATGTCGAATCGTTCACCGTGGTCGGCAAGACGCCGGTCGTAGCCGGTGCCGGCAAGGTGTTCTGGCCGAAGGGCAGCGCGGATATCGGCCTGCAGGGTCAGGCGACGTTGCAGGCGCCGTCCACGGATGGCAGGCAGACTGGCTGGGTGGCGGTTTCCACGCCGCGGGGCATCGCCATGGTCGATTTGGGCAGCAAAAAGGTCACGCAGCTGCCGAATGCCGGCAAGGGCGATGCCGCGCAGCCGGTGTCCACCAATGGCTGCGTGTTCGCCGCGTGGGCGCAGAAGGCCAACAATTACATCAGGGTGTGCGCGGCGAACGACAAGGACGCACAGTTTTCCTCGTTGGAAGATGTCAATCCCACCTCGCAGCTCGTGTTCCGCACCAACCATCGTCTGGTGGTGCTCAACGACGTGGTCAACGGCAATGTGTGGAATCCGCAGGAGTCCACCAAGGTCATCAAAATCCAGTGGAACAAGGTGGAGACCAAGCAGTCGAAGCAACAGCAGCAGAACAACGACAGCGCCAACAACCAGCACAATTTCAGCAAGAACTGTTCGGCGCAGTCGGGGCAGATCAAGGCCGTGGACGATTCGTTCGGCGCGCGCGTGGGATCGCAGCAGATTCTCGACGTGTTGCGCAACGACGAGCAGACCGACTGTTCCGTGCTGCGCATCACGTCGGTGAGCGCTCCGGATGGCGCGAACATCACCGTCTCCCCCGTCTATGACGGCCGGTATCTGCAGCTCGACGCCTCCGGTGCCGCCGCGGGCAACGTGTCCTTCAGCTATGAGATTTCCGACGGGCGCGGGCAGACGTCCAGCGCCACCGTGTCGCTCACGCTGGCCGGCGGCGACGACCATGCGCCGCTGCAGAGCGACACTCCGCCGGAAATCGACGTGGAGCAGGGTGCTTCGTACACCGCGAACGCGTTGGGCAGCTTCTCCGACCCCGACGGCGATCCGCTGACCTTGGTGTCGGCATCGCCGCAGAACACCGATCAGGTGACGGTGTCCACGCGAGCCGACGGACAATTGGTCTTCAACGCCGGTTCGATGTCGTCCGGCAGGGCGGGCATCGAGGTCACGGTGTCCGACGGCCAGCAGACCGGCATCGGCATGATCTACTTCTCCGTGAAGCCGGCGAACACGCTGGGCGCGGTCATCGACCCCGTGGTCAAACAGACCACGCCCGACACCCGCACCACCATCGCGCTCAAACCGTACGTGCACGGCACGTCCGTCGAACCGGCCGAATTGACCGCGGTGGAGACGCCGTCCGGCGCGGCCACCACCATGAACGCCACCGACATGTCGATCACGTTCACCGCCTCCAATCCCGGCACCTACTATGTGCCGTACACCATCACGCAGGGTTCCATTCCGTCGACCGGTCTGGCTCGTGTGGAGGTGCAGGCGGTGGCCGGAGACGCCGCCCACACAAACGCGGGGAAACAGATGACGCCGTTTGACCACAAAGCCAATCGCGGCGAACGACGTGGCGCTGCTAGGTGCGGACAATACCGCGATCGTGGAGCCGCTTGCCAACGACGTCGACCCGATGGGCGGCGTGCTGTCGGTGACCAGCGTCACCGCGGACGCGCAAAGCGGCATCAAAACCGGTGTGGTGAGCAACAAGCGCGTCTATATCACCGCGCGTCAGGTGCCTACCGAGCCGGTGCGGATCTCCTACACCGTGGCCAACGCGGCCGGATCGTCGACCGGCGTCATCGTCCTGCAGCCGCCGGCGCTGACCACGTCGAATTCCGTGCCGAAGGCCGAGAACATCACCACACAGGTGCGCACCGAAGGCATCGTGTCCGTGGACGTGCTCGACCATGTCACGTATTCCGACGGCACCACGGTGAGCCTGCAGAACGATTTGCAGTATGACAAGAACACGTTCAAGGGTCTGGTGTTCGTGTCCGGCGACACCGTGCGCTATCAGGCCACCAGACAAACCGGCTCCTTCCCCGTCACCTACACGGTGAAGGACAATCTCGGCAACGCGGCCTCGGCCACCATCACCATCAACGTGCATCAGAAGGACGCGTCCAACAAGGCGGCTCCGACACCGTCCGACGTCGAGGCGCAGGTGGCGGCCGGTCAGAAGGTGCAGATTCCGATCACGCTCACCGGCATCGACGCTGACGGCGATGACGTGCAGCTGCTCGGCTTGGGCAACAAAGCGCCGAAACTGGGCCGTATCAGCGAGGTGGGCGCCACGTATCTGGTGTATGAGGCGTATGCCGATTCGTCCGGAACGGACACGTTCTCCTACGCCGTGGAGGATTGGACCGGTCAGAGGGCCACCGCGCAGGTGCGTGTGGGCGTGTTCAAATCCGGAGCCGATTCGGGTGTGTACGCGCGCGACGACGAGATCACGCTGCGTCCGAACACCGCGGCCACCGTGCCGGTGGCGCAGAACGACATTTCCGGGGACAATACTGATCTGACCGTGGCCAAGGACGTGGAATCGCAAGGCATCGGCGGCATTCAGGTCGTTGACAACATGCTGTCGTTCACCACGCCGAAGCAGGCGGGCACGTATTACGTGGTCTACACCGTCAAGGACAAGGCCGGCCTGTCCGATTCGGCGACGTTGACGGTGAATGTCGACGAGAACGCCGCCATCGACCCGCCGACCGCGTACGATTACCGTGTTCCGGCCGCCGCCACGATCGACAAGAAATCCGTGGACGTGGACGTTTCGCAGTGGATCGCCAATCCGTCCGGCACCGCCGACGAGCTTCAGGTGGGCGTGGATCCTTCCGCGACCGACCATGCGCATGTCAAGGGCGGCAAGGATTCCACCATCATCACCGTTGATCTGACCGACGAGGCGCGCGCGGTGCCGTACACCGTCACGAACACGACGTACGGCATCACGTCCACCGCGTTCATCCAAGTGCCCGCATATGGCGTGTTTCCGCCGGTTCTACGTCCGAAGGCGCCGGCGTTGAAGGTCAATGCGCGTGAGACCATCACCATCAACATCGCCGACTACGTGCGTGTGGGCGCGGGCAAGACCGCGTATGTGGACGGCGCCGATTCGGTGAGCGCCACGAAGGCCGCGGACGGCGACCTGTACGTCAACGACCAGACGTTGAGGTTCACCGCGCCGAAGGATTACGCGGGTCCCGCGTCCATCACCTTCACCGCGGTGGACGGCAAGCGAGACAAGAACGACAAGGTGAAGATCGTCAATTCGGCGGTGCTCACGCTTCCGATCACGGTGATCGGACGTGAGGTTCCGCCGCCGACGTTCTCATCCTCCACTGTCGATGTGGTGGCCGGCGAGAAGGCCACTACCATCGATCTGACGGCGCTGACCCATTCGGCGTCGGGCCTGTACGAGGATGAGAAGCAGTACTCGTATTCCGGCGGCGTGAATTCCGGCAGTGTGGATGCCAGAGTGTCTCCCTCCGGCACGTTGACCGTGTCCGCGGACAAGACGGCCACGCCGGACACCACAGTGAGCGTGCCCGTCTCGATCAAATATGCGAAGGGTACGGTGAGCGCCGGTATGACCGTGCGCGTCACCGCGTCCAACAGGCCGCTCGCCCGTGTCACCGAGAAGACCGTGAAAATCAAGGCCGGTTCCAGCGAGCAGGTGAATCTGCTGTCCGACGCGTACAATCCGTTCCCCGACACTCCGCTGACGGTGACCGGATGCACGTCCGATGGCGCGTCGAAGCTGACGGTGGATTGCCCGTCCAACGGCGTGGTGTCCATCAGGGCGGCTTCCGACATCGGCGCGAACACCAACAAGGTGGTCGTCACCGTGCGCGACGCCACCAAAACAAAGGAACGTGAGGTGACCGGCACCATCAGCGTTTCGGTGATGGACAAGCCTGATGCGCCGCTGCTTTCCGCGGTGTCCGGCGACCCGCAGGATGGCGCCGTGAATCTGAGCTGGACGGCCGGTTCGGCCAACGGCAGCCCGATCACCGAATACAAGGTGATGTGGGGCGGAGACGCGTCCGGCGAGCGCTCGTGCGGGCAGAAGACCTCCTGTCTCATCGACGGGTTGAAGAACGGCAAGACCTACTCGTTCAAGGTGCAGGCCAGGAACGAGGTCGGCTGGTCCAAGGATTCCAACGCCGTCGAGGGCACGCCGGACAAGCTGCCTGATGCGCCGACGGATGTGACGGCCAGTGTGAAGGGCAACACGGTGAGCGTCACGTGGAAGGCTCCGGACGGCAATTTCTCGTCGGTGGACAATTACGAGGTGACTTTGTCCGGCAGGAACGCGCCGTCCAAGCAGACGACAAATTCCACCGGAATCGATTTTGTTTTCGATAACAACGCGATTTCCGACGGCGACTCGTACACGGCGACGGTACGCGCCCACAACAAGGTGAATTGGAGCCAACCGTCCAAGGCGTCCGACGCTGTCAAGCCGTGGGGCAAGCCCGATGCGCCGAAGATCTCCGTGACGAACGACGACACCACGGGAACCGTCACCGTCGAATCCGTGGGCAACACCCGCAACGCGGGATGCAAGGCCGTCGAGATTTCCGGAGATGTCAGCGCAAGCATCGACGGATGTTCCGGATCCTACGATTTCAAGATTCCGGACCATGATCTCAACACCAGGGAATACACCATCAAGGCGGCGGTGGTCGGCAAGGAGAAAACGACCAGTGACGATTCGACCGTACGTTTCACACCGAAATACGCGGTGAAGGCGCCCGAATCGGTCAGCGTCAAGGGGCATGACGACGTGTGCGTAGTCAGTTGGAAGGAGAACGGCCACGCCGACGGGTTCACGGTGAGCGCGGACGGACTCGGCTCCTACCATGCCGGCGCTTCCGAACGATCGCACGATTTCCCGCTCAAGGAATGGCAGTTCTGTTCCTCGGGTTCCGTCACGCAGCATTTCAATGGCGCGGCAAGCACCTCCAAGTCCGGCAGGGCCGATCCGGCATACGTCCGCAAGGTGAAGGCCGCCGTCAAGGCGCCGATGCTGACGTGGGACGCCAATGATCCGAACATCATCAAGGTCAGCGGCGGATCGGTGAACATGTACGGCCAGCCCGGCAGAACCGTGATCACCTTCACCGCGGACGGCAAATCCTATGACGTCGCCTGGGTATTGGGCTCCGACAAACTGAACGTCAAGGATGTGCTGCCGACCGGAGTCGATTACGCGTGGAAGGCGAAGGTGGTGGGCACCGACACCGCGCTCAACAACGAGGACAATGGCGGCACACTGCTGGACCATGACAGGTACAAGGCTCCCACGCCGAAACCCGAACCGTCGGAACCTTCAGAACCATCAAAACCGTCGGAGCCATCGGATTCTGACGCGTCCACGGAAGGCGAAGCGGCCACGCGGAATGACCGGCCTGTGGCATCCTCCGTCGCCCTGTCCACCGTCGACGGCGCATCCAAGCCTTGGATCCGCGGCCTGGCCTACTACGCCAGATGGTGAAACGGACGATCACAGCAATCGCAAACACAACGAACCATCCACACGAGCAACACAACAAGCAAGGAGCAACCCATGAGCAACGATTTCGATGATGCCACCCAGCTGGGTTCCATCGGCCATAATCCAAGCGTTCCCAGCCACCCCGGCCAGCAGCAGCCGGCGTTCCACACGCCGAATCTGCCGGAGCAGCCGCAAGCCGATGAGGATCCGGAGGGCACGCTGCTGAGCGCGCACGGCACCGCCCAACCGGCGTTGCCGCAACAGTCCGCCCCGGCAACGCCGAACCAGCCGCGGTTCCGTCAGCCGATGCCGCAGAACCTTCGCCAACCGGCCGCCAATCCGGCAGTCGCAATGCCCGCGCAGCAGCCCGTCCAGCCAACCCAACCCGTCCAGCCCAGCCAGCCTGTACAGCCCGTCAAACAATCCCAGCCGGTCGTCGACACGTCCATGATGACCGCACCCAGCAAAGACATCACCGAATTCCATGAGAAGTTCGCCAAGCTCGTAGACAACGTCTCCCAGGTCGTGGTCGGCAAGGAAGCACCCATCCGCCAATGCGCCACAGCCATGGTGGTCGGCGGGCACATCCTGCTCGAAGACAACCCGGGCACCGGCAAAACCCAGCTGGCGCGAGGCCTTGCCAACTCCATCGACATGTCGTTCAAACGTATCCAGTTCACCCCGGACCTGCTGCCGTCCGACGTGGTCGGCGTCACCTACTACGACCAGAAGCGCGGCGAATTCGAATACCGCGAAGGCCCGATCTTCGCGTCCATCGTGCTCGCCGACGAAATCAACCGCGCCTCACCGAAAACACAGTCCGCACTACTCGAAGTCATGGAAGAGCAGAAGGTCACCGTCGACGGCGTCACCCACCCGGTGCCGCAGCCGTTCATGGTCATCGCCACCCAGAACCCGATCGAACAGCTCGGCACCTACAAGCTGCCGGAAGCGCAGATGGACCGTTTCCTCATCAAAACCACCATCGGCTATCCAAGCCACGACGTGAGCGTCAACATCCTGAAACAGGTCAACGTCACCGACCGCGCCGCCACCGTGCATCCGGTGCTCACCGGCGAAGACGTGCTGCGCATGCGCAACATCAGCGAAACCGTGCATCTCGACGACGCGATCCTCGAATACATCGTGCGACTGGTGGAAGCCACCCGCCACAACGAACGCATCCAAGTCGGCTCCTCCATGCGAGGCGCGCTCGCCTTGACCCGCTGCGCGCGCGTATGGGCCGCCTCCGACAACCGCGGCTACGTAGTGCCCGACGACGTCAAAAACCTCGCCGTACCCGTGCTCGCGCACCGCATCACCCTCACCGCCGAAGCCACCTTCGCCGGAAACACCCCCGAACAGATGATCGGCCAGATCCTCGAAGACGTGCCGGCCCCAACCCTGGGCGCCAACGCCTGAAACACAATCCACCCCGGCATACGCACCACACAATCCGAAAGGTCAAGGAATGCGGCATTCGCACACAGTGCAGCGCAGACGGACCATCCAACGATCCCTACGCCGCCTCAAACATCGCATCAAGCGACTGGCCACCTCATACGTGTCGCCGCTTGGCTGGGCGGTGGCGGCGCTCGCCGTCGCCTCGCTGGTGGCGTTCGTCCTGCTGGGGTGGCATGAGCTGCTGGCCATGGCGGTGGTGTTCGCGGTCATGCTGGCCGCGGCGGTCATGCTTTCCCTTGGCAACACCTCGTTCCAAGCCACCATCGACGTGTCCAGCAGACGTGTCACGGTGTCAGACACGGTGAAAGTCGACGTCTGCGTGGACAATCCGGGCCGCACCCCCACCACGTCGGCGCGCGGCGACCTGCCCATCGGAGACAACCACGAACGGTTCGCCATTCCCATGCTCGCCGCAGGCCAGTCACGCCAGACGACTGTGGAATTCACCGCCGTCAGCCGCGCGGTGCTGCCCATCGGCCCGCTATCCATCCGCAAAGGCGACCCGTTCGGTCTGATCCGCCACGAAAAGAAACTCGTGGACCAGATCAACGTGTTCATTCATCCGCAGACCGTGCTGCTCAGCACCCTGAACGCCGGCATTCCACGCGATTTGGAAGGTCAGCCAAGCGGCGAAATCGTCGACGACGACCTCGACTTCTACGGCCTGCGCGAATACGAGCCCGGCGATGACGTACGCAACGTGCATTGGCTCAGCTCCGCGAAAACCGGATCGCTTATGATCCGCCAATACGAAGCCACCCGCCGTACCGACACCGCTCTGACCATCAGCGTGAACCCGGATGATTACATCGATTCCCAGGAATTCGAACTGGCCGTATCCGTCCACGCCTCCATCGGCGTGCAATGCCTGCAGCAGAACCGGCCAGTCACCGCGCATGCCGGTTCCACGCACGCCATTCCGCGCAACGCCACGGAATTTCTCGATGGCTGCAGCGGCATCGACCCTGACATCGACGACAATCCCAACCTCGCGCAAACCACTCTCGAACATGCCCCCGACGCATCCTTCTACTTCTTCACCGTCGGCAGGCTCAAAACCATCGACGACATCAAACACATGGTCCTCGCACTCCCCCGCTCCGCAACCTGCGTGGTGCTTCAAGCCGCAACCGGCCAACCGCGCGCCATCAAACGCTACTCCGACTTCACCTTGGCAACCGTGGGAGACCTCAACGACCTCCCCATGATCATGGGGGTGCTGGCATGAGCACCACATTCACCAACACCGGCAATTTCACCGGCAACCTCACCGGCACAGGCACCAACTCCGCCAACACCAACACTGGCATGGCGACCGGCACAGGCACCGGCTCATGGGCGAACTCCACCCACTCCGTCATCTGGATGTCCCGCAGCGGCAAGTCCCCAGCCATGCCCAACACCAACCAGCCACACGCCGCGCAATACGCAAGCCTCACGGTCGCCGCCCTGCTGACCATCGCCGCAGCCAGCAACCTCATCGACGTATACGGCTCCGCCCTGTCTTGGACGAGCGCCGCAATCCCCGCCACCATCATCGGCTCGCTCGTGGCGCTTGCCGGTCTCGTTCCCGCGTTGCGCCTGTGGTGGCAGATGCTGTTCATGGCGTGTGCGCAGCTGGTGGTCGGCCCGGTCATCTTCCTGAATGGCACCACCATCGCCCATGTCATTCCCACATTGCGCACGTTGACGCAGGGGTGGATGCGGATGCTCGGCTCGTTCAAATACCTGCTGGCCATCGACCCGCCGACCGGCACCGGCGACGGCTCGCTGCTCGCCGTGTGGACGATCTGCCTGTGGGCCGCGCTGCTGGCCGGTATCTTCGCGGTTGCGGAGGATGGCCGGCTTACGATGGTCGCGGTCGTTCCCGTCGTGGCGAATCTTGCGATCTGCGCGCTGCTTGGCACGTCGAGCGGCTTCTACCGTATGGCGATCGGCACGATTATGGCGGTCGTGCTGGTGGTTTGGGTCAGCGCGCGTTGGAAACTGTTGGAATTGGGCCGTTGGCTCAGTTCCGTAGTCATCGTGCTGCTGGCTTCGGCTGTGGCGATCGGCGGATGCTTGGTGGTCGGGCAAAACCGCACCATTCTGCGCGACCATTATGATCCGCCGCTGAGCCCGTACGATTACACCAGCCCGTTGAGCGGCATGCGTTCGTATATCAAGAACCATAAGGACGATGTGCTGCTGACCGTCGACGATCTGCCGGCCGGTTCCACGGTGCGTTTGGCGGTTATGGACCGTTTCGACGGCAATGTGTGGAACCTGTCCGATTCCACCATGGCTTCGGATTCCTCCAACTACCATCGTGTGGGCGATTCCATCACAAACAACGCCACCGGCAAGCGGTTCACCGCGAAATTCACGGTCGATGACGGTTTGAGCGACTATTGGCTGCCGATGGCCGGCGCGGCTTCCAGCGTGAAGTTCGCCACATCGTCGGACGCCGATTCGTTCTACTACAACACCGACACCATGTCGGCGATCTACCCTTCGCGCACCTCTCCGGGATTGTCCTATACGGAAACCGGCGTCATTCCACGGACGCCGACGGATAAGGAGATCGCCAAGGCGAATGCTTCCTCCATCAGCCAGCCCAAGGCGGAGGATGTGCCCGATTGCGTGGATAAGCTGGCCACCGCGATTGCGGGCGGCCAGTCCAAGGGCGGCGAGGCCGCGCAGTCTCTTGCCGACAAGCTCAGGGAATCCGGCTGGTTCTCCCATGGTTTGAATGGCGATTACCCATCCAGAGCCGGTCACGGCAACTATCGTATCGACCAGCTGCTCGCCGGCAGTGCGATGGTTGGAGACAGCGAGCAATACGCTTCCGCGATGGCGCTTATGGCCCGCAGTCTCGGCTTGCCGAGCCGCGTGGTGCTGGGCTTCCTGCCGAAGAACGACGAGGGCGAGATCAGTGACAGCCGCACCGAGAAGCATGGCAAAACCACCACCACGAAATTCACCGGCAACGATGTGACCGCTTGGGTGGAGATCAAGCTGGACGGTTACGGATGGGTGGCGTTCTACCCGACACCGAAGGAAACGAAGGTTCCCGACGAGAACCAGAATCTCACTCCGCCCAATCCGCAGACCTTGGTGCGTCAGCCTCCGGTGCCGCTTACCGATCCGCTGCGTGACGACAACCAAGCCAAGGGCAAAACGTCGCTTGGCGGCAGCATGGCCGACGAGACGCCGACGAGCCTGTTCTGGCAGCGTTTCGGCAGAATCGTCAGAAAAGTCGCCATCTACGGCAGCCCTCTGTGGACGGTGCTCATCGTCTGCGGCCTGCTGCTCGCCATCAAGGCGATCGCCCTGGCTCGGGCTCGCAGGCATGGCAGCGCATCGCAACGCGTCGCTGCCGGATGGCAGGCGGTCGCGGCGCTTGCCCGGCAAAGCGGCCTTGACGTCCAAGGCACCAGAAACGAGCAGGCGCAGGCCATCGCCGAACAGATGGGCTTCGATGCCAATACACTGCTCGAGCTGGGCAGGGAGGCTGATTACGCGGCCTTCTCCGGAGGCGATGTCACGCAGGAGCATGCGGAACGCTACTGGCATGACATCGCCGAAGAACGAAAGTTCATGCTCGGCTCGCTGCCGACGTTCCGCAGGTGGCGGGCGAAACTATCGCTTGCGGACGTGTTCCACTTCCGGAAAATCCGCTTGCGGAAAATCGGTGTGAAAGGGCGGGACTCATGAACGTCAAACATATTGAGGTCGGTCTGAACAGCAATATCGGCTTGCGTAGGAAAGACAACCAGGACAGCGCCTGCGCAGGCAACGGCGTGTATGTGGTGTGCGACGGCATGGGTGGCGGCAAGGGCGGCAAGCAGGCCAGTTCCGATGTTGCGGAACGGTTCGCGCGTTTGGCCGAACTGCCGACGCGCGATCTTGACGCGATTGACGAAACGCTGATCCTTGCCCAGCAGGAGGTGCTCCGTCTGGGTGAGCAGCTCGGCGGCGTTGCGGGCACTACCATCAGCGGCGTGCTGCTGCCGACGCGTGTCGGCGATGACGCGATATGTTCCGACGAACGGTGTTACATCGTCAATGTGGGCGATTCCCGCACGTACCATATGCGCGCCGACGGCAATGGCGCGTGGCTGGCGGATTCGCTGACGTGCATCACCCGCGACCATTCGGAACGGCAGAACGCCATCGATTCGGGGCAGATGCTGCCCGATGAGGCGAGCCGTTGCATTCCGCGCAACATCATCACGCAATGTGTCGGCGCGCCTGCCGGCATCCAGCCTGACTGGTACGCCGCGCGTGCGGACGGACGGTTCATCATCTGTTCCGATGGGCTGCATGCGCAGATCGGCCGTGAGCAGCTTGCCGAGATCGCGGCGGCGTACGCCGACCCGCAGATGGCCGCGGACATGCTGGTACGCGCCGCGCTGAACGCCGGCGGCCGCGACAACATCACCGTCATCGTGGTGGATATGCGTTCCGATATGCCGTGCGACGAGGATTGGAACGTCAGCAAGATCGGCGATGACGAGGATATCGACGATGCGCTGGACGGTACGTTGCAAACGTTACGAGTCATTCAATAAGATGGTTACAGACCACGAGACAAGGAGATCATGATGGTCGATTTCGATGCCGCGGTGGCGGCCGTGCAGGATCCGAACGCCGATCCCGTGTTCCTGGCGAAAATCGCGTACGAGAATCCGGAATTCGGTGCGAATGTCGTTGCCAATCCGCGAGCGTACCCGGGTCTGAAGCGTTGGGTCGCCGAATTCGGCGATGAGCGCGCCCGCCAGCAGCTGGTGGCGATGGGCTGGCCGGTTCCGCAAAATGGCGTGCAGCCGCAGCCGATTGCCGAACCGACGGCCCAGCCAATGGCCGAACCGGTTGCCGAACAGGTCCAGCCGGAACAGCAGTATCAGCCGGCAGTGGCGGAACAGTTCCAGCAGAAGCAGCAGTATCAGCCGGAACAGCCGGTGAACCAGCAATACGGTCAGGACGCTGCCTATGCGGCGTCTAACGAGGCTTCGACCGAGTATGTCGACCCATACATGAATCCCGCCGATTTGTCCGAAGTGGCCGATTATTCATCGAGCCGGCCGCAGAACGAACCGGAACAGCAGTATGCCGAACAGCAGTATGCCGCGGCCCAGGAATCGCCGGCAGACGCGGGGTTCACCGCGGAACTGGCCATGACCACCACCGATCAGATGTTGATGGCCCGTATCGCCAGCGAAGCGCCGGAGCTTCGTCCGTGTCTTGCGCGCAATCCGTACATCTATCCGGAATTGCTTGCCTGGCTTGGCCAGTTGAACGATTCGGCCATCAACGCGGCCATTCGTCTGCGCCAGCAGTGAGCTAACGCCGATTATCAGACCATTTGAAACATAAGGGGTTGTCGCGGGAATCTCCGTGACAACCCCTTATCGTCTTACCGCTAACCGTCCGCGCCGACGCTGTCAACACAAATCGTCAACGCAGTCCGTCAGCGTAATCGTGTCTTCACTGACAAACGCCCTCACTGTTTGCGGAATTGGAAGAACTGGTCGCCGATACGCACCGTGCATGGCGCCTCCAGCTGCATCGGCTTGTGTTCCACTTTGGTTTCGACATCGTCTTGGATGATGTACGTGCCGTTGAGCGAACCGTAATCCTCTATCCACAGCGTGCCATCCTGGTCGAAGCTGATCGCCGCATGGTTGCGTGAGATTGTGCGCGTCGGATCCTCCAGCTTGACCGATTTGGCGCCGGCGGGCACTTCGGCCGAAGGCTTGCGGCCAAGGAGCACGCCCATATCCACGATCACCTGCTGTCCGGTCTGCTCGTTGTCCAGCACGTACGTGTGCTTCGGCTGCTTCATGGTGAAGGCTTCGGAAAGCACGGTGCCGTCCCAGTCGATATCGTCCTCGTCCGAAACGGCAGCGTCGCCCTTCGCAACGGAAACATCCTGCATATCGTGGTCGTCCGATTCGTTCTGTGCGGCGAGCCGTTCGCGTGTTTCCAAGGAATCGGCGGCATTGTCGACGGGTTCGGCTGTGGGTTGCGCCATCACCGTGACGTCATCGTCATACCACCCTGGTTCGGGCGGCGGCGGGTAAGGTAGAAAACTCATATTCCCATTGTAGGAAGGTGACGTCCATGCCGTCTGACGATACTCATTCTGCAATACGATGCTCGCATATTCCATCTCAAAATATTATGCTGTAACTCGTCAAAAGAGACGGACACGTCGATGTTTCCCTCCGTGTTCACGGATTCGACATTCAAAAAAAAGGAAAAAGGCTAAGAAGGACTTTTCTCACGGCGAACACTCCTCCGTATGGTCAACCGCAGAATGGTCAACCGCAGTATAACCAGCCTCCGCAGCCGCAGGCGCCAAACTACAGTCAGCCACAGCCGGGCGGGCTTCAATACGGACAGCCGCAACCGCCAATGCCCGGCAACTTTCCTTCCCAGCAAGCCGGCGCCGCGGCCAAAAATAAGCCGCCGGTCGCCATTATCATCGGCGCGGTGGCCGCAGTCGTCGTCATCGCGCTGGCAGCGGTGTTCTTCCTTACGAATCGCGTCAGCCGTTCCGATTACGAGGAAGCGCTGGTCCAAACGCAGGCGTTGGAAAGCAGCTATACAGTCATCAATGAGGAATTCAGCTCGGCGGCGAGCGCAACGGACAACGATTCATCCTCCGCTTATGACGAGGGCAAGAAGAAGTTGAAGACCTTCAAGCAGGACAGCGACAAGCTGGCTGCCATGAAGGCCGTGAAAAAAGACAAGGACGTCAAGGAGAAGTACGAGACGTTCGAGCGGGACCGTGCGAAATACGAGAGGTACATGAACGATCTGGCCCAGACCATGCCCGCGCTCATGAAGATGACGCATACCTGCACGAAGCTGCCGAAATTCGACTCCGCCGACATGTCTTCGTACTATCGCGATCTTTCCAAGGCGCTCGAAAGCTGTGCCGCCGACGCCGGCGATCTGGCCAAGGTTCCCATCAAGTCCTATGCCGAGTATGGCGCGGATATGCAGGAAAGCGTCAGCAAGAAGAAGGACATTGTGGATCAGATGGCCGATCTGAATCTCAACGATATCGAGTATGGGTCCGCCGATTACGAAAAGCTTCAGGATCTTCATGCGAAGATGTCCGACATCGATTCGCCGACCCTGGATCAGTCCGATTTGCAAAAGGCCGCGAAGGAGGCCGATCTCAGCGGTTCGTTGAAGGATCTGGAAACCACGCTTTCGGAGAAGATCAAGTAACGTCAAAAGACGACTGCGAAACCCTCCCCCGCGATTAATCCACAACCTCGCAATCCCACGACATATAGATATAGCGAAAGGCGGAACCGACCGGTATTGGTCGGTTCCGCCTTTCGCTATGTCAGATGATTCGTCTGTCGACTATCGTGAGGGGAATCTCACAGGGTATCGCCCAGATCGGTCTGGCCGCCGTTGTCGTCCAGGAAGTCATCCGGGTTGAAGTCATCGCCCAGCTTCAGGTCGCCGAAGTCGATGTTGGAGAAGTCCACATCGGACAGGTCGGTGTCGCCGAAGGAGCTGTCGGTGCCTTCGCCGCCCAAACCGAAGTTCGGGTAGATGGTGTCGCGGATGGCCTTGTCGGGCTCCACCGTGGCATTGCGGTAACGGGCGAGGCCGGTACCTGCCGGGATGAGCTTACCGATGATGACATTCTCCTTGAGGCCCTTCAGGTCATCGACCTTCTGGTTCAGGGCGGCTTCGGTGAGCACGCGGGTGGTCTCCTGGAAGGAGGCCGCGGACAGCCAGGAATCGGTGGCCAGCGAAGCCTTGGTGATGCCCATCAGCTCCGGACGGCCGGCGGCCGGCTTGCCACCGTTCTTCACGGCTTCCATGTTGGCGGCCTTGAAGCGTGCCTTGTCCACGAGTTCGCCCGGCAGCAGGTCGGTGTCGCCGGAGTCGATCACGGTGATGCGACGCAGCATCTGGTGCACGATGACCTCGATGTGCTTGTCGTGGATATCCACGCCCTGGGAGCGGTACACGGTGTGCACTTCCTCCACGATGTTCACCTGTGCGGCGCGCGGGCCGAGGATGCGCAGGATCTTCTTCGGGTCGACGGAGCCTTCGATGAGCTGGGTGCCGGCTTCGACATGGTCGCCGTCCTTGACCAGCATCGGCGCACGACGGGTCACCGGGTAGACGATCGGCTCGACGGAGTCGTCGTCCGGCTTCAGGGTGACCTGACGGCCGCGCTCGGTGTCTTCCACCTTGACCACGCCGGCGAACTCCGCGATCGGAGCCTCGCCCTTCGGGGTACGGGCTTCGAAAAGCTCGGTGACACGCGGAAGACCCTGGGTGATATCGGAAGCGGAAGCGACGCCGCCGGAGTGGAAGGAACGCAGCGTCAGCTGGGTACCAGGCTCACCGATGGACTGTGCTGCCACGATGCCGACGGCCTCGCCGACGTCCACCAGCTTGTTGGTGGCCAGGGACCAGCCGTAGCACTTGGCGCACACGCCACGCTTGGACTCGCAGGTCAGCACGGAACGGCACTTGACTTCCTCGACGCCGTGGGCCACGAGGTCGTTGAGCACGTCCATGGACAGGGCGTCGTCGCGCTTGTACAGCACGGTCTGTCCGTCGGCCGGGTCGATGACGTCGGCGGCGAGCAGACGGGAGTACGGGCCACCGTCGGCGGCCTTGACGAGCACCAGGTTGCCGTCGTTGTCGCGCTCGGCGACGCGGATGGGCAGACCGGCCTTGGTGCCGCAGTCCTCTTCGCGCACGATGACATCCTGGGAGACGTCGACCAGACGACGGGTCAGGTAACCGGATTCTGCGGTACGCAGTGCGGTATCGGCCAGACCCTTGCGGGCACCGTGCTGGGAGATGAAGTACTCCAGCACGGACAGGCCATCGCGGTAGTTGGACTTCACAGGACGAGGAATGATCTCACCCTTCGGGTTGGCCACGAGGCCTCGCATGCCTGCGATCTGGTTGATCTGCATCATGTTGCCTCGTGCACCGGACTGCACGATGATGGCCAGGTTGGAGGTCGGGTCGAACTTCTCCTCGACTTCCTTGGACACTTCGGCGGTGCACTCGGTCCACAGGTCGATGAGTTCCTGACGGCGAGCTTCCTCGGTCAACAGACCCATCTCGTAGTTGGCGTTGACCTTGTCGGCCTTGGCCTCGTACTCGGCGATCTTCTCGTCGCGCTCGGGCGGCTCGTTCACGTCGGAGAACGCGAAGGACACGCCGGACCACGGTGCGCGGGTGAAGCCGAGATCCTTCAGGGCATCCAGCGTGGCGGCCACCTGCTGGGTGGAGTAACGCATGGCGATGTCATCGACGATCTTGGACAGACGGCCCTTGGCCACCTGCTCGTTGACGAACGGGTAGTCGGTCGGCAGGGTCTCGTTGAACAGGATGCGGCCGTAGGAGGTGGCGAACAGCACGGTGCCGTCGTGGAAGCGTTCTTCCTTGACGACCTCGTCCTCGCCTTCGCGCGGGTCGAGCACCTTGACTTCGCCGGGCTCCCAGTTCTTCGGCAGCACGAAGCTCTCGGGCAGGCGGATGAGCACCTTGGCCTGCATGTCGATCTCGTGGCGGTCGAGGGCCATTTCGGCCTCTTCCAGCGAGGAGAACACGCGGCCCTGGCCCTTGACGCCTTCCAGCACGGTGGACAGGTAGTACAAACCGAGGATCATATCCTGGCTCGGCATGGTCACGGTGTGGCCGTCGGCCGGCTTCAGGATGTTGTCGGAAGCCATCATCAGCGAGCGGGCCTCGGCCTGGGCTTCGGCGGAGAGCGGCAGGTGGACTGCCATCTGGTCACCATCGAAGTCGGCGTTGAAGGCGGCGCAGGCCAGCGGCGGCAGGTGGATGGCCTTGCCTTCCACCAGGATCGGCTCGAATGCCTGAATACCCAGACGGTGCAGCGTAGGTGCACGGTTGAGCAGCACGGGGTGCTCGGAGATGACCTCCTCGAGCACGCCCCACACTTCGGCGTCGCCGCGGTCCACAAGACGCTTGGCGGACTTCATGTTCTGCGCATAGTTCAGGTCCACGAGGCGCTTGATGACGAACGGCTTGAACAGCTCGAGGGCCATCGGCTTCGGCAGACCGCACTGGTGCATGCGCAGGGACGGGCCGACCACGATCACGGAACGGCCGGAGTAGTCGACTCGCTTACCGAGCAGGTTCTGACGGAAACGACCCTGCTTACCCTTGAGCATGTCGGACAGGGACTTCAGCGGACGGTTGGAGGCACCGGTGACCGGGCGACCACGACGGCCGTTGTCGAACAGGGAGTCGACGGCTTCCTGGAGCATGCGCTTCTCGTTGTTGAGCATGATTTCAGGGGCGCCGAGCTCGATCAGTCGCTTCAGACGGTTGTTACGGTTGATCACACGGCGGTACAGGTCGTTGAGGTCGGAGGTGGCGAAGCGGCCACCGTCGAGCTGGACCATCGGGCGCAGGTCCGGCGGGATGACCGGGATCACGTCGAGCACCATGGCCTCCGGCTTGTTGCCGGTGGTCAGGAAGGCGTTGACGACCTTGAGGCGCTTCAGGGCCTTGGTCTTACGCTGTTCGGAAGCGTCCTTGATCTCCTCGCGCAGTTCCTTGGAGATGGTCTCCAGGTCGAGGGACTGCAGGCGCTTCTTGATGGCTTCGGCGCCCATGCAGCCGTCGAAGTAATCGCCGTAGCGGTCCTGCATCTCGCGCCACAGGTCCACGTCGTCGACCATGTCGCCGGGCTTGAGCTTCTTGAACTTGTCGAAGACGGCGTCCACACGGGCGATCTGGTCGTTGTAGCGGGTGCGGATGGCAGCCATATCACGCTCGGCACCGTTACGCAACTTGGTGCGGGCCGGGCCCTTGGCCTCGCCGGCCTCCTCAAGGGCGGCGAGATCCTCTTCGACCTTCTTGGCGCGGGCTTCGATGTCGGAGTCACGGCGCTGCTCAAGGCGCTTGATCTCGGAATCGAACTCGTCCTGCAGGCCGGGCAGATCGTTGTGACGCTCGTCTTCGTTCACCTCGGTGACCATGTAGGAGGCGAAGTAAATCACGCGCTCCAGGTCCTTCGGGGTGACGTTCAGCAGGTAGCCGAGGCGGGAAGGCACACCCTTGAAGAACCAGATGTGCGTCACCGGGGCGGCGAGCTCGATGTGGCCCATGCGCTCACGGCGCACGCGGCTGCGGGTCACTTCGACGCCGCATCGCTCGCAGACGATGCCCTTGAAGCGCACGCGCTTGTACTTGCCGCAGGCGCACTCCCAGTCACGGGTCGGGCCGAAGATCTGTTCGCCGAACAGACCGTCCTTCTCAGGCTTCAGCGTACGGTAGTTGATGGTTTCAGGCTTCTTGACCTCACCGTGGCTCCAACCACGGATGTCATCGGCGGTGGCAAGGCCGATGCGAATCTTGTCAAATGCGTTGACGTCCAGCACTTGTTAATCCGTTTCTGTTCTTGAGACCTTCCCAAGCTCCCCTTGTCAGGGGAGCTGTCAGCCAAGGCTGACTGAGGGGTAGTGCAAACCGGAAAGGTCTCTGTACGTTATTTATTTCACGTTGGCGGAGCTACACGCGGCGTATTGACCGCATGCAGCCCGAGGGATCACTGGTATTCGGGCTCTTCGGCCTTCTGGTCTTCCTTGGCGGCCGCGTCGGGGCGGGCGCCGATGTTGAAGCCGAGGTCGTCAGCGGAGCTGGCCGGATCGTCATCCTCATCCTTCATGTCGATGGCCACGCCTTCGGCGTTGAGCACTTCGACGTTCAGGGACAGGGACTGCATTTCCTTCAGGAGCACCTTGAACGACTCGGGGATGCCTGCCGGCGGCAGGTTATCGCCCTTGACGATGGCACCGTAGACACGCACGCGGCCGTCGACGTCATCGGACTTGGTGGTCATCATCTCGTGCAGCGTGTAGGCGGCGCCGTAGGCCTCAAGGGCCCACACCTCCATCTCGCCGAAGCGCTGGCCACCGAACTGGGCCTTACCACCGAGCGGCTGCTGGGTGATCATGGAGTACGGGCCGGTGGAACGAGCATGAATCTTGTCGTCGACCAGGTGGTGCAGCTTCAGCATGTACATGTAGCCAACGGAAATCGGCTTGGTGTACGGCTCACCGGTACGGCCATCGAACAGGGTGGCCTTGCCGTCGGGGCCGACCAGACGGTCGCCGTCGCGGTTCGGCAGCGTGGTGGACAGCAGGCCCTTCAGGACCTCAGGCTTGACACCGTCGAACACCGGGGTGGCGACCGGGGTGTTCGGCTCGGCCTTCTCGGCACCGGACGGAATCAGCTTCTTCCACTCGGCTTCCAGATTCGGATCCAAAGAGATGTCCCAACCGGAGTGAGCAATCCAGCCAAGGTGCAGTTCGAGCACCTGGCCAAGGTTCATTCGGGAAGGCACACCCAGCGGGTTCAGCATGATGTCGACCGGAGTACCGTCAGCCAGGAACGGCATGTCCTCTTCCGGCAGGATGCGGGAGATGCAGCCCTTGTTGCCGTGGCGGCCGGAGAGCTTGTCGCCCACCGTGATCTTACGGTGCTGGGCGATGTAGACGCGGATCATCTGGTTGACGCCGTTGGGCAGCTCGTCGCCGTCCTCCTCGGCATCCTCACGGGTGATCTCCTTGACACCGATGACGGTACCGGTCTCGCCGTGGGGCACGCGCAGGGAGGTGTCACGCACCTCGCGGGACTTCTCGCCGAAGATGGCGCGCAGCAGGCGCTCCTCCGGGGTCAGCTCGGTCTCGCCCTTCGGGGTGACCTTACCGACCAGGATGTCGCCGGCCTCGACCTCGGCGCCAATGCGGATGATGCCGCGCTCGTCGAGGTTGGCCACGGCGTCCTCGCCGACGTTCGGCAGGTCGCGGGTGATCTCTTCGGCGCCCAGCTTGGTTTCGCGGGCGTCGATCTCGTACTCCTCGATGTGGATGGAGGAGAGGGTGTCGTCCTGCACGAGGCGCTGGGAGATGATCACAGCATCCTCGTAGTTGTAGCCGTTCCACGGCATGAAGGCGATGAGCAGGTTCTTGCCCAGGGCCAGGTCGCCGTTCTGGATGGCGGGGCCGTCAGCCATAACCGAGCCGGCTTCCACACGCTCGCCGTCGTGGACGATCGGGCGCTGGTTGTAGCAGGTGGTCTGGTTGGAGCGCTGGAACTTGGCCAGCTTGTAGGAGCTGGTGGTGCCGTCGTCGTTCATCACGCGGATCAGGTCGGCGGACACGTAGGTAACCACACCGTCCTTCTCGGACTTGATGACGTCGCCGGAGTCGTTGGCGGCGCGCCATTCGGAGCCGGTGCCCACCAGCGGGCGCTCGGATTCGATCAGCGGCACGGCCTGACGCTGCATGTTGGTACCCATCAGTGCACGGTGGCCCTCATCATGCTCCAGGAACGGAATCAGGGAGGCGCCGAGGGAGACCATCTGGCGCGGGGAGACGTCCATGTAGTCCACGGAGCTCACCGGCACATCGACCGCCTCTTCTTCGCCGACTCGGGCAAGGGCGGACTTCTGCACGAAGTTGCCGTTCTCGTCGAGCTCCTGGTTGGCCTGGGCAATGACGTGGTCAAGATCGCGGTCAGCGGTCATGTACTCGACCTCGTCGGTCACGTGGCCGTTGACGACCTTGCGGTACGGGGTCTCGATGAAGCCGAACGGGTTGACGCGGCCGAAGGTTGCCAGGGAGCCGATCAGACCGATGTTCGGGCCTTCAGGAGACTCGATCGGGCACATACGGCCGAAGTGGGACGGGTGCACGTCGCGCACCTCCATGGAGGCGCGGTCGCGGGACAGACCGCCGGGGCCCAGTGCGGAAAGACGACGCTTGTTCGTCACACCGGACAGCGGGTTGTTCTGATCCATGAACTGGGAGAGCTGGGAAGTGCCGAAGAACTCCTTGATGGTGGCGTTCACCGGACGGATGTTGATCAGGGACTGCGGGGTGATGGCCTCGGGATCCTGGGTGGTCATACGTTCGCGGACCACACGCTCCATACGGCTCAGACCGGTGCGCAGCTGGTTCTGGATCAGCTCGCCGACCTGGCGGATACGACGGTTGCCGAAGTGGTCGATATCGTCGACGTCCACGCGCAGGTCAACGTCCTGGCCGTCGCGCTTGCCCGGGAACTTGGTCTCGCCCGCATGCAGGGTGACCAAGTACTTGATGGTGGCGATGATGTCCTCGCGGGACAGGCTGCGGTCGTTGACGTCCTTTTCCAGACCAAGCTTGCGGTTGATCTTGTAACGGCCGACGCGGGCCAGATCGTAACGCTTGGTGTTGAAGTAGAAGGAGTCCAGCAGGTTCTTGCCGGCTTCCGGAGTCGGGGTGTCGGCCGGACGGATCTTGCGGTACAGGTCGGTCAGGGCCTCGTCCTGGGTCTGCACGGTCTCCTTGGCGAGAGCGTCCATGACCAGCGGGTAGTCCTTGAAGGCGTCGGCAATTTCATCCTTGGTCATGCCGATGGCCATGAGGAACACGATGGCGGACTGCTTGCGCTTACGGTCCACGCGCACGCCGAGGACGTCGCGCTTGTCGATCTCGAACTCGAGCCATGCGCCACGGCTCGGGATGATCTTCGCGCCGAAGACCTCCTTATCGGAGGTACGGTCCTGGGAACGGTCGAAGTACACGCCCGGGGAACGCACGAGCTGGGACACGATCACTCGCTCGGTACCACCGATGATGAAGGTGCCGTGCGGGGTCTGCAGCGGGAAATCGCCCATGAACACGGTCTGGGACTTGATTTCGCCGGTGTCGCCGTTCTCGAATTCGGCGTTCACGTACAGCGGCGCGGAGTAGGTGTAATCCTTCTCCTTGCATTCCTGCACGGTGTGGCGCGGCTCTTCGAAGTACGGATCGGAGAAGGTCAGGCTCATGGTCTGAGCGAAGTTCTCGATCGGGGAGATCTCCTGGAAGACCTCGTCAAGACCGGAGGTGTGGGGCACGGTGTTGGTGCCGTTCTCCAGATCCTCCTGGACTCGCTTCTGCCAGCGCTCGTTGCCGATGAGCCAGTCAAAGCTGTCAGTCTGTACACCCAACAGGTAGGGTACATCAATGGGCTCGCGGATGGAGCCGAAATTCACACGGTCCGACGCCTTGTGCAGATCAATATCATGCTGGTCGGCGCGTGCGATGATGGTGGTGGTGTTCGTCGTAGCCTCAGCCAATGGACGTTCCTTATCGCTCGCTAATCGTATCGATATGTTTCCCCGGAAGCGCTCTCATTGGCCACCATATGCCTAATACGCGGGCGCCTCTTCCTTGTCAGCGTGCCCGCTATATGACACGCATCTACGCAAAGTCATTAGAATAACATAACCTGTAGATTTTATTCCACTGTGATGCCGACCGGTTCCGACTTGGTTTTCGCATGTCCTTTGACCGACAGTTGGGCCGAATACACGCCACGGTCCACGTTCGGCAGGTCCGCCGCGTCGGCGCATTCGCTGCCGGAACGCACGCCCGGCCAAGTGATCGTCTGCTTGACCTCGTCGCCCTTGGCTATCAGCCGGTAATCCGTGTCCACGGGGCATACGTTCGATTTCCAGACCACGTCCTTGCCCGACTTGATCGTAAGCACCATGCCCGCCTGGGACACGTCGATCAGACAGCCAGCCTTGCCGGAACCGTTGTATTTCACGGAAGCGGTGAAGTCCATCGTGCCGCCCACACCGAAGCTCGATGCGGCCGGAGTAAGCGACAGCGCGACGTTGGATGCGTCGCAATCGGGAACACTGCTTTTCTGCTGTTGGGTCGGCGACGGCACCTCCTTGCGGGAGATCGCGTAAACATCGGCATGGTGGATTTCGCGGTTGACAGCGACGACGCCCTGCGTCAGCGAATACAGGCAGAATACGATGAAGCTCAGCACCAGCACCGTCGCGATACCGAAAACGATGCGGCGGCGGCGATACATCGCCTGCTGTTGTTTCGTACATTTCTTACCGGTCCGCGGGGAGGTCTTGTAAGCCATGGCTCCCAGTCTAGCGTGTCATCCTCCGTGCGGCACCGCGGCCGCACGCACCACGCATGCCGTGTACGTTACACCGGCAGCCGCACCCCTCCCCCGGGCAGGATTTCGATCAGACCGTCCTCGTCAAGCGACGCGATGCATTTGTCCAGCTGCACGTGGTCTTTCCACAGCCGTTCGACGCTCTTGCGATCAAGCACCGTCTCGCCATCCGGCAGGCCGCGCAGCGCGTTCAGCACCAGCCCGCGCACCTGCCGGTCCGTACCTTGGAATCGTTGGCGTGGTCGCGTACGCCGCTGCCCCAATCCCGGTCTTCCGTTGCGTAGGAACGCGCATTTTCCGGCGATCGGACAGGCTTCGCATAATGGCGATTTCGCAGTGCACACCGTCGCGCCGAGTTCCATGACGGCCTGGTTCCACACGACGGACGGGCGATCGAAACGACGGTATTTCGCGGAATCATCGTCCGGCAGCAGCCGTTTCGCCAGCGCGCGTTCCGCGGGACTTGCGCTGCCGCCGAGCGATTCGACGCCGACGAACGCACGTGACAGCACACGGCGGATGTTCGTGTCGACCACCGCGATACGTTCGCCGAAAGCGAACGACAGCACCGCGCTTGCCGTGTAATCACCGATGCCGGGCAGAGCAAGCAATTCGTCGTACGTATGCGGCAGCTCGTCGGCGTAATCGTATGCGATGACGTGCGCGCATTCCTGCAATCGCAGGGCGCGCCGCGGATAGCCAAGCCGCCCCCATGCGGTGATCACGTCGGATTTCGGGGCGTCGGCGAGCGCGGCTGCGTCCGGCCATCGGTCCATCCATGCGGTCCAATACGGCACGACGCGGCCCATCTGCGTCTGCTGGCTCATCACTTCGGAAACGAGCACGCCCCACGGTGTGGTGCGGCCGAATCGCCATGGCAGGTCGCGCGCGTTGGTCTGCCACCATTGCGCGAGCGTCGTTGCGATTTCGTCAGCATCGGAAGCATCGGAGGTGACGGCGGTGGCGGAATCAGCAAAGTCGTCAAAGTCGGCGTCACGTACGGCGGTGTCGTATGTGGTGTTCGTGTCGTTCATCGTTCCTATTCTTAGCATTTATGACGAACGAAGAACATACCGATAACGCGCAGGGCGCAACGCGCGACGCCGAGACGCAGGCGGCCGAAGCCAAGGTCGAGAAGATGTTCGAATACGGGTACCGCAAGTCCAATTACGGCCCGGACGAACTGGTGACCGACGCGCACGGCAATCCGATTTCCGTGGTGGACGCGATGCTGAGCGCGAAGGACGCGGCGAAGGCGGAGACCTCCACCCCGCACCTGTGCTACTACTCCCCGCGTATTCCGGGCAACACGGGTTCCGCGATCCGCCTGTGCGCCGTGACGGGAACGATTCTGCACCTGGTGGAACCTTTGGGCTTCAATCTGCGGGACACCAAGCTGCGCCGTGCGGGGCTCGACTACCATGACATGGCGCATGTGGTGCTGCACCCGAATTTCGAGGATCTGGTGGAATCGATGCCGGATTCGCGCATCATCGCCTTCACCGCGCACGCCACCAAGCTGTACACCGACATCGAATACAGGCCGACCGACATCCTGCTGTTCGGTCCGGAACCGGGCAATATCCCCGATCCGATGGACATCATGGCCGGCCCGCATGTGGCCGAGCAGGTGCGTCTGCCGATGCGTCCTTCGCTGCGTAGCCTGAATCTCACCAACTGCGCCTCCATCGCCATCTACGAAGCCTGGCGACAGTTGAACTTTGCCGGCGGTAAGTAAAAACAGTTTTACAAACGCAAAAGAGCCCGGCCCTCCGTGCAGGAAGGTCGGGTTCTTTCGTAAGAACGTCAGTTCTTGAAGGAGTGGATCGGCGCCGGAATGCGGCCGCCACGGGTCACGAAGGCCTCGCAGCTGGTCTGGTTCACCGGAATGATCGGCGCGTAGCCCATGAGGCCGCCGAAGTTGGCCATCTCGCCCACGCCCTTGCCTTCCACCGGGATTACACGCACGGCGGTGGTCTTCTGGTTGACCATGCCGATGGCCGCCTCGTCGGCGATGATGCCGGAAATGGTGGCCGCGGTGGTGTCGCCGGGGATGGCGATCATGTCAAGGCCGACGGAGCATACGCAGGTCATGGCCTCAAGCTTTTCGATCTTCAGGCAGCCGTTGTTGGCCGCGTCGATCATGTTCTTGTCTTCGGAGACCGGAATGAACGCGCCGGACAGGCCACCCACGTAGGAGGACGCCATGATGCCGCCCTTCTTCACCTGGTCGTTGAGCATGGCGAGCGCGGCGGTGGTGCCTGGGGCGCCCACCTGTTCGAGGCCGATCTTCTCCAGCACTTCGCCGACGGAGTCGCCCACGGCGGGGGTCGGGGCGAGCGAGAGGTCGATGATGCCGAATGGCACTCCGAGTCGGCGGGAGGCCTCCTGGGCCACCAGCTGGCCGACGCGCGTGATCTTGAACGCGGTGCGCTTGATGGTTTCGCACAGGAACTCGAAGTCCTTGCCCTTGGCCTCGTCGAGCGCGCGGGAGACCACGCCCGGTCCGGAGACGCCGACGTTGATGACCGCGTCGCCTTCGGTCACGCCGTGGAAGCCGCCTGCCATGAACGGGTTGTCGTCCGGGGCGTTGCAGAACGCCACGAACTTCACGCAACCGTAGGAATCATTGTCTGCGGTGGCGTGCGCGATGTCCTTGACGATGTGGCCGAGCAGTTCGACGGAGTTCATGTCGATGCCGGTTTTGGTGGAGCCCACGTTCACGGAGGAGCAAACGATGTCGGTTTCGGACAGGGCCTGCGGCAGGGAGCGGATGAGCATTTCCTCGGCCGGGGTCATGGACTTGGACACGAGCGCGGAGTAGCCGCCGATCAGGTCGACGCCGACCTTCTTGGCCGCGCGGTCGAGCGCGTGTGCGATCTTGACGAAATCCTCGGAGCTCTTGCAGGAGCTTGCGCCGACCAGGGAGATCGGGGTGACGGTGATGCGCTTGTTGACGATCGGGATGCCGAAATCGCGTTCGATGGCCTGGCCGGTGGACACGAGGTCCTTGGCGTACGTGGTGATCTTGTTGTAGATGTTCTCGCAGACCTCGTCGACGCTGTCGGCTGCGCAATCCAGTAGGCTGATGCCCATGGTGATGGTGCGCACGTCGAGCTTCTCCTGCTCGATCATCTTGTTGGTCTCGTGGACCTCCATGATATTCAGCATGGTTTTTCCTTACGATTGGTACGATTCGTGGCTTCGGTTGCTTGCATGGCTTACGTGTGCCGCGGATCAGACGCGGTGCATCTTGGTGAAGATCTCTTCGCGCTGGCAGCGGATGCGCACGCCGATCTCCTCGCCGAGCTTGTCGAGATCGTCGACGACTGTGCCGAATTCCTCGTCCGCGTTGGAATAATCCACAATCATCATCATGTTGAAGAAGCCGTCGATGATGGTCTGGGAGATGTCGAGCACGTTGACCTGGTGCGCGGAAAGATAGGTGCAGACGCGGGCGATGATGCCGACAGTGTCCTGGCCGACGACGGTGATGATTGCCTTGTTCATGGAACTCCCTAAACGTGAGGTGTGAATATCCAATACCGTCCCGGCGATTGCCGGACGTGTCCTTAAGTATAGAAAAGGCACGTGCCAAAACACGTGCCTTTTACCCGATTGCGTTACATACTGAGACGGCCGCGTCCGCAATCGTCCACCCCGCAATCGCAAGTACATATTTCATACATACTTTATATATACAAAATATATATACAAAACTTATATATTGCGGTTGCGCCAGCCGTTGTTCCAATCAGATTTCGCGGCTGGCCGCGGCGGCTGCGTATGCCGGCAGGGCGCGCGGTGCGTTGAAGCCTTCCTGCTCAAAGCGGTCGGCGATTTTCTGCGCGATCTCGTGACCCTGGCCCTTGTTCACCAGCGCGATGATGGAGCCGCCGAAGCCGCCGCCGGTCATGCGTGCGCCGTACGCGCCGTTGACACGAGCCACATCCACGGCAATATCCAGCTCGGGCACAGTCACTTCATAATCCGCAGCGAGCGAATCATGAGACGCGTTGAACAGTCGGCCCGCCTCGTCGATCTTGCCGTTGGCGAAGGCACGCACGAAGGAGTTGACACGGGCGATTTCGGTGATGACGTGGCGCACGCGCTTCTTCATCGTGTCGTCTTCCAGCTTGTCGAGCGTTTCCTTGAGCGCCTGGAACGGATCGTCGGACTTGGCGATGCTGTCGGCGACCACACGCAGGTTGGCCACGCCGAGGATTTCGGCGGCCTTCTCGCAGGTGGCGCGACGCTGGGCATACTGGCCGTCGTTGAGCTGATGCGGAGCCTGGGTGTCAAGCACCAGCAGTTCCAGACCGTACTTGTCGAGATCGAATTCCTGCTGGGAGACGTTCTCCAGCGGGCTCAGCTCTGGACGGCAATCAAGACGCAACGCATGTCCGAAAGTGCAGCGCATGGATGCGTTCTGGTCGAGGCCACCGGTGGACGCGCCCGCCATGTCGTTTTCCGACTTGATGGCGGCGTTGATCAGCGTCACACGACCGGCATCGGATGCGCCATAACCCAAACCGTACACATCATCCAGCGCCAAGGCGGTGGAGCAGGTCATGGCTGCGGAGGAGCTCAGACCGGAACCGAGCGGCACGCAGGAGGAGAATGCCGCGTCGAAGCCCTGCACCGCATTGAAGCCGGCTTCACGCAATGCCCAGGCCACGCCTACCGGGTAGGCGGCCCAGCCTTCCACACCACCGGCCTGCAGACCATCAAGGTCGGCTTCGGTAACGTTTCCGGAATCAACGTCGGAAACCACGTGCACCTTGGTGTCTTCACGCGGCTTGAGCGCGATGAACGTGCGGTGCGGCAGTGCGATCGGCAGGCACAGGCCCGCGTTGTAGTCGGTGTGTTCGCCAATCAGGTTCACACGGCCCGGTGCGGCCCATACGCCAGCCGGTTCCTCACCGTAGGTGGCGCGGAACAGGTCGGTCGCGTTCTTCACACCCTCGTCATGCGAGAGCGGCTCAATGAATTCAACAGCAGTCATTGGTGTTTTGTCCTTTGGGTTTTATTGGCTTTCAGCCTTCGATATCGATTGGTCCGAGCTCGTGGAAGCGCTTGGCGATGAGTTCCGGCGTGGTGTCGGACACCCATGCGGCCATGCCTGATTCGGAGCCGGCCAGATACTTGATTTTGTTGGCGGCGCGGCGGAACGAGAAGAACTGCAGGTTGAGGCGGTAGTTCTCGCGGCGCTTGTCGTGGATCGGGGCCTGATGCCAGGCAGCGATGTACGGCAGGTCCATGCCCTTGCCATCGCCCTTGTCGAAGAACGCGTTGCCGCGCTTGAGCAAAGTGGAGTACATGACGGCCAGATCCCAACGCTCCCGGTCGTTGAGCTCGTCGAGGGTGAGCACGTCGCGCACCGGGGCCACATGAACCTCGAGCGGCCAGCGTGCCGCGGCCGGCACATAGGCGACCCAGCTGTGGTTGCGCATGACGATGCGCTCCCCGGCCTCGATTTCGGCGTTCATGAGATCCTTGAGCAGGTTGCCGCCGGTCTTCTCATGGTAGGCTTCGGTCTGCTTGAGTTCGGCTTCCATCTTCGGTGCGATGAACGGATAGCAGTAGACCTGGCCGTGCGGGTGAGCCAGGGAGACGCCGATTTCCTGACCGTGGTTCTCGAACGGGAAGATCTGCTCGATACCCTCCATCTTGGAGATTTCGGCGGTACGGAACGCCCATGCCTCCACGACGGTGCGCAGGCGGGAGACCGGCAGGTCCGCCGGCAGGCCGTCTTCATCCGGGTCGAAGCAGATCACTTCGCAGCGGCCTGCAGCGAGCTTCTTCTCCCACAGCGGGTTACCGTTGACGTATTCCACGGCTTCGGAACGGCCCGGCACGCGAACCATCGACGGGAAGCGGTTTTCGAACACGACCACGTTGTAGTCGGTGTCCGGCACTTCGCCGTCCTGGTACGGATCGCCCGGCTTGCGCGCGGCCAGCGGATTGCCTTTGGCCGTCGCGCCCGGACCGGCGGTGATCGGACGGTTCATACGTGCGGTCGCCATCGGAATCCAATCGCCGGTCAGCGGGTCGCGGCGCATTTCCGGAGCCGCGTACGGCACTTCCTCGCCGGCCGCGTTGAGCTGGTTGGAGAAACGGTACGGAAGTTGGCGCGGATCCTTCAGTTCGCGAGTCTTGACGCCGGAGACGTATTCCGGATCGTCGTCAAGATAGAAGAAATCACGTCCGTCCGCGAGCGTGGTCGGCGTGATACGGATATGCTCCTTCGCATATTCTCCCGGAGTGTAGTTGACGAAATCACCCATGTGATTATTCACCTTCCTGAACCGGCTCGGCCTGGCGTGCCAGAACGAGCTCTTTGACCAAATCCCTTGTTTTCGACACCGAATCGGGGTCCAATCCGTCATCGGTGATGACCGTATCCACCTGGTCAAAACGTGCGAACAGCGACAGTGACGTGCAGCTCCACTTGGTGTGGTCGGTCAAAATTATCGTGCGATCGGCAATGTCCATCATCGCCATATCGGTTGCGGCTTCCAGCGAGTTCGGCATGAGGAAACCGCGCGGAATGGACACGGAATGCGTGCCCAGAAATACGGTGTTGACGCGCAGCGAGGCGACCACTTTGTCTGCGATCGGGCCGACGAGCGAATTGGAGCGCGTGGTGACGCCGCCGGTGACGATGACTTCCACGTCTTTCGATTCGAGCGCCTGCACCAGCTCCGCCACCGGAATGGAGTTGGTAAGAATGGTGATGCCCGACGATTGCTGCGATTCAAGCAGATGTTGCGCGAACACGTACGCCGTGGTGCCGCCGCCGATGGCGATCACGTCTCCGGGGGCCACGTATTTGACGGCTTCCTGTGCGATGGCGTCCTTCAGACCGATGTCCATCTGCGACTTTACGGAGAACAGCGGTTCGCTCAGCAGCGTGCTGGTGCTGACGGCGCCGCCGTGCACGCGCTTCAGCAGACCCTTGTCCGCCAGATCGGCGATGTCACGGCGGATGGTCATCGCGGAGACGCCCAATTCCTTGGACAGTGCAGTGATGCGCACCGCACCACGGGTACGCAAACGGCTCAAAATCAAATGCTGGCGTTGCGACGAAATCATATGAACATTATCGCACATGTTCACTCAAAAATACAACTGAGTTGAGCGTTTCGCGCGTGTTTCACGCAAAGCCGCACCACAATCGACTCAAATTCAGCTCAAAACGAACAAAAACGAACGTCCTATCCGCCGCACCGACACACATCGGCTTTTGCCCAAAATGCCATGCGAAACCAATGAAAACGTGCGAGAATAAGGAACCATGACATACGTTTCCGAAAACTTTTGGCACGACGCAGTGAACAAAGCCACCACCGACCTTTTCACGTTCGGCTACAAGCACATCATCAAACCGCATTTCATCTTCAACCAGACGCCCGACGTGGCCCACAGCCAGATGATCGATTTCTGCAAGGTCACCCGCAACATTCCACCGCTGATGTGGCTATGCCGCGAAATGCTCGACTACACCGACCCGATACTGGAAACCAACGTGATGGGCGTCGACTTCGCCAATCCGTTCGGCCTGTCCGCCGGCCTCGACAAGGATTGCGAGATGCCGGTGCTGCTCGACAACGTCGGCTTCGGTTTCGAAACGGTCGGCTCCACCACGTCGCGCCCCTGCCCCGGCAACCCGCGCCCATGGTTCCACCGCCTGCCTGAATACGATTCGATGATGGTGCACGTGGGCCTTGCCAACGAGGGTTCCGCGGTGGTGATTCCGCGCGCCGAGAACGCATGGACGAAGGCGAAGAGCATGCAGGTGTCGGTTTCGATCGCCCGCACGAACGACAGCAAGACCGGCGATCTGGACGAAGGCATCGAGGATTACTGCATTTCGATGCGCCGCGCGGCCGGACGCACCGCCATGGTCGAAGTGAACATCTCCTGCCCGAACACCATGGCCGGCGAACCGTTCAACCAAAGCCCGGAAGCGCTCGACAAGCTGTTCACCGAACTGGACAAAATCGACCGTCCGCAGCCGACGCTCGTCAAAATGCCGCTCAATAAGACGTGGCCGGAATTCAAGGATCTGCTGGACGTGCTCGCCGAGCACAACGTGCAGGGACTGTCGATCGCCAATCTGCAGAAGGACCGCACCGGCATGTCCATTCCGCGCGATTGGGAGGGCGGACTGTCCGGCTCGCCGTGCTACGCGACCAGCAACGAACGCATCAAGCAGGTCTACCGCGAGTATGGGGACCGGTTCGCAATCGCCGGCATCGGTGGCGTCTTCACCCCGCAGCAGGCGTATGAGAAGATTCGTTGCGGCTCGTCGCTGGTGATGTTCATCAGCGCGCTTATGTACCGTGGTCCGCAGCAGATCACCGTGTTGAAGCGTGGACTGGCCGAACTGCTCAGGCGCGACGGGTTCGAACATGTCAGCGAGGCGGTCGGCATCGACGCGTGAAAACTTTTTAATTGCGATTTAAGTTGCGATTTAAAAAGCGGTTTTTCGGCACTATAAAGGCGATTAATAAGTAAAAAACAGAGGCGCGTCTCCGTGGGAGGGCGGGCGTCCTGTTCACGACACACTCAAGGCCGTTCGGC
>OBZF01000278.1_pt1 | contig 34902 bp, 26 predicted proteins | sample 1495521 | NCBI WGS metagenome assembly OBZF01 (sample SAMEA2580234, study PRJEB22360) | human gut metagenome | biome: human gut; feature: human-associated habitat; material: faeces | place: Denmark | collected 2008/2010 | reverse complement strand
GGCCGGCACACCGGGAGGTTGGGGGCCTGCCCCACCGCGCGGGCCGCCTATCTCAACGGCGTGCCCCTCGTCGTCGTGCGCGCCATCAGCGACAAGCCCTGCGCCGAGGGCCAGGTCGTCGACTACAACACCTTCGAGAAGAAGGCCGCCTGCGACTGCGCCCGCATCGCCGCGCGCATGGTTAAGCTTTAGGCCCTGCGCGCCGGGGCCCTTCTTTATGTTGGGACCCCGGCGCGCAGGGCCCTTTCCAAAGCGAAGTGTCGAGCCGAAGTGTTGAGCGTCGGCCCTGAATGTTCAATGGCCGTTGTTTTCTGCCCCTCAAGTGGTGGACTTTTCCTCGGGGCTGTTGATTCCCCCACGCGCCCCTTTCCGTTCTCTGTGTTCCCCTTATACTCCTTGTACGAGGAGGTAAGAAGTCATGGACAAGACCGCACAGGACAGCTTGGCAAAGAAACCCGTCGACATGAGGGACAGGATTCTCGAGCATCTCGAGGCCCTCACCTCTGCCGTCTCGCTCGACGACCTTGCCCGTCTGTCCACCTCCGACATCGCCGAGACGCTCATCATCTCCAGGAGCCTGGCGAGCCAGTACCTCAACGACCTTGTTCGCGCCGGCTTTGTGGTTAAGGTGGCGGGCAGGCCTGTCCGTTATTTTCATCGCCGCGCGTTCCAGAAGCGTTTTCAGGTAAAGCTCTCTGCAAGCGAGTACGCCTCGCTCGCCGACCTCATCCAGGCGACGGGAATCGCCGATCACCGCGACTTCGCGCGCGCCGTGGGCTTCGACCTGAGCCTCAGCTCCGTTGTCGAGCAGTGCAAGGCTGCGGTTCAGTACCCTCCGTTTGGCCTGCCCATCCTCTTGAGCGGCGGCGTGGGTGTCGGTAAGTCTTTCCTTTCTCGCCTTGTGTACGAGTACGGAAAGAACCAGGGCTTGCTGTCCCGCGACTCCTCCTATGTGCGCATCGACTGCGCCGGGGTCCCGGACGCCGCCTCGTTCAACGGGCTTCTTGACGAGTCGATCGCGAAATCGCGCGGGGGTGTGGTCTTTGTCAACGGCATCGAGGCACTCTCTCCCTCTGCGATGGAACACTGCCTTGCGACGGCCCTCGGGCTCGATGCCTCCCAGGATGCGCCGCGCGCTCGCCTCGTTCTTTCGACGACGCTTTCCGCCGATGACCCGAAGGTTTCCTCGGCCTACAGCAAAATGCCCATCTGTGCCCGCGTCCCCTCACTCAAGGAGCGGACCCCCGAGGAGCGCGAGGATCTCATCTTGAGCTTCCTGCGCAGCGAGGGGTGCCGAATCGGTTCTGATGTGAAGATCAGCCGCGGCGCATACCGTTGCCTCGTGAACGCGGACTTTTCCGATAACATCGTCGGCTTGCGCGCCTGCGTGACGAACTGCTGCGCCAAAGCGTTCCTCAATCGCGAGGGCGACTACGTCGTCGTTCGCCCGTATCTTCGTCCCAGCGGGCTCCTCTCCTCCGCGCAGATCGATCAACAGCCCGACGATGGCGTTCTGATCGACGCGTCCCTGGATGCCGCCGAGAGCACAGGGCCGGTCGAGCAGGCGCTCGATGCCCTGTGCTCTCTCGATGAGCGATTCTGCGCCGGGGAGCTCTCTGTCTCCGAGCTTGTCTCGCAAGCTGTCTCCGCTGTGCGCGGCGTTGAGGATCACTTGATCTTCGGCCACGGCGTCGCCTCATCGAGGTCGCGCGCCTTCGAGCGCGTCGTGGGCGCGGTCCTTGCCGACGCAGGCTCTTCTTATGGCATCGAGCTTTCGAGGAAGGTCACTTTTCTACTGGCCCAGGAGATTTGCCTGCAGTTGTGGCCGGGCATCGGCCTGGCTAAGCGAAAGTCTGCCTGTGCGGAGCAAATTTCCCATCTCCTCGGTGCCGTGACCTCCGAATTGCCGTTTGCCTCGAGCGTCTCCGATCAGGTCGCCGCAGACATGGAAGGGGCGCTCGGAATCTCGCTCGATCACTTCACGAAGACGCTTCTGACGTTGTGCGTCGCATCGGAGTCTCGCGACGCGAAGGTCCTTCGGACGCTCTGCGTCATCGTGTCACACGGCTACTCGACGGCGACGAGCATCGCCGACGCGGCGAACCGTATGCTCGGCGTGCATGTGTACGAGGCGGTCGACATGCCCTACGACCAGCAGCTGAAGGACATCGTCGGTCCGCTCCAGCGCCTCGTCGACCGCCATTCCTACTGCACCGGGGTCGTGTTTCTTGTTGACATGGGCTCTTTGGAGGAGGCCTATAAGGCCCTCGAGAACGTTACCGAATCCACCATCGGGGTGGTGAACAACGTCTCCACCGGGCTCGCGCTCGAGATCGGGTCCGGGCTGCTCGGCGGCAAGTCCATCGCCGAGGTTCTTGGCGATGCGACCGCCGTGTGCGTGACGCACTGCAAGGTAATCGAGCGCGTCAACCGTGAGGACGCCATCGTCTTCTGCTCCGAGTCCGGGGTCGACGCGGCCGAGAGGATACGTCAGCTCGTCTCGCAGAGCCTCCCGCGCACCATAGGCGCGCGCCTGCTCACGAGGCCCTTCAAGCAGCTTGCCGCGAACGGGTCGAACGACGCCGTTTTCTCCGAGCACCGCGTCTGCGCCGTCATCGGCACGGGAGACCCCAGGATTGCCTCCGTTCCCTTCGTCGCCCTCGAAGACATTATGTCGACGGCGTCCGCCTCGAAGGTCGATGCCGTGTTCGGCAGGTGGCTCGACGTCTCCGAGCTCGCTTCTTTCCACGAGAAGCTGCTTTCGAATATGACGCTGCAGAACGTTATCCGCTCCATCACCATCCTCGACCCGGAGCGGCTGTTCCACGAGATCGAGAGCGCCGTGCACGAGCTTCAGCGCAGAACGGGCGAGAAGATCAGCAGCAACGCCATCATCGGGCTGTACGTTCACCTCTGTTGCCTCGTCGAGCGCCTCGTCACCCGCAACCCCATCGAGACCTACGTCGGCCAGGATCGCTTCGAGGAAGAGCACGCCGACTTCATCGAGTCCTTCAGGCAGAGTTTCTCGAGCATCTCGACGCGCTATCGCGTGGAGGTTCCTGTAAGCGAGATCGCCTACGTCTTCGACTACATCAGCGTGAGCGCCGCCCCGGCGCGAGAGGAGCGTCTTGGCTCCTCGAGCCTCCTGTTCGACGAGTGACCCCCCCGCGCCGTCACGAGCTGACCGCGCGTCTTCAATAATCCGATAATCCCTCGCCCGGCGCGAATCCGGATAGCGCCAAGGCAGTGCTGAATGAAAAACTTGATTTGATAGGAGCAAACATGAGTGTTGTTATGGCACGAATCGACAATCGCCTGCTTCACGGCATCATCGTGACGCAGTGGGCCCCGGTGTCGGGCGCAACCCGAGTCATGGTCATCGACGACAAGGTCGCCGGCGACGAGGTCCTGAAGTCCACCATGAGGATGGCGCGCCCCGCGGGCATGGCCGTCTCGATCATCTCCGAGGAGACCGCGCTCAAGAACTTCGCGGCGGGCAAGTACGACCGCGAGAAGGTCTTTGTCATCGCCAAGGAACCCGAGACGATGCTTCACCTGGTCGAGTCGGGCATCGAGCTCCCGTCGCTGATCGTCGGCGGCTCTCTTGTCAAGGAGGGCGGCGTCCAGCTCACCCAGCGCGCCTATGCCTCTGCCGAGAACGTCCAAAGCTACAAGGCGCTCATCGCCCACGGCGTCAAGGTGACGGCACAGTTCGTGCCCGCCGACAAGCCCGTCTCCGTCGCCGACCTCATCTAAGGAGGGATCATGGTCAACTTCACTATCCTGCAGGTCGTCCTTTTGACCCTGCTTGCCTTCATCAAGCACGTGGACTACTACGGCATCCCGATGATCTTCGTCAACTATGCCGTCTTCTGGGGCCTTATCACCGGCGTGGTCATGGGCGACTGGCAGACCGGCCTCGTCATCGGCGGCACCATCCAGCTCATGCAGCTCGGCGTCGCGGGCTTCGGCGGCTCGTCGATTCCCGATTACGGCACGATGGCCATCATCGCCACCGCCTACGGCGTGACCCTGGGCTCCGACACGGGCCTCGCCATCGGCCTGCCGGTCGGCATGCTCGGCATCCAGCTCGACGTCGTCGTCAAGATCCTCAACGGCTTTGTCGTCGAGAAGTCCCAGAAGTTCTGCAACGAGGGTAAGTTCAATCAGATGAACGCCATCCTGTGGGTCTGCCCCGCGCTCTTCGGCCTGTGCGCCGCCCTGCCCGTCTTTGTCTCCGTGACGCTCGGCCAGCCCGCCGTCAACTGGCTCCTCGAGGTCATGCCCCAGTGGTTCCTCTCCGGCCTCACCCTCGCCGGCAAGATGCTCCCGGCCATCGGTATCGCCATGCTGCTCCGCTACATGCCAACCGCCAAGTACTTCCAGTACCTGCTCGCCGGTTTCTTCCTCTCGGCTTTCCTGAACGTGCCCATCATCGGTGCCGCCATCGTCGGCGTTGCCCTCGCGATCGCGTTCTATCAGCGTGCCGAGAAGGACGCCGAGCTCACCGCCCACGCTTCCGCAGACGCCTTCATCGGAGAGGATGAGTAACCATGGAAAACGAGAACATCACCGTCGCCGAGGGCAAGCCCTCCGGCTATAAGGTCACCAAGAAGGACCTGCGCAACGCGAACTGGCGCTGGCTCATGAGCGTGTGCACCTTCAACTACCAGACCCAGCAGGGCGCCTCGGTCGCCTACGCCCTCTCGCCGATCCTGAGGAAGATCTACACGAACGACGAGGACTATAAGCAAGCGCTCAACAACCACTTCCGCTACTACAACACCCAGCCTTGGCTCGCCGCCATCATCCTCGGCGCCTGCGTGGCCATGGAGGAGCGTGACGGCCTCGCGGCGGCGGACGCCGTCCAAGACCTGAAGATCGGCACCATGGGACCGCTCGCCGGCGTCGGCGACTCCCTGCTCATGACCATGATCCCGACCATCATGGGCTCCATCGCCGCCTACATGGCCATCGAGGGCAACCCCGTGGGAGCCGGCATCTGGTTCGCGCTCATCCTGGCCATCTTCTGGGTCCGCATGCACGCCCTCGAGTTCGGCTACAAGCAGGGTGTGAAGCTCGTCACCGACTTCAGCGAGAAGCTTCCCAACCTCACTGCCGCCGCCTCCGTGCTCGGCCTCACCGTGGTCGGCTGCCTCATCGCCTCGGTCATCGGCGTCACCTGCCCGATTAGCTTCAGCTTCGGCGACGTCTCGATGGAGATTCAGCCGCTGCTCGACAAGATCCTGCCTGCCATGATCCCCGCCGCCATCACGGGAAGCGCGTATTACCTTCTTACCAAGAAGAACGCGAGCATGACGGCCCTCATCCTCGTGGTGATCGTCCTCGCGATGGTCGCCTCCGCCGCCGGCATCCTCGCCTAGCTTCGACCCAAGAGATTGGTGAATCAATGAGAAAGATAGTTGTGGCGAGCCATTCCCTTCTCGCCCAGGGCTTCAAGGACACCCTCGAGTTCCTTACGGGTAAGAGCGACGCCGTCACCGCCGTTTGCGCCTACGTGAACGACAACGGCGAGGGGCTCGACGCGGCGGTCGAGGCGGCGCTTTCGGGCACTGACGAGGTCGTCGTCCTTACCGACGCGCTCGGCGGCAGCGTGAACCAGCGCTTCTCCCGCTTCGCCTCCGACCGGATCCACGTGATCGCGGGTGTCAACCTCCCGCTCGCCATGACGGTCGCGCTCGCGCGCCCCGACGAGAAACTCGACTTCGACGCCCTCGTCGACGAGGCGCGCCAGCAGATCGTCTACGTGAACGGTGCCAGTTCCGCCGAGTGCGAAGACGACGAATAGAGGAGGTCGACGATGAGAGAGTTCCTTAAAGACGTGTGGATGCACGGCGGTGAAGAAAGCCGCGCCATCACCCCCGAGAACATCACGGGCGAGAAGGGCCACGCCGCCATGTCGGCCAGCCACCTCGGCGTCGGCCGCAAGGGCTCGTGCTGCGTGCCCCTTGAGTCCGGCGAGACCATCACGCTCGCGGACATCGAGGGCCCCGGCATCATCCGCCACATCTGGATGACCGTCCCCGACAAGACCGCCGCCGGCAGCTTCGTCATGCGCGACCTCGTGCTGCGCTTCTACTGGGACGACGAGGAGACCCCCTCGGTCGAGTGCCCTGTCGGCGACTTCTTCTGCAACGGCTTCGGTGAGCGCGCCATCGTCAACTCGATGCCCATCTGCGTGAACCCGACGGGCGGCATGAACTGCTACTTCGAGATGCCCTTCAGGAAGCACACCAAAGTCACGCTTACGAGCGAGCACCCCGGGTTCATTAAGTACATCTTCTACACGTTCAACTACGCGCTCACCGACGTGCCGGACGACGCCATGTACTTCCACGCCCGTTTTAACCGCGAGCGCAGCACCCGCAGGGGCGTCGACTACACCGTGCTCGACGGCGTGCGCGGTAAGGGCTACTACGTCGGCACCTACATGGCCCTGTGCGCCCTGGAGCGCTATTGGTGGGGCGAGGGCGAGATGAAGTTCTTCCTCGACGGCGACGAGGAGTTCCCCACGGTCACCTCGACGGGAGCCGAGGACTACTTTGGCGGTGCCTGGGCCTTCCTCGACAGGCCGCCCCACGCGCTGCCCGAGGCGCAGTGCTTCAACACACTGTTCGCCGGCTACCCGTACCGCTCGACGCGCGACGCCACGCGCGACCGCTTCAGCGCGGGCAAGCCGAACCCGAACCCGATGCTCGCGACCAACGACGACGCGCTGCCCAGGCACGGCCTCTACAGGTGGCACCTTCCCGACCCGATCTCGTTCAAGGAGGACCTGCGCGTGACGTTCCAGGACCTCGGCAACGACGACATCAAGCTCTACGAGCGCGAGGACGACATCTCCACCGTCGCCTACTGGTACCAAAGCGAACCGCACGCCGTGCTCGCCCCGTTTGCCGCAAGGCAGGACCGCGTGCCCAGGTAGGGTCGCCTCGAAACAAGCCAACGTTATGGGCGTCCGCGGTTGACCATGACTGCGGGCGTCCCTTTGTAAGGAGGATCGCATGAGCGAAAAGCAAATGAGGCTCGGCGCCCTCGAGGCCGGCGGGACCAAGATGGTCTGTGCCGTGGTGTCCGGCGACGGCGAGGTCCTCGACCGTATGGAGACCCCGACGCTTGCGCCCGCCGAGACCGTCCCGCAGATGATCGAGTGGTTCGCCGCCCGCGATGTGGACGCGTTGGGCATCGGCGCCTTCGGCCCGACCTGCGTCGACCCCGCCGACGAGCGCTACGGCTCCATCCTCCAAACGCCCAAGCTCGCGTGGCGAGGCTATGGTCTTCGCGCCGCGTTTGCCGACGCCCTCGGGATTCCGGTGGCCTACGATACGGACGTGAACGTTGCCTGCCTCGGCGAAGCGGTCTTCGGCTGCTGCAAGGGGCTCAAGGACGCCGTCTACGTGACCATCGGCACCGGCGTGGGCGCGGGCGTCATGTGCGCGGGCAGGCTCCTTCACGGCATGCTGCACCCCGAGGCCGGCCACATGCTGGTAAGGACCCGTCCCACCGAGGAAGGACGCTGCGTCTGCCCGAGCCACGCGAGCTGCCTCGAGGGCCTCGCCTCCGGCCCCGCCATCGCCGCGCGCTGGGGAAAGCCCGCGGCCGAGCTCGCGGACAACGATGAGGTGTGGATGCTCGAGGGGGATTATCTGGGGCAGATGTGTGCGAACCTCGTGCTCATGTACTCGCCTCACCGCATCGTCCTCGGCGCGGCCGAGCTGGCAAGAAGGGCGCTCGCGTGACTTGCGCTCTCTCCGCCATACAACGCGTTAAGAAAAGACGAGCGCTTCTTGCCAATTGGGCGGCAAGAAGCGCTCGTCTTTTGCATTTGTTTTTGGGCAGAACGCCCCGCCTCCGCTAGAGTCCCTGGACCGCTACACCCACGAGGTTTGGACCGGTGTGGACAAGAAGCGCGGGGCTGATGTCGGAGCGGACGATCTCCACCGCGTTGGCCACGCGCTCGCGCAGGGCCTGCTCCATGCGGTCGTAAAGGTCGGCGTAGGCCGAGGTGTAGCTCACGGCAAAGCGCACCTTGGGGTGCTTCTCGGCGATGGCGGCGACGAGCTTGACCTCGGTGCGATGCGGTACTTGCATAGCCATTTCGTGTGCGCGAGGCTGTCGGCTTTCTGGGCCACAGCAATCACATTCCCCCTAGCATGATGATCTGAACAATCCTCATGCTAGGGGGAAGGTTTTTGTCGCGTAGCGGAAATTGGCCTCCACCCGCTGAGCGGGTGGCTTTCTATGCCGCGCGTGCCGTGCGGCACGGACTAAAGTCCATGAATAAAAACGAGGGAGGCCGTTTCCGACCTCCCTCGCAAAGGGTCTCTGATTACTCCCACTCATTGGGGACAGACTTAAATGAGTGCTCTTGAAATGCCGGCGCCTGGGGACGTTCCTTTTCTGTCGGCAGTTTGGGACGGTCCTTAGAGTTGCAGCGCGCCATGAGTGACGTGGTGAAGCGGATCATCCTGTCTTTGAAGTTCTAAGTAGAATTCCCCGTCTCTGAGCAATGATTAGTGCGCATTTGTGCGTATTTGCGTGCGCAGGATTGCGTGACCATGCGTGTATATGCGCCGTCTGCGGTTGTATTTTGACCGTTTGGCGGTTATATACGCAGAAGTACGCACATACACGCGTATTTGTGCGAATATATAGCTGTCAGAATTGAAAGACTTTTCACGACGCAGGAGGCATTCATGGCAGATTCCAAGCAGGTTCCACTCGACTCCGCGGCAGCCGCAAAGGCGGCGTTTGCCTCGGTCCAGGATCAGCCGTTCCCCGATGATATCTTTACGACCCCCGAGCTCCGCTGGGCCGTGATCGGGTGCGGCGTTATCGCCAACCAAATGGCCCAGTCCCTCGCTCTGGCCGGTCGCAAGCTCGCGGGTGTCGCCAACCGTACGCTGTCCAAGGCCCAGGCTTTTGCCGAGCAGTATGGTGTCGAGAAGGTGTACGAGACGGTTGAGGACCTCTACGCCGATCCGGACATCGACGCCGTCTATATCACCACGCCGCACAACACGCATATCACCTATCTGCGTGCCGCGCTGGCCGCCGGCAAGCATGTGCTCTGCGAGAAAGCCATTACCCTCAACTCCGCCGAGCTCGACGAGGCCCGTGCCATCGCCGACGAGCATAACGTGGTCCTTATGGACGCCACCACGGTGCTTCACATGCCGCTGTATCAGGAGCTGCGCCGTCGCATGGATGCTGGCGAGTTCGGCCGCATGAATCTCGCTCAGCTCAACTTTGGCAGCTACAAGGAGTACGGCGATCTGACCAATCGCTTCTACAATCGCAACCTTGCCGGCGGCGCCATGCTCGACATTGGCGTGTATGCGCTCTCCGTCATGCGCCTGTTTATGGCGAGCCAGCCCGCTGAGGTTGTCTCGCTGGGCAACACCTGTGAGACCGGTGTCGACGTTGCGGGCGGCATTGTCTGCCGTAACGCCGAGCAGCAGCTGGGCGTCGTGAGCCTTACACTCCACTCCAAACAGCCCAAGCGCTCGGTCATCAGTTTCGATAAGTGCTATATCGAGGTCAACGAGTATCCGCGCGCCGATCATGCGACCATCGTGTGGACTGCGGACGGTCACCGTGAGGAGGTCCACGCTGGCACCGAGGCATACGCTCTGTGCTACGAGATGGCCGACCTGGAGAAGGCCGTTGCCGGCGATGATTCGAAGCGCGAGCTTCTGGACTATGCTTCTGATGTTATGGAGCTGATGACCAAGCTCCGCGCCGACTGGGGAGTCGTGTACCCCGAGGAGGAGTAAGCGATGCTTGCGGAAGATAGACTCAACGCAATCGTGTCGATGGTGCAGCAGGCCGGCTCGGTTACCGTGCCGGAGCTTGCTGAGGCCCTGGGCGTGACGGCGTCTACCATTCGGCGCGACCTGCAGACGCTCGACCGCGCACACCGTATCGCCAAGGTACACGGAGGCGCGACGAGTCTGGAGCGCGCGCACGTGACGCGCGACCTGACGATCGGCGAGCGCAGCGATCTCCATAACGACGACAAGGAGCGTATCTGCGCCCGTGCGGCGGCGCTGGTGGAGCCCGATAGCTTTGTGTATATCGATTCGGGCTCCACGACCCTCAAGCTCATCGAGCATCTTCCGCATCTCGACGGCGTCACCTATGTGACCGATTCTGTGCTCCATGCTCAGCATCTCGCCCTGCGCGGTATGCGCACCGTGGTGCTGGGCGGCGAACTCAAGCCCGAGACCGAGGCGCTCGTTGGCCCCGATGCTTTGGCAACCCTGGACCGCTATAACTTCAACTGCGGCTTTTGGGGTTCCAATGGCATCGCCGCCGAGCAAGGTCTCACCACACCGGATATCGAGGAAGCGCAGGTCAAGCGTATCTCGATGCGCCATACGGCTAAACGCTTCGTAATCTCGGACGCCAGTAAATTTGGCATGGTGGCGCCCGTCAAGTTTGCGGACTTTCGCGATGCAACGATCATCACTGCGGGCGAGGTGCCCGCCAAGTACCAGTCGATGGACAACGTTATCACGGTCTAGCGATGGGACAAGGCCAAAACCACCACAAAGGTGCCTGTCCCCATTGTGGTGGTTAGCAACGAAAACCGAATAGTTTTCTCAATAGAAAAGCGGCAACGTCCATTACGGGCGTTGCCGCTTTCGTTGTCTACCGGTTTGTCTAAGTCTGTAACAACTAGACCGTTAAAAGTGGGCCAGGTGTTACAGATTGAGATACTTTCGAACCGCGCCGCCCCTTTGTCTCAATCTGTAACAGCTGGGATCGATTTTGACGAGTTATTGTTACAGATTGAGATTTTCCCTTGAGGGGGATTCGAATGTCTCGATCTGTAACAGATAGACCGGAAAATGGGTTCCAGCTGTTACAGATCGAGACGTTTTGGGACCGCGGCTGAGCCATTGCGGCAAAACCACCACAAAGGTGCCTGTCCCCATTGTGGTGGTTTAGGGCTCCCAAGGGCAAGGGGCTTCGATGTGGATGTGCTCGCCGGTTACGGGATGCGTAAAGGACACGCTGTGGGCATGGAGCATCAGGCCGCAGGGACGCGGCGTGCCATAGAGCTCGTCGCCCACCAGGGGATGACGCTCGCTCGCCAGATGCACGCGGATCTGGTGTTTGCGGCCGGTGAGCAGCTCGACATCGATATACGAGCGCGTGGGCAGGCCACGACGGCTCTTAAGACGCTTGAGCACCTTCACGCGCGTTTGAGACGGCTTGCCGCTGGCGCCGACGCGCATCTTGCGGCTGTCGTGACGGTCGCGGGCGATGGGCTTGTCGATGAGCTTTTCGTTCCAGTCGATTTTGCCCTCGGCGAGCGCCAGGTAGTGCTTTTCGAATGCGTGGTCGATAATCATCTGGTCAAAGGCGGGCTGCGTCTGCTTGTCGAGCGAGAACAGCACCACGCCGGTGGTGTCGCGGTCCAGGCGGTTGAGCGGTTGCATGTCGGTCGCGGCAAAGCCGTCGCCCATCGCCAGCAGCAGGTCGCTGGCGTAGTCGGTGAGCGTGCGCTCGCCGGTGCCGTCGCCGTGGACGATCATGCCGGCGGGCTTGTCGATGGCCATGAGCCAGGCGTCGCAGTAGAGGACTTGAGGTTCTTCGTTCACGTGTAAGCCTTTCGGTTAGCTGATTCCCACAAACATGCAGCCCGAGGTGGCACCGCGTAGGCGGGCGGCCGGCTTGCGGCCGGCTTGCGCGACCTCGACGGCGCGACGAACGCGGGCGACGGCACGGCCCACCTCATCCGTCTCGAGCAGCGTTCCGTCTACCATGAGACGACGCACGCCGGCATCGAGCAGCTGAGGGACCTGCGGCGTGAGGTCGATGGGGTAGGCATCGTACAGGCGAGAGCGGCCGTGGATGTCGGTTCGGACGGGCATGACCTTTCCGTCGATATTCTTGAGCGAGAGCTTGCGGGCACGCAGGCGGCAGTTGGCACAATCGTGGATGCAGCCGTTGGCAACCTGCAGAATGCAATGCTCGCTTGTCATGACACGCGGGCGGCCAAAGACGGTGATGCCCAGAGCCGCGGGCGCGACGGCGCCGAGCGAGACAATCTCGTCGAGCGTGATCTCGGGCGAGAGCCAAAACGCACCGGCTCCACGCTCGGCAAGCGCCTCCATGCAGGGCGTGTTGTGCACCGGCAGGCAAGAGCGGACCTCCGCCGTGGCGCCAACCTGGGCGGCCAGGGCAAGCTCAGAGATGTTGCCGATAGCGACCGTGGCGCCGGCAACAACCCACGGGTCGACGCGCTCGTGGTCGACGGCGCGGCAGACCTCGTCGAGTACGGGCACGATACCCTGCTCAAATGCATCGGCAGGGGAGAGTCCGACAGCCTCGAGCACGTCGGTGGTCATATAGATGCGCGCAGCGCCCTCGGCACGAGCAGCCTCGGCGGCTTCGAGCGTGGTGACGGTGGCGCAGGTCTGCGGCTCGTCGCGGTAATGCGCGGGCATGGCGCGCGTACATTTGTCGAGCACCGGCAACTCGAGCGTTTTCGCGCGCTCCTCGTACGGCGCCAGAATGGCCTCCTCCAAGGCTTTACAGGCGGCGGCGCGCACCTTGTGCACGGCGGAGAAGCCCATACCGCAGCCCTCCTCGAGCGCCACATCAAAGCTCGCTGCCTCAAAGGGCGAGGAGCCCATGCGGCCCACATGCTCAACCAGATCGGACGCCTCAACCGCACGAGTCTTGGCGGCCTCGACGGTGAAGCCCGTGGCGGTGGCGGTGAGCACGGGGTTGTCACAGCAGGTGAGTGTGACAGTAAACGGCTCGCCCAGGCGCGCCACGACGGACACATCAACAGCTCGGCGGCACAGCACATCGCGCTTGAGCGCGGCGCCGGCGGCGTCGATGGCACGCTGGCTGCGAATCACGCGGACGCGGCAGCCCCCGGGCATGCTGCGGGGCACGCGGCACTCGATAACATCGCCCGCGGCGGCATCATCGGCGGCAATGGTGGTCAGGAACTGGTCAAACTCGTTATCGTGGCGAAGCTCCAGCAGGTCGCCCTTGCCCACGGGCTCAAACAGCTCAATGCGGGCGATGGCGGCGCGGCGACGGCGGTCGTCGGGCTTGAGGCCGCGCACATCGCGGTTGGCCGGGCGGCTGCCCAGCACCGTGCCCACGATCTGGCCGCGGTTGTTGGAGCGCTCGTAGCTCATCATCTCGTCGCCCGAGGTGCCGTCCTGATAGGCGTGCGTAAAGTCGCGGTTGAAGCAGCGCTTGAGCTGGCGCTGGCGGGCGGCTTCCTCGTCCTTGGCAACGGCGACCCCTGCCAGCATGTCGTCAATTTCGTGACGATACACATCGACGATTGAGTACACGTAATCGGGCGCCTTCATGCGGCCCTCGAGCTTGAGCGATGCGGCGCCGGCGTCATACAGACGGCGAACAAGCTGTGAGGTGTTGGTGTCACGCGGGCATAGAGCGCGCTCGCGACCAGCAGGGGAGAGCGTGCGGCCGTTCTCGTCGATCAGCTCGTAAGGCAGGCGACAGGGCTGAGCGCACATGCCGCGGTTGGCCGAGCGGCCCGCCATGGCAAAGCTCGAGAGCAGGCACAGACCCGAGTAGCAAAAGCAGATGGCGCCGTGGCTAAAGACCTCAAGGTCCACATCGGGCGCGGCATCGTGAATGGCGGCAATCTCGTCGATGGAAAGCTCGCGCGAGAGGGTCACGCGGTCGGCGCCCTGCTCGCGGCACCAAAGGGTTCCGCGGTCGTCGTGGATGTTCGCCTGGGTTGAGATGTGCGTTTCGATGCCGGGCATCGTGCGCTTGACCTCAAAGAACAGGCCCCAGTCCTGGATGATGAAGGCGTCGGCGCCCAGCGTGGAGCAGCGATGGATGAGTTGCAGCGCATCGCCCATCTCGGACTGCTTGATGACGATGTTGACCGTGACGTAGACGCGCGACCCGGCTAGATGTGCGGCGCGGCAGGCTTGCTCAAAGGCCTCGTCGGTAAAGTTGGTGGCCTTGCGGCGGGCGTTGAAGCTGCCCATGCCGCAGTAGATGGCGTCTGCCCCGGCGGCGAGTGCGGCGGCAAAGGGCTCGGGTCCTCCGGCGGGCGCCAAAAGCTCGGGTCTGCGGTTGGTGGTTCGACTGGCGGTTGCGGTCATATCCTGCCTTTCAAAATGCTCAGATGCTTAAAAAGTATAGTGGTGCTGTTGCGATGGACGAGCCCTGCGGCCCAAGCAGGATAAAGTCTTCAGCAGCCCTTGCAGCAAGAGTGATCGGTTTCCCTTCGTCCCCATCGAATCAGGTGATCCATAGTGGACGGAGGGAAACGGATCATTCTGAGCTTTACCGTCCGGTCGTGCCGTTCAGCGGCTGACAGGCGCCGTTGGGCGATAAAATATTCTCGCAACGTGATAATAATCTTGCATCGCGCGGAAACCTTGAGTACTATCCCAAATCAAGCGCGGTGTTCAGACCGAATTGTGCCTCCCGGTGTGAACGCCGCGCTCACGCTCTCTATCTGATCGTAAGGAGAAAAACATGAGCAAGACCGTCGTGTCTTCCGATAACGCACCCGCAGCCATCGGCCCGTATTCCCCCGGCATCCAGACCGGCAACATGGTGTTCCTGTCCGGCCAGCTGGGCATCGACCCCGCAACCGGCAAGATGCCCGAGGGCGTCGAGGCCCAGGCTAAGCAGTCCCTTGCTAACGTCGAGGCCCTGCTGACCGCTGCCGGCGCCACCTTTGCCGATGTCGTCAAGACCACGGTCTACCTGGCCGACATCGCCGACTTCGCTGCCGTGAACGAGATCTACGCCTCCAAGTTCGAGGCTCCGTTCCCCGCGCGCAGCGCTTTCCAGGTTGCCGCCCTTCCGGCCGGCGGTCTGGTCGAGATCGAGGTCGTCGCCGCTCTCTAAGACGTTGGCGAAAACAAAACATGACATGCAAAAAGACCCTGCAGTGACTGTGAACTGCAGGGTCTTTTGTCAAGCGATGCGACAAAAATGATCCGTTTCCCTCCGTCCCCAAGGGTTAACGTTTAGCCTTCCTTGCGGACTTTTTGCAGGTAGCGGTAGACGCTGGGCTCCGAGATGCCCAGCGCGGTGGCGGCGCAGGCCACGGCACCCTTGAGCATGAACACCCCGTTGCCGTTGAGGTGGCGAATGACGTCCACGCGGTCGCTTTGACCAAGCGATGCTACATCCAGCCCGCGCGCGCTCAGCAACTCGGCAATGCTGCGGTCGATGAGCTCCTGTGTAGACTCCGAAAGGCTTTCGACCTCGATAGACGCGGGCTCTGCCTGTCTAGGCGCCGCGTCGAAGCACGCCATGAGCTGCTGCGCCATGGCGTTGATGGAGCGCACGGTCGAGAGGTCAGTGTTGACGCAGAGCATACCGACAATCTCGTCATTCTCGCGGATAAAGTACGTCGCCGACTCCAACGTCTTGCCACCGGCACCGCGCCCCTCGTAGCCCGTAATAAACGGCAGGTCACGATACTTGGCGTCGTGCATGATCTTGAGTGCCAGGTCGGTGGCGGGACCGCCGACCTTGCGGCCGCTCACGATGCCGTTGCGAATATCGACGATGGCGTGGTCGGGATCCGAGAAATCGTGCAGCACGATTTCGCTGTTTTTGCCGAGTATCTGCTCCAGAAAATCGACCATCGGCAAAAAGCGACGTACGGTCTCGTTCACGGGCAACTCCTTTGGGTGAAATCGGAAATGTTCATAACAATTTTTTCTCATGGTAACACGCTGCCCATCATCTCGTATATCCGCAGGTACATTGCGTAATGCAGACGAACGGTAGAAATTTAGCGGTAAACGGTTGACCAAAAGAAATGTTAGATGTTATTTTGACCAGACACTTTCCTGACCTGCGGAAATGCGTAATTTCAGCTGAAGAATAGTCTGATAACAAAAAATTATTATTGAGAATGAGAATCATCTTTAATACGATATGCAATGAAGGCACAACCTCAACCCCGCACTGCGTCACAATAGAGCGTCAGATGCGAAAACAACTACTTCGAGGATTGGTGGTCAAATGACCCAGGAGACGGTTACGAACGGCACTGAAGCCCTGTTCACTCGCGAAGGCATGCCTCCCGTTAAGGAAATGATCCCGTGTGCCCTTCAGCACGTACTGGCATCGTTTGCCGGCATCATTACCCCGGCGGTCATCATGGCCGGCGTCTACGGCTTTAATAGCCAGCAGAGTACCGACATCATCCAGGTCGCCCTCATTCTTTCGGCGATCGACACGGCCCTTCAGGCCTTCGCTCCCTTCCGTCGCATCGGCGGCGGCCTGCCCATCGTCATGGGCGTTTCGTTCGCGTTCCTGCCGGCCCTGCAGGCCATGGGTGCCTCGGGCTTTAGCTTTGGTGCGCTGCTGGGTGGCGAGATCGTCGGCGGCGCCGTCGCGGTCCTCTTTGGTCTGGCCTACAGCAAGATCAAGTGGCTGTTCCCGCCCGTCGTGACCGGTACGGTCATCTTCTCCATCGGCGTTTCGCTGTATCCCACGGCCGTCAAGTATATGGCCGGCGGTATGGGTACACCGCTGTGGGGCACCCCGCAGGCATGGTGCGTCGCTCTTATCACCTTCGCCGTGGTCTTTGCGCTCGCCAACTTTGGCAAGGGCACGCTCAAGCTGGGATCCGTGTTCTTTGGCATGATCGTTGGCATGATCGTCTCCATCCCCTTTGGCATGATCGACTTCTCCAGCGTCGCCACCGCTCAGGTCTTCGCTCTTCCCAAGCTCATGCCCTACGCGCTCGAGTTTGATCCCGAGGTCTGCATTACCCTCGCCGTCGTGTTCCCCATGGTTGCCATCCAGGTTATCGGTGACGTCTCCGCCGCCTGCCTGGGCTCCATCGACCGTATGCCCACCGAGCGCGAGCTCTCCGGCGCTATCGTGTCCCAGGGCCTCACCTCTATGGTCGGCGGTCTGCTGGGCGGTCTTCCCACCAGCGCCCTTGGCCAGAACGTGGGCATCATCTGCTCCAACAAGGTCGTCAACAAGTGGGTCTTTGTGATCATTGCGGCCGTCTTTGCCATCGCCGGTCTGTTCCCGCAGCTCTCTGCCGTCCTTTCCGCTATCCCGCAGCCCGTCATCGGCGGCGCGACCGTCGGCGTCTTTGGCACCATCACCATGAACGGCGTGCGCATGTTCACCCGCGAGGGCCTCACGCAGCGCACTACCACCATCGTCGGCACCTCCGTCGTCTTTGGCCTGGGTATCTGGATGGCCAGCGGTTGCCTTGCCGGCGAGGGTATGCCCGCCTGGGTGTCCACCGTCATCGGCTCCAATGCCGTAACCCCCACCGCCATCATGGCCATTGTCCTTAACCTGATCCTTCCGCAGACGCCGGTCGTGGCTCAGCACATCGATGCTGCCAAGGACGCTGCCGTGGATCTGGTCTTGCCCGAGAGCAAGAAGTAACCAATTCGGTGCTATTCGTCGGCGGACGCATCGCCTCGTCCGCCGACGCCATGCGGCACCAAGCCGCACTTCAAAGGGTTTGTCCCTTTGGTGAAGCGTTGACGGGAGAGGGCCCGTTTCCGGTGTAGGCCGGCGCTTCGCACTCCGCCATGTCAGAGGTGTCAAACCCCGCCTCTGATGTTGAAGGGAGCATCCATGCTTCTGGTCGCTAACGGTTCCGTCTTTACCCGCAACGCTCAGACCCCGTTTATTCCAAACGGTGCGGTCGCCATTGACGGAGATACGATCGTCGAAGTGGGCCTCGAGCGCGAGCTCAAGGCCAAGTACCCGGATGCCGAGTACGTCGATGCCCAGGGCAACCTCATCATGCCCGGACTCATCAACTGCCACACCCACATCTACTCGGGTCTGGCCCGCGGCCTTGCCATTAAGGGCTGCAACCCCACCAACTTCCTGGAGAATCTTGAGCAGCAGTGGTGGAAGATCGACGACAACCTGACGCTCGACGGCACCAAGGCCAGCGCCTATGCCACGATTTTGGACTCCATCCGTGATGGCGTCACCACGATCTTCGATCACCATGCGAGCTTCTGCGAGATCCCGGGAAGCCTCTTTACCATTAAGGATGCAGCTCAGGAGCTGGGCATGCGTTCGTGCCTGTGCTACGAGGTTTCCGATCGCCGTGGCCAGGAAAAATGCGACCAGGCCATTGCCGAGAACGCCGAATTTGCCCAGTGGGCCGCCAAGGAGCGTCGCGATAACGACAACCACATGATCGCTGCCATGTTTGGCGGGCATGCCACCTTTACGCTGTCGGACGAGACCATGGACAAGATGGCCGAGGCCAACAACGGCCTGACCGGCTTCCACATCCATGTGTGCGAGGGCATGAATGACGTGTGGGACTCCCGCCTCAACCGCGGTGGCATCAGCCCCGTCGAGCGCCTGCTGCAGCACAACCTGCTTGGTCCCGACACCATGCTGGGCCACTGCATCCACGTGACGCCTGCCGAGATGGATATCGTCAAGGAGTCCGGCACCTGGCTGGTCAACAACCCCGAATCCAATATGGGCAACGCCGTGGGCTGCGCCCCCGTGCTCGAGTTCTTCCGCCGCGGCATCCCCGTGTGCATGGGTACCGACGCCTACACCCACGATATGCTCGAGAGCCTTAAGGTCTTCCTGATCATTCAGCGCCACAACGCTGCCATGCCCAACGTGGGCTGGTGCGAGGCCATGACGATGCTGTTTGAGAACAACGCCAAGATGGCGAGCAAGTACTTCGATCGCAAGCTTGGTGTGCTCGAGGCCGGCGCTGCCGCCGACGTTATCGTTATGGACTACAAGCCCTTTACGCCGCTGAGCGAGGAGAACATCGACGGCCACATGCTCTTTGGCATGATGGGCAAAAACTGCCGCACCACCATCATCAACGGCCGCGTCCTGTACAAGGATCGCGAGTTCGTTGGGATTGATGAGGACAAGATCAACGCGTGGACCATGGCTGAGTCCAAGAAGCTCTGGAGCACGCTCAACGATCGCACCTACTAATTCACAAGTAGATTCACGCGCGTCGGGTGTTTCGCCGCATTCGACGCGCGTATAGGCGACCTCCGCGGGGTCGCCGGCGCTGTGCTAGCGCTACACCGTATTTGCGCCCGCCGCGCGGTCTCGCCGGGCGTTACAGAGAGGAGCTCACTATGAGCGACATCATGAGGCCGATCCCGTTTTCGCAGCTGATGAACTGGATCATCGAGGAGCACAAGACTCAGGGCGCCGTCTTTGGCGTGCGCAAGATGGTCACGACCAACCAGGAGGGCGCGCTTCCCATTTTTGACGAGCGCATCGAGACTCCGTTTGGCCCGGCCGCCGGTCCCAATACGCAGCTTGCCCAAAACATCGTGGCATCCTACGTGGCCGGTTCCCGCTTCTTTGAGCTTAAGACCGTTCAGGTTATGGACGGCGAGGAGCTCTCCAAGTGTGTGAACAAGCCCTGCATCGTGGCGCAGGACGAGTGCTACAACTGCGAGTGGTCGACCGAGCTCGAGGTTCCGCAGGCCTTTGCCGAGTACGTGAAGGCATGGTTTGCCTGCCACCTGATCGCTCGCGAGTACGGCCTGGGCAGCCCGGACGGCTTTGTCTTCAACATGTCCGTGGGTTATGACCTGGAGGGCATCAAGAGCCCCAAGGTCGACGCCTACATCGAGGGCATGAAGGACGCCAGCGGCTCCGACGTCTGGAACGAGTGCCGCGCATGGGCGCTCGCCAACCTGGACAAGTTTGAGCATGTCGACGCCGCGTTCGTCGAGTCCATCCCGGCACGCGTCTCCAACTCCATCACCGAGTCTACCCTGCACGGCTGCCCGCCGGCCGAGATCGAGCGCATCGCGACCTATCTGATCACCGAGAAGGGCCTCAACACCTACATCAAGTGCAACCCCACACTGCTGGGCTATGAGTTTGCCCGCCAGCGCCTCAACGAGCTGGGCTTTGACTACATCGTTTTCGATGACACGCACTTCCGCGAGGACCTGCAATGGGCCGACGCCGTGCCTATGTTCGAGCGCCTGATTGCCCTGTGCGCCGAGCGCGGCCTGGAGTTTGGCGTCAAGCTGACCAACACGTTCCCCGTCGACGTGACGAGAAACGAGCTGCCCTCCACCGAGATGTACATGTCGGGCCGTTCGCTGTTCTCGCTGACCATCGAGGCTGCCCGCCGCATTACCGAGCAGTTCGATGGCAAACTACGCATTAGCTACTCTGGCGGTGCCACGGTCTACAATATCCGCGCCCTGTACGATGCCGGCATTTGGCCCGTTACCCTGGCGACCGACGTGCTCAAGCCCGGTGGCTACGAGCGCTTTAGCCAGATGGCCGGCGAGTTTACCGATCTGGACGGCAAGCCGTTTGAGGGCATTTCGCTCGAGGCCGTGACCGCGATCCAGGCCGATTCGCTCACCAACCCGCTCTACAAGAAGCCGCTGCGTCCGCTGCCCGACCGCAAGGTCGCCGGCAAGAGCCCGCTTTCCGATTGCTTTACCACGCCGTGCCGCACGAGCTGCCCCATCCAGCAGGATATTCCCGCCTATCTGGCGGCTGTTGACGAGGGCCGCTACGAGGACGCACTCAACATCATCATCGAGCGCAACGCCCTGCCGTTCATTACCGGCACCATCTGCCCGCATCCCTGCGGCCGTGCCTGCGAGCGTGCGTTCTACGAGCCCGAGGGCGCCCAGATTCGCGCCAGCAAGCTCAAGGCCGCCCGCGAGGCCATGACCGCCGTGCTGCCCAAGCTGCGTGCCCAGGCCATCGCAAACGACGGCGAGCGCAACGTTGCCGTTATCGGCGGCGGCCCGGCCGGCCTGGCGACGGCGTTCTTCCTGACGCGTGCCGGCGTGCCCGTCACCATCTTTGAGGCCCGCGATTCGCTCGGTGGCGTGGTCCGTCACGTGATTCCCGAGTTCCGCATCGCGAGCGACGATATCTCCCACGATGCCGAGCTCTGCCTAGCCTTTGGCGCCAAGGTGCAGCTCAACGCTCGCGTTGATTCCATTGACGAGCTCAAGGACCAGGGCTTTACCGACGTGGTCGTGGCCACCGGTGCCTGGATGCCCGGCTCTGCGGGCCTGGGCGAGGGTGCCGAGCTCGATGTGCTGGAGTTCCTCGAGGCCGCCAAGAAGGGCGAGAAACTCGAGCTGGGCGAGGACGTCGTGGTCATTGGCGCCGGCAACACCGCCATGGACGCGGCCCGCGTGGCCAAGCGTCTGGCTGGTGTGAAGAACGTGCGCCTGGTGTATCGCCGCACCAAGAAGCAGATGCCCGCCGACGAGGAAGAGCTCGATCTTGCTCTTGCCGACGGCGTTGAGCTCTGCGAGCTGCTGGCGCCCAAGGCACTCAACGGCTCCGTGCTGACCTGCGACGTCATGGAGCTCGGCGAGCCGGATGCAAGCGGCCGTCGCAGCCCCGTCGCCACGGGCGAGACCGTCGAGCTTTCCGCCACCACGGTGATCTGCGCCGTGGGCGAGGGCATCGATGCCAGCCTGTACGATGCCGCGGGCGTCGAGCACGACCGTCGCGGCCGTCTTGCCGCCACCTCCACCGGCGTCGAGGGCGTTTGGGCTGCCGGCGACTGCCGTCGCGGTCCTGCCACCGTGGTCGAGGCTATTGCCGATGCCGCCGAAGTCGCCCGTGCCATTGCCGGCGTGGACTTTAACAAGTACGCCGACTGCAACGAGCAGGCCGGCCGCGAGGACGCCAGCTACGAGCGCAAGGGGTCGCTGTGCCGCGACAAGCGCAACTGCACCAAGACCCGCTGCCTGGGCTGCGGCTCGGTGTGCGAGGTTTGCTGCGACGTGTGCCCCAACCGCGCCAACGTGGCAATTAAGGTGCCGGGCCTGGCCAAGCATCAGGTCGTCCACGTCGATGGCATGTGCAACGAGTGCGGCAACTGCGCCGTGTTCTGCCCCTACCAGGAGGGTCGTCCCTATAAGGACAAGCTCACCCTGTTCTGGAGCGAGGAGGACATGGAGAACTCCGAGAACGAGGGCTTCCTGGCCGTGGACGAGGACCACTTTAAGGTCCGCGTCGCCGGCACCGTCCGTACCGTCTCGGTCGATGCCGTCAACACCGGCCTTCCCGAGGCCGTCCGCCTGACCATCAGGGCTGTGCGCGACAACTATTCGTACCTTCTTAAGAAATAGGCGAGTCTCTTATGGCCAAATCCATTCAACATAACGTGGCCTACGTTGCCTGCGGAAGCGGTTGCGCCTCCGCAGGCGGCGACGCCCGCTGCAGCGAAGGCTGCATTGGCTGTGGCGCCTGCGTCACGGCCTGCCCCCACGGTGCCATTGCGCTGGTCGATGGCATCGCCCGCGTAGATCGCTCCAAGTGCACGGGCTGCGGCCTGTGCGGCATGGCGTGCCCGCAGCGCGTGATTGCCTTCGTTCCCGGCTACCAGAACATTCTGGTGCGCTGCAACAACACCGATAAGGGTGCCATTGCGCGCAAGGTCTGCGACACGAGCTGCATCGGTTGCGGTATGTGCGCCAAAAAGTGCCCTGCCGGCGCTATCCGCATCGAGGACAACTGCGCCCATATCGACGGCGTGGACTGCCTGTCGTGCGGCATGTGCGCCGTCGTCTGCCCGCATGGCGCCATCCACGACCGCACCGGCATCGCCGCCGGCGTGTAGAAGGGAATCACCATGGCACAGGAATTCACTTTTACCGTTAACGGTGTCGAGCACACGACGACGGAGAATAAACCACTGCTGCGCTACCTGCGCGACGACCTGCACATTCATTCCGCCAAGGACGGCTGCTCCGAGGGCGCGTGCGGTACCTGCACCATCCATGTGGACGGTGCGGCCGTCAAGGCGTGCGTACTGACCACCGCTCTTGCCGCCGGCCGTAGCATCGTGACCGTCGAGGGCCTGCCCCAGGACGTGCGCGAGGCCTTTGTGTACGCCTTTGGCGCCGTGGGCGCCGTGCAGTGCGGTTTTTGCATCCCCGGTATGGTCATGGCGGGTGCAGCGCTGATCGCCGAGGATCCCGAGCCCACCGAGGAGCAGATCAAGTACGCCATCCGCGGCAATGTCTGCCGCTGCACCGGCTACAAAAAGATTATCGAGGGCATTTCGCTGGCAGCTGCGGTGCTCCGTGGCGAAAAGCAGATCGACGAGGACCTGGAGCGCGGCGATGACTACGGCGTGGGCAAGCGCGCCTTTCGTATCGACGTGCGCAAGAAGGTGCTCGGTGAGGGCAAGTACCCCGACGATATCGACGAGCTCGATCAGCCGGGCCTGACCTATGCCAGCGCCGTGCGCTCCAAGTATCCGCGCGCCCGTGTGCTCTCCATCGACACCTCCAAGGCCGAGGCCCTGCCCGGTGTGGTGGGCATCCTGCGCGCCGAGGACGTGCCGGTTAACCAGGTCGGCCACCTTATCCAGGACTGGGACGTCATGATCGCCCAGGGCGATATCACCCGCTGCGTGGGCGATGCCATCGTGCTGGTGGTTGCCGAGGACGAGGCGACGCTCGAGAAGGCCAAGAAGCTCGTAAAGATTGACTACGAGCCGCTGGAGCCCGTGCGCAACATTGTCGAGGCCAGGGCCGCCGACGCCCCGCGCCTGCATGACAGCTTCTTTGCCTTTGGCAACACGGTGGAGCTCAAGGACAACGTGTGCCAGAGCCGCCACGTGACGCGCGGCGACGCCGCCAAGGCGCTTGCGGAGAGCGCGTTCACCGTAACACAGCGCTTTACCACGCCCTTTACCGAGCATGCCTTCTTGGAGCCCGAGTGCGCCGTTGCCTTCCCGTACAAGAACGGCGTCAAGGTGCAGTCGACCGACCAGGGTGCCTACGACACGCGCAAAGAGTGCGCCCACATGTTTGGCTGGGATAGCGAGCCCGAGCGCGTGGTCGTCGAGACCATGCTCGTGGGCGGCGGCTTTGGCGGTAAGGAGGATGTGTCCATCCAGCATCTGGCCGCGCTCGCCGCATATAAGTTTCAGCGTCCTGTGAAGTGCAAGCTCACGCGTGCCGAGTCGCTCGCTTTCCATCCCAAGCGCCATGCCATGGACGGTACCTTTACGCTGGGCTGCGACGCCGAGGGCAACTTTACCGGTCTGGATTGCGAGATCAACTTTGACACCGGCGCCTACGCGTCGCTGTGCGGCCCGGTGCTCGAGCGCGCCTGCACGCATGCCGTCGGCCCCTACAAGTACCAGAACACCGACATTCGCGGTTATGGCTACTACACCAACAACCCACCCGCCGGCGCGTACCGCGGCTTTGGCGTTTGCCAGTCCGAGTTTGCGCTCGAGAGCCTGATCGACCTGCTGGCAGAGAAGGTCGGCCTGGATCCGTGGGAGATTCGTTACAGAAACGCCATCGAGCCGGGCGAGGTTTTGCCCAACGGCCAGATTGCCGACTGCTCCACGGCGCTTAAGGAGACACTGCTCGAGGTCAAGGATGCCTACTATGCGCATCCCGGCCACGCCGGCATTGCCTGCGCTATGAAGAACGCTGGCGTGGGCGTTGGCCTGCCCGACGCCGGCCGCTGCAAGATTCGTGTCGAGAACGGCGTGGCCGTGGTCTATGCCGCCACGTCCGACATCGGCCAGGGCTGCAACACCGTCTTTTTGCAGGACGTTGCCGAGGCATGCGGTCTGCCGCTGAGCTGCATTGCCAATGGCGAGTGCTCCACCGAGAACGCTCCCGACTCCGGCACCACGTCTGGCTCACGTCAGACGGTCGTGACCGGCGAGGCCGTGCGCGGTGCCGCCTTCCTGCTGCGCGATGCCATGGTTGGCATCGAGGCCGGCAAGCCTGCGCCTGATGCTCCTGTGAGCGCGCATGGCGACGGCGTCAAGATTGAGTACGATGACGGTCGCGCCTATCAGCTGCGCACGCAGGAGCTCGTCGCCGGCCAGGGTATGCATCCTCAGGATCCCGCGGCTGCCATCAAGGCGCTCGAGGGATGCGAGTTTGGCTACGTGTACCTGGAGCCGACCGACAAGCTGGGCGCCGACGTTCCCAACCCCAAGAGCCACATCTGCTACGGGTTTGCCACGCATGTGGTCATTCTGGATGATGACGGCCGCGTGAGCGAGGTCTATGCCGCGCACGATTCCGGCAAGGTGGTCAACCCCATCTCCATCCAGGGTCAGATCGAAGGCGGCGTGCTCATGGGTATGGGCTATGCGCTTACCGAGGACTGGCCGCTCAAGGACTGCGTACCCCAGGCAAGGTACGGTACGCTCGGGCTGTTCCGTGCGCCCGAGATTCCGAATATCCACGCCATCTACGTGGAGAAGGACGAGCTGTTGCCCGTGGCATACGGCGGCAAGGGCATCGGTGAGATCGCAACGATTCCCACGGCGCCCGCCGTACAGAACGCCTATCGCGCATTCGACGGCAAGCTGCGTCCGGATCTGCCCATGGTGGATACGCCGTACAGCCGCGTTCGCAACCGCGGGTAGGATGGGGTGCGGACGACCATTGCTGATGGGCTGTTCGCGCTCAACATCAACTGTATATGCTGCGCCTTTGGCCCCAGCTCCATCGCGAGTCGGGGCCTTTTGTTTGGAGCGGAGGCCGCGTCTCGGAATCCAGTCTCGGAACGGGACGCACTTTCCGGATCGGTCCTCAACCGGAAGCTGTGTCCCGGAATCATGCCTCAAAATGGGACGCACTTTCCGGAACAGCCCTCAACCGGAAACTGCGTCCCGGAATCATGCCTCAGAGTGGGATGCGCTTTCCGCTAACCGCTCACTTGGAAAGTGCATCCCAGTTTGAGCGTTCATTCCGGGACACGCTTTCCGCTAGGTCCGCCATCCGGAAAGTGCGTCCCGTTTTGAGCGTCCAGCCTGGGACGCGCTTTCCGTTGGCGTGGCCGTTGGGAAAACGCGGCCCAAATAGGGGGGTGCGATCCGGCGATGCGTGGCCTAGCAGCTCCTACAGGTCCACGTCGTTGAGCCATGTCGGCAGCGCGGTCTGCCGGATGCCTGCCGTCTGCAGCTTTTTGGCGAGCATTCCTGCCGAGCGGACCTCGTTCATGGTAAAGCGCAGCAGAGGGTGGCCGTAGAGCGATAGGTGCGCCTCGCGCTGTCGTTCGGCAACGAGCGCCTCGGCGGTGGTGCGTCCGGCCAGCATGGTCTGGTCGGTATATTTGATGAGCCCGTCGAGCTCGCCCAGCGTGAGTTCCCGCGCCTGGCGCTCCCAGGCAAAGTCCGTTCGTATGGGCTTGGCCGAATCGAAGGGGTCCGTCAACTCGTATTGAAGCCAGTCGGGCGCAAAGCCCGTCTCGATCATGACGGCTCGGGCGACCGATTCCCCGCCGCTCTCGGCGCGGGCGTCGGCATATCGAAGCGTTGTGAGGGCGGTGCGAATCGCGCGACCATTGCGGGCAGTCGCTCGTTGCTCAACGGCCTCCATCAGCTGTTCCGGCGCAAGGCCGAGCTTTGAGATCGCCGAATCGGCAATGGGCATGCCGTCGGCAAAACCAGTTTGCAGCAGGCAATCTGTGGCCGTTTGGATGGGCGGCGTTACCGATATGCCGGCTCTGCGTATTGCTCCGGCCGGCTCAATCTGGTGTCGCTGAATATGTGCGCCCGGACGAGCCGACGGCTTTGTCGAGCTGCAAACATGCACGACGTTCAGGTGTCGCCACGAGACCTCGAGCCCCAGCAGGCAAGCTGCCGAAAACGAGCAGAACGTCCAATCGGGATGGATGATCGCAAGGGCGCGGAGGATTTCGCAATGGCGTTGCGCTCGGTTGAGTTCATCCCAGCGCGTTTTTTGCGCAAACAACCCCGGCATGGGCGAGACAACCGTGCCGCCGGTGCGCCGAAGGAGCGCTTTTCGGATTGCCGTGCTCGGGGGAATCAGACAGCGCCCCTCTTGTTCGGCTTGAGTGAGCAGTTGGTCGATGAGCTGGTCATTGCAATGGGTCATGAGCTACCGCCTCCTTTTGGGTAGCAAAAACGTATCAGCTGGAACTTGCCGCTCAGCTGACCAAAAGCTGACCAAAATCTAACCATGCAGGTAGATGACCTGCTTTTGGCGACATATTTCTTGTTTGAATCGGTGGGCGGTAATCGGCGACCGTGAACGGTAGCTGGATATGAAGTCTTGGTAAGTTTCGAGACGTGTACTTTTTGAAAAAGAGCATTCTATCTGCTGTTTTGTGTTTCTGGATCGCATATTTGAAGGCATGTGATAAGGGCGGAGGATCGTCGTCTTGTACCTGAGGAAACCGTGACCCGGAATGAGCGCTCGGAATGGGATGCATTTTCCGGTAGAAGCTTCAGCGGAAAGTGCATCCCAGAATTCAGGCTCAGAACGGGACACGCTTTCCGGATGGAATGCTTGGCGGAAACTACGGCCCAGTTTTTGGCTCCAGAACGGGATATATTTTCCGGAACGGTCCATGTGCGGTGGTGTACCCCCCCCTCCTTGCGTGGCCCGCTTGTCGAATTACGTTATAGCTAGCTATATTATAGGAAGGTATAATATAGCTAGCTATAACGTAAAGGAAGGATGGCCCTATGTTTATCGGAAGAACAGCGGAAATGTCCGAGCTCAATCGACTGTATGGCACGGGCTCCTTTGAGATGCCTGTGATTTACGGCCGTCGTCGTGTGGGCAAAACGCGTCTCATCACAGAATTCATCCAAGACAAGAAGGCTATTTACTTTCAAGCTCGTCGTACCAATGCAGAGGCAAACCTGCACGGCTTTAGCCAGGCGATACTTGCGGGTTCGGTTGGTGCTGCAGGCGTGTCGTTTCGTAGTTTTGACGAGGCGTTCGATGCATTGGCCACCATGGCTCGCACGGAACGTTTGGTTGTCGTGATTGACGAGTATCCCTATCTCGCCCAATCGAATCCCGAAATCAGCTCGTTGCTGCAAGACAAGATCGATCACCTGTACAAAGAGACCAAGCTCATGCTTATCCTGTGCGGGTCGTCGCTTTCGTTTATGGAAGAGCAGGTGCTGGGCTACGAGAGTCCGCTATACGGTAGGCGTACGGCCCAGTTTAAGGTCATGCCGCTCGATTTTACGACGACCCTCGACCTGTGGCAGAGCATGGGTCGCGAAAACGCTGCGGTTTGCTATGGCATGACGGGCGGCATTCCTGCATATATCGAGAAAGTCGATCCTACCGCATCGCTCAAGGACAACATCAAACGTCTTTTTCTTACTCCTACGGGCTATCTCTTTGAGGAGCCGAGTAACCTGCTGTTGCAAGAGTGCCGCAATCCCGAGCAATATGATGCGATCGTGCAAGCAATTGCTCAGGGGCGCTCGAGGATCTCGGAGATTGCGAGCTCTACGGGAATCCCTGCGAGCAACGTAAAGAGCTATGTGGATAAGCTGGCGTCGCTTGGGATTGTCGAGCGCGAGCTGCCCCTAAACGAGACGAGCAATAAGCGAGCCGTGTATCTGCTGAGCGACCAGATGTTTAGGTTCTGGTACAAGTTTGTGCCGCAGAACATTGGGCTGATTCAAAACGATATGGCCGAGATGGCGTATAAGCGCATTGAGCCGCACGTATCGGATTACATGGGTACGGTCTTTGAGCTTATATGCAGACAATACGTGTACGAACTCGCGCGCGCGGGCCAGCTCGATGTGGTTCCGGCGAGCGTCGGGCGATGGTGGGGGACGGATAATCACACGCATACGCAGGAAGAAATCGACTTGATTGTTGACGATGGCGAGGGCACTGCGCTGTTTGCGGAGTGCAAATGGCGCAATGAGCCGGTGGGCGAAGACGTGCTGCAAAAGCTCGTGTACCGAAGCGAGCTCTTTAGGCGGCAACGAAAAAGCTATGCACTTTTCTCAAAAAGCGGCTTTACGCAGGGATGTCGGGATGCCGCGGAGAGTAGGAGAGACGTCAAGCTGATCTCGTTTGCCGAGATGTGAGGGCGGGGATAATGAAGCGCGTCCTGATTTGATGCCGGGAATGGGATGTGCTTTCCTTTTGCGACCTTTGGCGGAAAGTGCGTTCCAGATTTCGGCTTCAGAATGGGATGCCGTTTCCGGATCGGCCCTCAGGCGGAAACTACGACCCGGAATTCGGCTCCAAAACGGGATACGCTTTCCCGGTGGCATCTCTAGCGGAAACTGCATCCCGGAATGAGCTCTCGGAACGGGACACGCTTTCCCATCGGAGCTTCAAACGGAAACCGTGTCCCGGAATCGAGCCTCAGGGTGGGACGCATTTTCCGGTAGAGGCCTGGGACGGAAGGCGTGTCCCAGAATCCGGCTAATCCGATGGCCAGGTGGTTGAGCGAGCGGGCTCCGAGGCTCCATTACTGAAAATTCATTTGTTAAACCTGGCAACCGTGGGTAGAATAAAGTCGACGGCAGCCCAAGGGTGATAGCTGGGCAGCGCCGTTACTTAGTTCAAGGGGTCAATGCCTTAACGGCGTCGACCCCTCTTCTTTTGCTTCGTACGCTGCTTAAGTGCCTCGGAAAGTCCGATAAGCGCCGTGAGGAGCGAGACCAAAGCGGTCAGGAGCTTCACGAAATCAATCAGATCGGTCATGGGCATCACCTCCCGTCGCATGGAGGGCGCTGCCCGGCACATGGAACTGCCGTCAACAACTGCCATTCTATCAAAGCGCGGTCATAAATACGAATATATGTTCGATAATAACAGCAACGTGATTCCCTCGAATAGCAGCCTTTCGTAAGGGCGGCAGAAGACGGCGCTGGGCGATTGGGGCTAGACGCGCAGGTCTTCGTCACCGAAAGCCCGTTTGATTAACCAGCCCTCTGTAGGTACACTGCATATTGATGGGCCCGGGATGACCGCTGATTCAAGTCACCGGGCCTAAATCTTTTTCATGCATTTGAATAGAGCGGGCAACTCTCTTGGGGCCGTCTGCATGGCGTGTGCCTGGCGCATGGTATTGCGCCTCACTTTCATGTCCGTACGGGCGCCTATCCTTACGGCAATGTAGCCGCCTATGTAGCAAGCGGCAGGCAACGGAGAAAGGCCGTAACCGTGTCAGCTGAAAAGACGCCGTGTATCTCGGCTATCGATACGACGAACTTTGCGCGCCAGATTGTGCTGGACTTTGAGTTTGCGCCGGTGCCAAAGCAGCGCCAGCGCCGTGGACTGCGCAACGAGATTATCGAGGTCGGTGCCGTCAAGCTCGATTACCACGGCAACGTTATGGGCGAGTTCTCGCAGCTTGTGCAGACGGAATTTACCGAAGGCGTTGCGTTTCCCGTCCGCGAGCTTACGGGGATATCGGCTGTGGACACCGCGATGGCCGATCCGCTCTATGTGGTGATCAAAAGGCTCAACGATTTGATCGGCCGCTACTCCGCCCAGGTGGTTTGCTGGAGCGGGACGGACCGTCGACAGCTTTTGACCGAGTGCCAGGCAAAGCGCATCGATCTTTCCGCATTTCCTACGGACTGGGCCGACCTGCAGGCGTTTTACACCTCGATCATGGATGTGGGCAGCCACGGGCGCGTTTCTTTGAGAGACGCGGCGACGTGGTTTGGCATCGAGTTCGACGAGTCGACGGGCCACGCCCACAGCGCCCTGGCCGATGCGCGCGTGACCGCTAAGTTGCTCAAGCGGGTGATGGACGGGGACTACTGCGTGAGCCCGCGCGCCCAGGAGATCCGCCAACGGTGGGGGATGGGCGAGCGAGCCCAGATGCGCCTTTCCAACAAGTGCCCCGAGCTGGGTGACCTGCTGCTGAGGCTGAAGGCGGAGGGGAGGTAGGCGGGGCTCCGGGAATGACCTCTGACTCAAGTCAACGGGGCTCATTTTGCTTTCTTTGGAGCTTTCTCACGGGGCTGACTTTACTTCGTCTCATTTAGTATAAAGCGGCTGCTAGATTGCATAGTGATGATAAAATTAATCAACTCAACATCAATAGCTGTCGCTTTGCGCAATGAGGGGTTCCGAGACGTATGAACGAGTCTGACACACGGCTTAAACTCATTGATCCTGCGATTATGAAGTCGTGGGATCGCAATACCCAAGTCTTCACTGAGTATTTCTTTACCAGTGGCGAGATTGTTGTGCGCGGAAGTATGGTCACCCGTAAAGACAAGAAGAAGGCTGACTACCTTCTGATGTATGCTCCGGGCATCCCTATCGCAATCGTCGAGGCTAAGGATACGGAGCACACCGTTGATGCCGGTCTTCAACAGGGGATGGGATATGCCCAGCTGCTCGATATTCCGTTTGCGTACAGCTCAAACGGAAAGGGTTTTGTTGAGCACGATTTTCTTACCGGGAAAGAGCGCGCTCTTGCCATGGACGAGTTTCCCACTCCGGCGGAACTTTGGACACGATACTCAAAAGCTAAGGGGCTTGAACATCCGTATAGCCAGGAGATTGTGACCGCTCCGTATTACCAGGAGCACGGCGGCAATCATCCTCGCTACTATCAGTGCATCGCCATCAATCGTACGCTTGAAGCTATTGCGCGAGGTAAGAATCGCATCTTGCTCGTTATGGCAACGGGAACGGGAAAGACTTTTACGGCTTTTCAAATCGTTCATCGCTTGCGACAGACTACCGAGGTTCGTAAGGTTCTCTATCTGGCGGACCGCAATATTCTCGTCGATCAGACCATAGACGGCGATTTCAAGCCTCTCAAGAGGGTTACAACCAAGGTCGTAGGTCGAAAGCTCGATTCTGCTTACGAGGTCTATTTCTCGCTCTACCAACAGCTTGTTGGAGAAAACGGTGAAGAAATATTCCGCGAGTTCGACTCGGAATTCTTCGATTTGATTATCGTCGACGAGTGCCATCGCGGAAGCGCCGCGGCGGACTCCGCATGGCGTAAGGTACTTGAGTATTTCAATTGTGCAATTCAAATCGGTATGACGGCTACGCCAAAGGAGACTGAAGAGGTTTCAAACATTACCTACTTCGGCGAACCTGTCTACACCTACTCCCTTAAACAGGGAATCGAGGATGGCTTTCTCGCCCCGTATAAAGTTATTCGTCCTAAGCTGAACGTCGACATTTACGGATACCGTACTGAGGAAGGCACCATAGATGATCGCGGCGAAGCTCTGCCCAAACGTGTTTTCGAGAAGCAAGACTTCGACAGCGAGATTGTCATCAAAGAGCGCTACGAGGAAGTTGCCAAGCGGATAACTCAATTTCTAAAGGAGACGGATCGTTACTCCAAGACCATAGTCTTTTGCGTTGACATCGAGCATGCCGAAAATATGCGACGTGCCCTTGTAAACGAGAACGCCGATATCGTAAGAGATCACCCCACCTACATCATGAAGATTACGGGTGACGACAGGGAAGGTAAGGCTCAGTTAGATAACTTCATCGACCCCGACGAGAAATACCCGACCATTGTTACGACTTCGAAGCTTCTCACCACTGGTGTTAATTGCAAGACGTGTAAGGTAGTCGTGCTCGACAACAAGTTCGGTGAGCACGGAATGACGGAGTTCAAGCAGATTATCGGCCGCGGAACCCGTATCTGTGAGGACTACGACAAACTCTATTTCACCATCCTCGATTTTCGTGACGCATCGCGTTTGTTTGCAGATCCCGAGTTTGATGGCGAACCTGTTGTTGTGTTTGAGCCTAATCCGGGTGACCCCATTGCGGATCCGGGTCCCGGCGGCAATGGCGGCAGTCCCGTTCCGCCTCCGTCTCCGATCGTAGACCCACCCGTATTGCCGCCGGACGATCCGTCCTCCCATGTGAAATATCACGTTCATGGGGCCGACGTCTATGTAGTGTCGGAGATGGTGCAGTATTACTCCTCCGATGGCCTTCTTGTAACTGAGAGCCTTAAGGACTATACGCGAAAAAACATTCTCGGCGAATACGACACTCTTGACCACTTCCTAGCGGCGTGGAACTCTGAACATAAGAAACAAGCGATTATCGATGAGCTGCGCGCGCGTGGCGTATTCCTGGATGAGCTGCGGCTCGAGACTGGACAGGAGCAAATGAGCGACTTTGACCTCATTTGCCACATTGCTTACGACCAGAGACCTCTTACGCGCAGCGAGAGAGCCAATAGTGTCAAGAAAAAGGGCGTGCTCTATGAGTATGCCGGCGTCGCGCGTGAGGTCCTTGAAGCGCTTCTCGACAAATATGCGACGTCGAACCTCGTAGACTTGGACGACACCCACGTCCTCGACCTCGAGGAATTCCGTCGGTTTGGCAGCCCAATGAAGATCGTCGCCGCATTCGGCGGCAAACAACAGTACATTCAGGCAGCGCAGATGCTCGAGGACGAGCTCTACATCGCATAGAGAAAGGTAACGATAGCAAATGGCACTGGGATCTCTCGTAAAGACCCTGCAGAACATCATGCGCAAAGACGCCGGCATCAATGGCGATGCGCAGCGCATTGAGCAGATGACTTGGCTTTTCTTCCTCAAGATTTACGATGCCAAGGAGCAGGAGTGGGAGTTTCACGATGACTCCTATCAGTCCATCATCCCCGAGCGCCTGCGCTGGTATAGCTGGGCGCACGATGCGAAAGACGGCAAGGCGCTTACTGGCGATGAGCTTCTCGACTTTGTAAACAATGATCTATTCAAGACTCTTGAGAGTCTTGAGCTTGCACCTGATGCGCCTTTGCGACACGTCGTCGTCAAGGCTGCTTTTACTGACGCCAACAACTACATGAAGGATGGGATTCTACTTCGTCAAGTCATCAACGAGATTGACGAGTCGGTTGATTTTACCGAGTACAAAGAGCGCCACGCCTTCGGTGAAATTTACGAGACCATCCTGAAAGACTTACAGTCCGCGGGTAATGCCGGCGAGTTTTACACGCCCCGAGCGGTGACTGACTTTATGGCCCAGGCACTTGCGCCCAAGCTCGGCGAGACTGTGGCTGACTTCGCGTGTGGCACGGGCGGCTTTTTGACGAGCGCCCTCAAGATTCTCGACTCCCAGGTTCAGACTCCAGCCGATCGTGAACTCTATGCAAGATCGGTCTACGGCATCGAGAAGAAGCAGCTCCCTTACCTGCTGTGCGTGACCAACATGCTGTTGCACGATATCGATAATCCTGAAGTCTTTCACGATAACTCTCTCGAGAAGGATGTTCGCGAGTGGAAGCACAAGCCTGACGGCCAGTTTGACGTCGTACTTATGAACCCGCCCTATGGCGGGTCCGAGAGTGCATCGGTGCAAAACAACTTCCCTGTTGCACTCCGTAGCTCCGAGACCGCAGATCTATTCCTTGGACTCATTCTTTATCGTCTTAAGCGAGGCGGCCGCGCTGCTGTTATCATTCCGGATGGTTTTCTCTTTGGCCAGGATAGTGCAAAGACGGAGATCAAGCGTCGCCTGCTTGAGGACATGAACTTGCATACTGTCTTGCGCCTTCCACAGAGTGTTTTCGCTCCGTACACGAGCATCACTACTAACGTTCTGTTCTTCGATAATACGGGGGCCTCTGAGGGCGTTTGGTTCTATCGCATGGACATGCCCGAGGGGTATAAACACTTCTCTAAGACCAAGCCCATTAGGATCGAACATTTTGCACCTGTAAAGGAATGGTGGGAGAACCGTCGGGATATCGAGGAAGACGGCAATCCCAAGGCCAAGTACTATACGGTTGACGAGTTGCGAGACGGCGGTTTTAACTTTGACGTGTGCGGCTATCCTCACGAGGAAGAGGAGATCTTACCGCCTGACGAACTGATCAGGAACTACAAAGAAGAGCGCGCTAAGCTCGATGCCGAGATTGACCAGAAGCTTGCTCGTATTTGCGAGATTCTTGGGATTGAGGCGTAGATGAAGGCAAAAGACCTGAAGAACTCAATCCTGCAAATGGCGATTGAGGGAAAGCTCGTTCCACAAGACCCGAGTGATGAGCCTGCAAGCGTCCTGCTTGAGCGTATTCGTGAAGAGAAGCATAAGCTTATTGCTGAGGGTAAGGCTAAATTCCCGAAGGGCGGGGAGAGCATTATCTATATCGGTTCCGATGGCTCCCCCTATGAGAAGA
>OBZF01000275.1_pt1 | contig 35289 bp, 19 predicted proteins | sample 1495521 | NCBI WGS metagenome assembly OBZF01 (sample SAMEA2580234, study PRJEB22360) | human gut metagenome | biome: human gut; feature: human-associated habitat; material: faeces | place: Denmark | collected 2008/2010 | reverse complement strand
TTGCCATCAAGATATAATTCATCATTGATAATCTGGAATGCGACATCGTCGCGCATTTCGTGCAGCGGAAAACGTTTTGATTCTGCGATAGTGGAAATAGACTTCGCACCAAAACGTGAATCGAGTAGTTCCGACCTTAAATCCGTTACTTGCTTCTTATCCATTTTAAACTCCTTAAAATGATTGGATCGCATTAAAAAAGTAGGATTTATCGATAAAGTAAGCAAGTGCAAAGGACTCGTGTTTAAATAACAAAATCCTAATGTTATTTATCGTGAGATATTACGCGAATAATATTTTTTCATTGAAAAACAATGCAATATGAAATTCTTGGGTGGTGGTAAGGTGTTTTATGCTGTTATTTTTATGCGCATTCTGTGTCTCCTGAATTATCACGTAAAAATCAGACCTTAAAATATCACTATTAGTACTTGATTATTATTTTGAACGCATTTATAAAATTATTACATAAAAATAGCGAATATTGCTAAAATCCCCGCCAACGATGTGTTGACGGGGCTGTTATTATTTTGGCAATAATACTCCGGTATAAGTATTTACCGGATGAGAAAGATATTGTTTAACGGCAGTGTTAACATTCTCTACCGTCATTTGTTTCAACAATTGCTCCTGCTCAGTCCATGCTGCAGGATCGTCATATTGAATAAGACTATTTACAATAGTGTTCGCTAATTGTTGAACGCTACGCTGTTGGATATCGAGGCTGCGCTGAACGTTTTGCTGGTATTCATTCAGTTCTTGCTCACTGATCCCTTTAGCCAGACGCTTAACCATCACTTCATTCGCTAACGTTAACAGTTCATCATGTCGTTCTGGTTGACAAGTAAAAGCCAGCAAATGACTGATATCTTTGGCCTGAGGATCAACCGAGAGGCGAGAAGAAACGCTGTATGCTCCAGATGCCTGTTCACGCATATTAACACGTAGATCTTTTGCCAGTGCGACGTTAAAAGCATCGAGCGCCATACGCGTCGCCAGATTAACAGGTGTCCGGGAATCATAACGCTTCCACTGTGAAACCTGTGCCACAGGTTCATTTTGTTCTTTTACAGTAACCGATGCGTTGTCCGTCGCGCGAGTTAATGGTTTACCTGCGGCTAATGGCGAATCAGAGTGTTTGATTGATCCTAAGTAACGCGTAATTAACGCCACGAGTTTGTCTTCTGAGACATTACCGACAATGACAAACGTGATATCCGCTGGAGATGAAAACAACTGGCGATCGGCAGCCAGCGCATCTGCGGCAGTAAACTGTACAATCTGATTTTCTTGCAGTAATTTCGTGCGGTCATCAGCATAGCGCGTCTCATACATCTGCTGGGCGAATTTCTCCGCTGGACGCTGGTCGAGCGTTTTCAACGCCTGAATTTGAGCATTTTGTAGCGATGCCCAAATATTGTCGTTAATCGTGCTGTGGGTGATTCGCTGGTTAATCAACTGAAAACCAGGTTCAGGGTTATTAGTCCGCGCGCTAACGGAGAGCAACGTATTCATGCCACTGACTTTACTGCTCATGGTTACCGAATTTTCCGCACTCCAGCGTTTCAGGCTGGAAGAGGAGAGCTCACCAACGCCGCTTCCGCTTACTGCTTTATTTGCCAGCGCGATAAGTGATTTTTGCTGCGCAGGGAAACTTAAATCGCCTTTATTCGATACGGCAGTAATTTGTAGCTTTTGCTCTTCACCCGCGGATTTTGCCAGAATAACCCTGGCACCATTGGAAAGTGTTAATGATGTCAGATTCTCAGCCAGCGTTTCTTTGCTGCTAATTTCCGCCTGTGGGTCAGCGTCTACTGTTAACGATAAATTTCTGCCTGGGAAGATGTAAGCCGCCAGCTTTTTGTTGGCGTACTCTTTTTCCAGCGCCAGGATAGCCGCAGGAGACAATGCTTTTTTGGCGGCAAGCTCATTGTTTACCATTTGCTCCCAAAATGCGTCCTGGTTCTTTCTTAACTGCTGCCATTTTTCCGCCAGACTTTGCACGGTAATTTGCTGCCACAGACGTTTCGAAAGTTGATATGTCTCTTCCGGCGACAAGAACGGCGTATTATTTAATGAGCTGGATGCCAGGCGACTGGTCAGCATACGTAAATCACGTTCAGCTTGCTGATCAACCGCATTTTTCAGCCAGGTGAGGCGGGTAGATTTGACATCATCGAGTTCTTCAGCAGAAAAACCATGCTGATCAATGGTTGCCAACTCTGCCATTAATGCATTCGCAGCATCCTGCATATTATCGTCTCGTGCATTTACACGGAAAAACAGCGACTGATAATCGGGTGCAATTTTAACGCTGCGCGCAGTGCCGCCAGAAATAGTCTTCAACTCGCCCGACTGTATGCGTTCCTGCAGACGTTGATTGAACAGCTGAACTAACATGCTCCATTCAGCTTGTTCGACAAAGCTTTGCTCATCGTTCACTTGTACCATTGGCAGGCGATAATAGAGTGCGATGCCGTTCACCCGGTTTTCTTTATCATTAATGATATTAAAGCGCAGGTGGTTTTCGGCTTTTGTCGGCCAGACGCGATTTTCAGCTGCTTTGTTAGCCGGAAGCTTACTTAAATTATCCTTTATCAGCGCCAGCGCTTCTTTACTGTCGATATCGCCGACCACGATAAAGGTCATATTATTTGGTTGATACCAGCGTTGATAAAATTGGCGCAATTGTGCCGGTGTGACCGTGGCGACAGTATCCATCAGGCCGATAGGTTCACGGTCTAAATTACGGGTATTAGCCAGCAGGAAAGGGCGGCGCGCCTGAGAGGTGCGCCATTTCGCATCCTGATGGGCACGCCATTCCTCAGTAATTACGCCACGTTCAGCGTCTACTTCGAGTTTTTCAAAGGTTGCGGCATTACTCCATTCACTGAAGATTGCCATCACTTGTTGCAGATTTTGTTTCTGCGTAGTCGGCAAACTCACCTGATACACCGTTTCGTCATAGCTGGTATAGGCATTAACATCGCGACCAAAACGCAGGCCCATTGACTCAAATGTTTCGATGACTTTATTACCCGGCCATGTTTTTGTGCCGTTAAACATCATATGTTCTACAAAATGAGCCACGCCGCGCTCATTGTCTTCTTCCTGCAATGAACCGGTATGAATTTGCAGCCATAAATTTACCTGATCCTTTGGATGAGCATGCGGATAAATCATATATCGCAAGCCATTGCCCAGTTGCCCGGTAATTAACTTTTCATCCTGCGGTAAGGCGGCGGCAATCAGCCGCCCGGGGAGCAACAGAGTTGCCACTAACGTCAGTAAGAAACAGAGGTTTCTCATAATTATCTCCATGCGAAAACCGGGCGAATTTACCCGGTTAAGTAAAATCCGAACTATTAAAATTTCATGCTGACATCAAGCCAGAAAGTACGGCCACGGGCGTAGGTCGCCACCCCGGTGTTCGTTGTATCAACAGCGGTTTTGCTATCCAGTACATTGAGAATATCGGCACTGATCGTCAGGTTTTGTTGTTTCAGAAATTGTGGCGTCCAGGACAAGCGGGTGTCCCAGGTCAGGCTGCTATCCAGTTTTTCGTCAACATACTGCTTGTAATCTGAATATTCGCTGATGTATTGCGCATTTGTCTTACCAAGGATAATGCGAGCTTTACGCGCTTCTTGCCAGGCCAGCGTATTCGCCCACACTAACCCGCTCGGTTGATGCGTGAAATCCATGTTTAAGGAGATCTTTAATGGGTTATTAAAATCTGCCACTGGAACGCTATCGTAAGAGACTAGATTACCGTTATAAACCACCTGGTTATCACCGGTATTGCTCTCCTCATAACCATTGTTTAACGACAAGTTGCCCTTGCTCTTGATATAGCTAAAGACAATTTGTGGGTTAATATCTACCTGGCGGATATGCAGGGGTTTGGCCAGTTCAAAACTGAGGCTGAACGAATGCGTTTTGGTTTTGCCATCGTTGTTATATTCAGTAATGGTGGTTTTAGTCGCGCTGTCGGTACGACTGCTTTTGCTGATTTGATCATGCGCTTCACGGTAAACATAGTTTGCGCGTGCAATAACGTTCTTACCGATTTTCTGCTGCAATCCCATTGCCAGTTCATCGTTATAAGGCGTTTTCAAATCCTGATAACGCGTCAGAGTTTTATTACCTGATACCGATTCCGTCCAGCTATTGCGGATATCACGTAATCCCATATCAAGAATATTCCCGCCATAGTAACGGTTATAACCTGCTGTAATCATTGAGGTTTGATTAGCAAAAATATCCCATTCCGTCATAAAGCGCGGGGAGATATTGTGGTTTGACAGATAGTTGTCATAGTCATACCGCACGCCGGGCATTAACGACACATTCCGCCAGCTAATGCGATCCGCCATATACAGCGTGTAGTTGTCAATTCCCAGGCTGCCTTTACCTTTATGGTAAATGGTATGGTTAGTTTTCTTTCCGGCAGCATTAATCACATAGGATTCAGACTGGTTATGGCGTTCAGTCCACGCATCGGAATAGATGTATTCCGCGCCGAAGTAGGGTTGATGCGAAACATTACCCACGGCGAATTTTTGCCAGTCCAGGCGTGTTTTGAAGGTGTAATTATCTACAGCCTGGGAAATGTGTCCTAATCCGCCACGGGTGCAACGCCCTGTAATATCACCATATGTACATGAAAGTTCGGTGTACCAGATGTCATGATCGTGACGGGTATAATCACTAATATGATCCCAACCAACGGTGGTACGCAGTTTGGCCCATGCGAGCTGCGTATCCATATCCCATGCCAGACCGTAGGATTTATTACCCATTTCGCGATCAGACTGCGGGAAGGTGCTGGTATTATAATCACGACTGGAGCCGGTATATTTTAAGGTTAAATCGTGGGTAAAGCGGTCGCTGGCAAACCAGGTAAATTTGCTCAATGCAGTATCGATAACGTTTTTATACTGTGCCCGACCGGCGACAATGCCGTCATTCGAAACATAATCCGCGCGGGTGATATCAGACTGGCGGCGCGATAAACCGGCGGTAACGCCGAAGTTATCAGCGAGTTCCTGATTAAACGACAAGGTATAAAAGTTCTTTTTAAAATCTGGGGAGTAATAAGTACTTCCTGAAGAGCCTTGATTAAATGCGCTCTTGTTATTCTCATCGATATGCGATGTTAACCAGTCCGAACGCGTAGTGCGATAACCCAATTTCACCTTGCTATCATCAGCGTTGAAGCGTTTGATCTTTGCATCAATTACCCCGCCATTGAAGCGACCAAATTCAACCGGCACAAAACTGTCATAAAGCGTCACATTGTCCAGTAAGCTGACATCAAGATAATACCCCTGTGACATCCCGCTAATATTGGTTGCACTACTGGCATCGGACTCATTCGCTGGGTTCAGGTTATTAGTTGCACTAATACCGTCAATCAAATAGGCATTCTGGTAGGGCGACGCACCGTGAATAGAGATTTTCTCAGGGCGAATATCTCCCTGGTTCAACGAGGTACTTTGCGTTGAATCCATGCGTACCGCAGGGTTGGTTCTCAGCAGATCGCTGATATTGCCATTCCCGGTCGGTAAACGCTCGATGCTTTCACTGGTATAATGCGTGTTGCCGTTTACGGGTACAGGGACAGGAGCATAGACCGTCATCTCTTCAAAAAAATGCATGTACATGTTTTTGTCATCGACGGCCTGCGCCACATCAGCGCCACATAAAATGACGCCAGGAATAAGAACTCGCTTCATTTATTTATATCTCCGTACAGCAGGGCTTTTATTGTTGTTATAAAACCGTGCTAATGTCACAAATATCATCAGCCAGGTTCCAGACACCGGGTTGATGTGTAACCATAATGACGCCGCTTGTGGGTAGTTTTTCACGCACTAAACGCAGTAAGCGTATAGCCTCTTGTTCCTCAAGATGAGAGGTAGTTTCGTCAAGAAATATCCATTTCGGACGTCGTAAAATTAATCGTGCCAGGGCGATACGTTGTTTTTCGCCGCTGGAAAGAATATCTCCCCAGCGATCGTGGTCATGAATACGCGCAGCCAATTTCCCCAGACCAACCTGATGCAGTACTTCGCTCAACGATTTATCGTCTACGGGCAGGGGAAGTGCTTTACAAATAATCTCTTTCAGTAAGCCGGTTTTGATTAACGGTGTTTGTGACACATACCAACTGTCAGCAGGAGAAAAAATATCACCTTTAAACCACGGCCAGCAGTGGGATAATGTTTTAAGCAGTGTGGTTTTTCCCGCACCAGAGTAGCCTTTCAGTAATAGCCATTTGCCTGGCGAAACATGAAAGTTCAAGTTCTCTAATATGATCTTATTATCAGGCGTACGAATACTCGCATTAGCCACTTGTACCGCATGTTGGCAATTTTTAGGCTTATTCGTAGGGCGCTGTTCAGTGAGTTGATGGAACTCATACAAGCGATCGATAACCGCAGCCAGTTCAGCAAGTTCGTCATATTTATAAATAAACCAGCTTAAATTGTTCGATACTAGCATAAATGCCTGGCGCGATTTCATCAGTCCGCCCAGATTGATCTGCCCGCTAATAAACTGCGGCAATAACAGAAAGTAGGGAAGAACGCTAAGCGAGCGCGAATAAATATTTTGCCAGTAATCAAGCCACCGCTGACGATTCATTAAACGATGCCAGTTCTCTTTAATGGTATGAAAATTGTCGCGCAACTCCTGGCGTTGTAGAGACTCAGCATTGCTTAGCGCAATCAGTTCTGCCTGCTTATTATGCTGCACAAGATTAGTTCGAAATGTCGCTTCGCTACGTTGTTTTTCCACATTAAGCGGACGAATACGTTTACCCACCTTATGGGTAAATAAAGTTCCACCGATCACAATGAGCACGACGGTATAGACCATATACCCCTGGATATTCCATTCTGTTCCACCAACAGTGAATGAGAGCGTACCCGCGCTTTGCCAAAGAATAACGGTAAAGGTGATCAGCATGCTAAGTGACTGGATGAAGCCAAATGAAAGACTGAGCGTTTTGCTGATCAGTAAGAGAATGTCTTCAGCGATACGTTGGTCAGGGTTATCTGTATTTTTATGCTCGCCGTAGATCTGCGTGAAGTAGTAGTTTTTATCTGCAAACCAGCGATTAAGGTAGTAATCTGTTAACCATTCGCGCCAGCGAATAGTCAGTAGTTTAATTAACCATGTTTTGTTTACGGATATTAATACAAAGATCCCCAGCAGGGCAGGGAACCAAAGGACAAGCTGCCAAAGCTTATCGGTTTCTTTCTGGCTTAGCGCATTGAAAAAATCATTATTCCAGTCGTTTAACCAGACCTGAATTTTAACCACGCCAAGGATCATTGCGAGGATAATAATGATTAACAACACTGAAGTTTTATTATTCTTACGCAGCCAAAAGGGCTTCAGCAGACAGAGATACTTTGCTATCAACATACAAAACGTAATGGGAATGGTTATCATTAGCGAAAATTGATTGTGCCATCCAATGATTATCTATGGCAATGATTTACTGATGAAATTTATTTAAGTATCACTTAACAATATGAAATATAAAGAAATATTTCATTTTCATCGGTTATGGTTATGCTATTGATAATCAAGGGTATTGCTAATGCCCTGACGCATACCACGTAAGCCAGGATTTTCGCAAGGGAAGATGATGATGACGAAACACCCGACAGGAATTTATGTCGGGTGCCTTGTTAAGGTCATAAGAAGGAGGCTAAGAATGGAGTTAAAAGAGAGCGTTATTAATTATTCTCCATTTGTTTTGCAACATCCATAATGTGGTAAAGCGGTACTCTGTTCTTAGCTAACTCCACCATGGCGTTCATATAAGGTACCATGGTTGAAAAAAGGATTTTATAACCTTCGCAAAAATAAGAAACAGTCTCATTGTTTACTTTAGTAATACGATGCTTAGGACAACCGCCATTGCAGATAGGTTTATATGCACATTGCTGACATTTCGCTGAAATCCGTTTTTTTTGCGCTGTCAGTTGTACACTGTTCATCGTTTTGAGTTCAGATTTATTAATGTTTCCAATTTTGTACTGTGGATAGACAAAATGGTCGCATTCATAAATATCTCCATTACTTTCAACAACCAGATTATCCTTGCAGGACTCCTGGAAAATACAACTGGTATGCCCATTCCCTAAAAAACGGCTGACAAAGCTTTCAAACTGACGGATGAAAATTTCACCCACATCGTTTTTAACCCATTGCATAAAAATGGTTGACATAAACTTGCCATAAGCCGTGGGAGGCACAGAAAAATCAATGATACGGAATGTGTTCTCACTATGACCACTGAAATCAATATTCGGCGTCCCGGTTTCGAGCAATTCGATAAATTGCATATGTTTACTGCCGATAGATTTTAAAAAATGATAAACCTCAAGAGGGTAATGGACATTAACGTTATTAATGACGGTTAACGTATTAAACTCAACTTGATATGATTTCAGACGCTCGATGGCTGCTATCACTTTTGCAAAAGTACCGTTACCTGAATTACTGCGTCTGTAACGGTCATGTAACTCCTGGGGGCCATCGATCGAGATACCAACCAGAAATTCATGTTCTTTGAGAAAGGCACACCATTCATTATTCAATAAAATGCCATTCGTTTGTAATGCATTAAAAATACGTTTTTGGCCTGCATAGCGTTGTTGATAGTGAATAACTTTACGGAAAAAATCCAGGCCAGCCAGAGTGGGTTCACCGCCTTGCCAGGTAAAATAGACCTGATTGCCAGACGCTGCGATATATTGTTTGATGAACTCTTTCAGAGTACTGTCATCCATCCATTTTTCATGAGTAAACTGCGACTCTTTTTCAAGGTAAAAACAGTAATCACATTTGAGATTACATTGAAAACTGGAGGGCTTGGCTGTAACGTGCATCGCTATCTCGCTCAATAAGGCGGCGGAAAATTCCGCCGCATGAAGGTTTAGTTATTTCGCTTCGCTTAGTGCTTTCTTGATATTGTTAAACTTCTCCTGATTTACCTCGCTAAGCGGTGGCTGGCTGCTGTCGATAAACTCTCTTACCACGCCTTGCATCTCTTTAACGACCTGCGGATTGGCGGCGGCAAGGTTATCTTTTTGCTGTAGATCCGTCAGTTTGTAGAGACCTAACTGATTGTTTTCTACTGTATAGACAAGCGAATAATCGTTATTTCTCACCGTATAAGAGAATTGGCTTAAGTCCTCAGTGTTGGGGTTATGCGGGTAATCGTCTGACTGATGGCGAACAAATTTGTGGTAATTATCCCAGAATGGAATATTTTCCTCGTCAAACCAGTGAGAATAAGAGGTTATCCAGGTCAGATTTTTATGTGGCTCGCCTTGTTTCTTATCTTGCAACCAGGGCAGCAAGGAAACGCCATCCAGCTTAAGGTCTTTTGGAATGCTGATATCGGCTGCATCAAGAGCTGTCGGGTAGAAATCCATTGCGGAAATCAGCTTGTCATAATTACCGGGTTGAAGTTTTCCTTTCCACCACATAAACATTGGGGTGTGAGTACCGCCAGGATAGGTCTGACTCTTATAGCCTTTTTGCGCCCCGTTCAGCGGCAGAGGACCATCGATAACCGCACCATTATCGGAGGTAAAGAGAATAATTGTATTGTCATACTGTCCGTTTTTCTTCAGTTGTTCGAGAATGCGTTTTACACCCTGATCAACAGAATAAACGGAAGCGTAGTAGTTATCTGCTGTTTGACTACCGGTATTAAATTGCTTCTGATATTGATCCGGTGCAGGATTATCATTTGGCAGGTGCGGAGCATTATAAGCCAGGTAAAGCATAAAAGGCTGGTCAAGTGTTTTGGCACGATCAACAACGCCAATTGCCTCATCGGTTAACTGATCGCTGATATAACCTTTTGCGGGGACACGTTCACGATTTTTGAACAGTGAAGGGGAGTTGTAATATGCCGTTCCTGCAGCGTGGAATCCCATAAAGTAATCAAAGCCACGGTTTTGAGGTTGCCATTCTTCCGCAGAAAATGTGGTGAAGTTGTCATGATAGTCACGCGTTTGTTTATCTTCCGGTACCGGCACATTACTGATTTTTGACAAGTGCCATTTACCTACTGCTGCAGTGTAATAACCATGATTCTGGAATAATTCAGGCAAGAAAGTTTCTGTTAGCGGAATACCATCCTGAGCATCGGTATTGGAATAGACACCAAAGCGGGCGGGAGCTCGACCGGTCATTATTGCGGCACGGGAGGGGCCGGAAACACCGTGTGCCACATAGCCGTTAGTAAACCGTACGCCTTCATCCATTAATGAAAGGAGCGTCGGCGTTGATTTTTGTGCAGCTTCAATGGCTTTATCTATCCCTATTTTGTAGGTATCGACAACTTCACGATTTTCCATTGTTTTTGGGTCAAAAGATCCCTTATCAAAAGGAAGTTGTCCATAACCAAGATCATCCATGGTTAGTACGATAATATTTGGCTTTCCTTTGGTACTGTATTCAGTCGGCGTAAAGTCTGAGAAAGCAACGTTTGTTTTGGTTGCTTTCAGCTTTACATCATCTGCCGCATGAGCAGCAAATGCAGCCATACCAGATGCCAGTATCAAAGATATCGAGGTACTTACGACACTTTTCTTTAATGCAGACTTCATAAATGTTCCTCTTCTTATTGTACTTAATTCCGAAGTAATTTTACGAAGAGAAATAAGTGGGTGTAAGTGAAGTTAGTCACATAAAGAGATAGCAGATTTAGCTAAAAAAAGGGAAATAACAGTCCATAAAGCGTTGACATTACTTTCTGTTCTACTAAGTAATTTCTTGCCGATAAACAACTAATCTATTGATATTTAATAAATTATTGCATTTTACTGACAAAATGCCGAATTGAGATCATAAATAATCATGCAACAGGTTATGCAAATGCATAAATATGTGATGAATGTCACTTATTTATTTCAATAAATATATCGCCTAAAAACAACGCGGGGCAGGGAATGACTGCCCCATTTTTAATTTTTACGTAGGGTGCGTGGTTGACTACTCGTTAGCAAATAATCAAATAGCTAAAGCATTCATCGTGTTGCCCGTATTCATACCCGTGTGCCTTTGACAACGGTACTCCTTAGAAACTCTCTTCGGACTGTTGCCGAAATGTTTGCGGAACGCATAAATAAAATAAGATGTACTGGCATAACCACATTGTTCGGCAATTTTATTGACTGAACCTTCTACGCGTATCAAATTTTTTGCGTGCTGCATTCTGGCATCTAAAAGAATCTGTGAGAATGTCGTTTGCTCTTGCTTAAGTTTTTTCTTCAACAGGCTTTCACTGATGTACAGGCAGTCACAAATATCTTTCAGCTTCCATGGGTGCGCCAGCTTCATGTTGACAATATTTCTCACTTTTCCGGAAACGGATAGCACACCGTTAGTTAATAGTGTAATGAAACCTTTGCATGCGGCAAAAATAGACAGGCAAGAAAAAAGCAAAAGTTCTGAAAAATTATGATGATTGCGTTCTTCCGAGTTGAGATAAGCAATCATTTCATTAAGCAATCCAGTCGGTACATTTGAAGCACGTAAAAACTTCGCAGGAACAGGCACCGTCACTGTCTGGATGTTAGTGCATTGTAGATATTTTTTAATGGTATTTTCAGTAAATCCGATCTCTTTAAAATGCCGCTCATAAGGTTCAAAATGCGTACGAACAGCGTTATCTACCATCAGGATCTCGCCGTCAGAGAAGGCGTAATCTTTATCTAAAATGTTAGCGTTGAAGGCATGATGAATAAATATAACAGAACAAACGAGCGACATTTTATCTCCTTAAAACAATAAAGTTTTATCGATACCTTTTAAACATTTCACATTTATAATTTGCTGTTTATTTTCAGTCTTGCAAACTATTGATAATGAAATGTGTAAGATCTCTTGCAATGCGACCCATTTCTGAAATACTCAGCTGATCAATTGCCGAAAAAATGGCTATCAACGTAAGTGTCAGTAATAAGACAACCACAATTACAGACATGATTTCTTTATAGTTGTCTCTTTGCGTGATTTTGTTTTTCACTGTGGTCGCATGCATTTCAAATATGTTTATTTAGCGGATAACGTTAAAAATCGTTAATCAGTATGCTTAATATAACAGGCTGGAGAAAAGAGGAAATAGGACTGGTGCTTCAGTACTGAGCGGAGTTTCTTACAGCTGTAGGCAGAAGTTTATATCTTATAGTGTGTGGTTTAATTTAATCAATGTGAGCAAATTGCGCGATAATAGTCAATGAGAAATTCTTCTGCTGTGCGGATGACAGCAGAAGAAATGAGGAGGCGAATTAATTTGATGGTTCTAATTCAACCGGAATACTTTTATAACCAGGAATGCCACTTAATGGATCGTGGTTATCAAGAGTTAGCATGTGATTCGATTCTGGAAAATAGGTCACCAGTGAGCGGTCAGCCATAGGGTAAATGACCACTTTTAATCTATCCATGCGGCGTGAGCTGCGCTTACCGTCTGGCGTAAGCGCAATAAGATTAACTCTTTCGCCGTTTTTTACACGGCAAATTTTAGCTTGTTTAGCACTCATAAAGACCACATCTCGTTGACCGAATACCCCTCGATAGCGATCATCCATACCATAAATCGTCGTGTTGTACTGATCGTGGCTGCGTACTGTCGCCATGACCAGCTTACTGTTAAACGCTGAAGAGGGATCTTCTAACAGCCCTTTGCTGGTAATGAAATTAGCCTTACCTGACGGCGTCATCCAGCGCCTTTCAGCAGCTGCATTTATCAGGTGAAAACCACCGGGATGACGGATGCGCTGGTTATAGTCGGCGAACTCTGGCAGCACAGCTTCAATGTCATTGCGAATGCGATCATAATCTTCCACCAGATACTCCCAGGCTACCACGCTCTGGGGTAGTGTTGCCTGGGCGATTCCCGCGACCACAGCACACTCTGATTTCAGCATTACACCGGCGGGTTTTAACACGCCACGCGAGGCATGAATCATCGACATTGAATCCTCAACGGTTACCGCCTGCGCACCGCTTTTTTGCATATCAATCTCGCTACGCCCCAGAACCGGCAGGATATAGCTATGCCGTGCGGTCAGCAGATGAGAGCGGTTAAGCTTAGTGGCTACGTGTACCGCCAAATCTAATTGCGTTAACGGTACAGCGCTCGCTTCCCGATCTGGCATTGCCAGTGCAAAGTTGCCCCCCATGCAGATCAATGCTCGAGCCTGCCCCGTACATATTGCTTGCATGCTGGCAATTGCAGCATGTCCAGGTGCATGAGGTGGGGTGAAGCCATAGCGCTCACCCAGGCGAGCCAGAAACTCTGCAGACGGTTTCTCGGTGATACCGACGGTTCGGTCGCCCTGTACATTAGAGTGACCACGTAGTGGGCAGATACCCGCACCAGGCTTGCCAATGTTACCTTTCATCAACAGCAAATTGACCAGTTGCTGTACGTTCTGGGTACCATGTACGGGGCCCATTCCGTAACAGATAATGGTGCGTTCGGCAGCGGCATATGCGTCAGCCAGTTCGGCGATTTGTGTCTGACTTAGTCCAGAAATACGTTCGATATCTTTCCACTCGGAATTGAGAACGTCATGGCGTAGCTCGTCAAAGCCGACGGTATGCGTTTGAATAAATTCGTCATCAAGCAATGAGGGCCGACCTGCGGCACTTGCAGCATCATCGCGCTCAATTAACAGGCGCATCATCCCCTTGAGCAACGCCATATCGCCACCAATGCGCACGTTGTAGTAGGCACTGGCCAACTGAGTCTCAGAGTTCGTCAGCATTTCAAACGGGTTTTGCGGTGCGGTAAATCGCTCCAGGCCACGTTCCTGTAGAGGATTGATGGCGATCATTTTCGCTCCCCGTTTCACTAAAGCGCGCAACGAAGTCAGCATGCGAGGGTGGTTTGTACCAGGGTTATGCCCAATGCAAATGACTAAATCGCACTTCTCAAAGTCTTCCAGCAACACAGTCCCTTTACCCACACCGATACTCGCTGCCAAACCCACACTGGTCGGTTCATGGCACATGTTGGAGCAGTCGGGAAAGTTATTACTCCCGTATTCACGGGCAAAAAGCTGATAAAGAAAGGCAGCTTCATTGGAAGTGCGGCCCGAAGTATAGAATTCAACCTGATTGGGATCACTATAGCTTTGAAGGCGTGCGCCAATTTCGTCGAAAGCTTGTTGCCAGCTTAATGGCTTGTAACAGTCGCTGACGGCATCATATTTCAAAGGCTGAGTGAGACGTCCCGCAGCCTCAAGCTCGTGATCTCCCCAGGTAAGTAATGATTGAACCGTATTCTCAGCAAAGAAAGAGGCATTTACCTGCTTATCCGTGACTTCCCAGGCGATTGCTTTTGCGCCGTTTTCACAAATGTCGAATGACGCACTGTGCTTAGGATCTGGCCATGCACAACCCGGACAGTCAAAGCCCTCTGGCTTATTCATGTCAAACATGGCAATAACATCCTGGCGTATATCCATCTGCTGACGTACTGCATTCGCTACGGATTTAACAGCACCCCAACCACCTGCAGCACCCTGGTAGGATTCAATTTTTTTCTTCATCTACTTATCCTGTGTGGAAATGAATTATTAGGATTTGTAATAGCGATGATGCACAGTACATACAAAGGGATTATCGCCAACATGGATATATAAGAGTAGGGGACTACTCTCTTTCTATTTTTAATCTATTATCGTTAAACAATAGATTAAATACGATAAGTTAAGCATCATCTCTCATAGTGTTTAAATTAACATATTTTTCAATATAAAAAATAAGACTCTGGCTTCAATTGTGCGCGGATTTTCTTACAGGTGTAGGATAATAGCCTTCACAAAATAATTATCCGCGCAATTTTCGTGAATGGAGCGCATAGACTAAGATCAAAATCACAATTATTCATAGATAAAAGTGACACCAATGACTGACTGGACGGTTCCGGCTGCAACCTTGTTTCCTGTTTGTCCATAGGTTGCGCTTAAACCCAGAGGTACTTTGCTTTTATTTACTGTCCCCAGGGAGACATTTTCTCCCGTAGCCAGTATTTTTCCATTACGCATCAGAGAGACACCCACTCCCGATGCTTTTGTTGCATCAGGTGCTGTGTTAGCAAACACTTGTCGGCTACTGTCAGTGGTGGCACCCGAAAGATAAAATGAGAGCTTTTGTTCGCTTGAGCAATATACGCCAAGGGGTATTTCTGCGCTTCCAGGAAAGTCCGGGAGATCCACAGTGACATTACGACTATCAACGGTGCAGCCGCCTGTTGGCATAACAACATTGTTATTTGAAATAATATTCCACGTAAAATTACGCGGATTTCCGCTTCCTAATGTTGCAATTTTATACATATGAATACGGGCAATGACTTCCCCCGCTTTTATGACAACTCCACCGGCCGCCCCAACTGGGGTAATATAGAGTTTTAACGGTAATGGCATCGGTGTCTTATCACCAATATCCAATACGTTGGTATTTGTCGTCAACGGGAAGGGGTAGGTCACATTATTCCAGTACAGCGATCCTTTATATGACTGTAGGGAGCCTGCGAAAGCTGAGCCTTGTACCAGGTTTATATGATCAGTGTCGTACCAGCCGCCGTAATCATTCCAGCAACTTATATGCTGAGACAAGTCTACAACCAGATTCTGGCCCGGCTGTATTACAGGGTCGAGATTAACATAAACAGAGGTTGTACCTGCTCCAATACTTGACCCGCCATCGACATTACAACTGAAGGCAAAAACTTTGCCTGCCATTAATAGAAGATAAATACCGAACAGGACCTTTATACTGATTGTTTTACCCATGATATATCCTAAGGTTAAAAATTGATTTAAAAAGAAGGCTAAGAAAATCGAATCGACGTTATTGCCAGGTGTAGATCACATTGATTAGCGCCTCGATCGTTCCCTGGCTTGCGTTTCCATTCACCGTGATAGCTCTTGCCTTAAGTGGAAACTGTGCATTACGAGTGATCTCATCAACAATAACCGTTTTGCTATCGCCATTTTTTAACGTCGCATCCTGGTCATCCCTCAGCTCTATCTGAATATTTTCGGCAGTACCTTCATTTTTGTAATAACCCGTATTGTCAGTTGAACCTGTCACGATTGCCGTCACTGCACTTGTTTCAACCGGACAATCGGTTAATGACAAAGTAATATTGTGCCAGCCAGATGCAGAACCAGGTTGTTGCAGATTGCGCGTATAAAGATCCCCGAGATTAACGTTAGCTTCTTTGGTTTGAATAGTGCAGGGTTTAGCGACTACCCGACCATTAACAGTGATAGTGACATCGGCGGCCTGGAGAGTTGCTGTGAATAACGCGCAAAACGTAGCTAACAGGAACCTCTTGTGAAGTCTTTTCATATCTGACTCTGATTATTGAAATTCAAGGGTAAAGGTTGCCGAAGCCCTCACCAGTCCCGGATTGACGGACTTCTGAGTTGACTTCAGACGAGCGGAGTAAGGCAAAATATTGTTCTGTTCTGGTACCAGTGGGATCCACTGCATCCCGGCATGAAGGTCATTCAGTTTCACCGGACGCATATTTGCGTCCAATATTTCTATACCCAAACCGGAGGCCGTATTGCTTCCTTCATCCAGTTTCAACAAAGTATTATTTTCTGCATCCTCAATACCGTTAAATGCAACCCGAACCCCCGTTGTCCCTTTGCTGCATTCACTTAACGTAATCTGAAAAGGGACGGCTGGACTTGTGCTACCGGTCGTTGGAAATTGTCTGGCACTGTTTTTTTGGAGATCTACGGTAAAATTAAGCGAATCCGATGAGACTGTGCAGCCATAATCGAGGACGCGCCCGCTAATTTTAATAACGCTATCTGCGGATAAAGCAGAATAGGTGGTTAACCCCAGACATAAACCGAGGAAAATAATGTTATTGTATTTCATAATCTATTGTTCCTTAGCGACAGATTGCTGTCTGCTGGTTCAGTAAGGTACCAGGAGAAACTTCAGGAAGCTTGTACTCGACAATACAGTTTGAGTTTTTATCTTTGCCCCATGAAACCTGTAATTTCCCTGACTGTGGAAGTCCAGTCAGATAAACCTGACCGTTTTCTGCGACAATGCTGCCATTTTTATTCTCTCCGTGTGTGACAATTGCACCGAATGGAACGCTCTTATTACCGTACTTCAACGTCATTAATACTTTCCCGCCGATTTGTGCATTAAATGTTGCTCTGGCAATAGCACCGTGAGTTGGGATGACAGTGACCACGGTTTCATCCAGTTCAACATTATCTGCAAGGGAATTCGCGTTAAGAGCAACACGGTTTTCTCTATATTCTGTCGCAAATGGTAATATGGCATAGCCACGCCAGTCGGTATGAATTCCGGTCTGGTTCTCTATTTTGACATTATCAGCACCAGGAGCCTTAACCAGAACCATTGTGTCGCCCAGCGGCTGTCCAAAGGTGATGCCATCAGCATGAGCAATAATCCCACCACTCATTCCGTAATAAATCTGGCTGCTGTCACCACTCCGACTGTAACCGACATTAGTATTACCATAAGCTCCACGATAATTAAGAGAACTGTAACCACTAGTGCCAGACGATGTATTACCTCCGTGGGTGTTACCGACCTGAACGCTATAATTCAGGTTATTATCCGGCAGCAGAGTGCCATAAACCCCCGATAGATTGGTCATGCCGCCTTTCAAATCGTTTGACATACTGTAACTGGCGTTTGAATTACGAAATGCCGACTGACTGTCTGTACGCATCCAATGACTGAAGGGAACATTAAGCGTAAAAGCGAGTAAATGATCCCGATCGTTTTGCCATATATTATTGGAATAGCTGTAATTCAGCGAAGTCGTAATATCACCAAACGGCACATTTAATCCAAATGATATTTGCTGGTCGCTGCGTGACGTGTTCCAGTAACTTTGGCGACTGGCACTGAAAAATGTCGTACCGTAATTTCCAAGCTGCTGAGAGATGCTTATTTGTTCCTGACCACGCTTACTGTAGAACAGATTAAAATAATCAATAAATTGTGTCTGCTCATTGGTGTCTCCGGTAGGAGGCTTGACGGTGTAACCACTCATTCGACTGTAGGCACTGTCGGATAAGTTATAAAAACCTTGCGTAGAATAGCGATATCCTGCGACCTGGATATTGGTTCCTGTCTGGTAGAAGGATTTGCTGTAGACGGATTTAACCGATTGCCCACTGTGACGGGTGCCATCTGCAAGTGTCGTATTGGCCTGCGTGATATCGAAAGAAAAGGCACCAAAAAGTCCTAAATCTTTCCCAATACCAAGGTTGAAGGCCTGATAATCTTCTGCAATTTGCATTCCGCCATAAGGTGTCCAGTTTCCTTCCAGACCATGCATCAAGCTACCTTGTATGAACTTGGGAGAGCTTTGCAGGTTATTTCCACTACGATATTCCCCCATGGCAAGCGCATAACGCGTATATCCAGCACGTTGGAGAACCGGAACAGACGAATAAGGAACATATAATGTCTGAATACTGCCGTCTGCCTCTTTTATGGTTACTTGCAGATCACCACCATTGGCCGCAGAGTTGATATCATCAATAGTAAAAGGGCCGGGTGGAACAGTAGTCTGATAAACATCGTATCCGTTCTGTTTTACACTCACTTGTGCGGTTCCACGGGCAATACCATGAATCACCGGAGCGAAACCATGTTGGCTATCGGGCAACATCGCTTCTGTTGAATTTATTTTGAGGCCACGAAAGTTCACACTATCAAAAATATCGCCATCGGTATAACTATCACCTACCGTTAACCGTGAGCGTAAGGGAATAATGTCACGTTCAGCCGACGTATTGATATGCTGCCATTTATTGCTGTCAGATGAATTGCTACTCCCACTGTAATAACTCCACGTTGAGTTATCGCGCAGTCGCCAACTACCAATGTTGATGCCACTCTGTAAATTCAAATATGCATAGTTGGATTTTCCTGCATTATGGTTACTACGATTATTAATAGAATTACCATTAAAACTATAGTTTAGAAGCCCAGCATTTATTCCTTCTTCCCACAGATCAGGAGAAACATAGCCGCGAGCCATTCTGCCAACATAAATTTGCGGAACGGAGAGTGACAAATGTTGCTGACCAACATCAAACTCAGTTGATGCGTCGGCCAAACGATCCTGAAGTGGTGTGCATGCGCTGTTGTCCGGCACATGTTTTTCTGCCGAATGTTCTTTATTGTCTAATAACGCTATTTTTTTTATACCAAGACTGACAAGAAGATCTGTACTCAGGCATGGGATGAGTTCTGCGTTATTATCATCTGCAATAAAAGTAATATCCCGACTAGTCATAAATTCGTCGTTCAAATAAATGTCGACCCGATATGTACCAGGTGGTGCCTCGCGTCCCTTAGTAAAGGCGGATAAATCGACAGATTCAGCAAGATCATTGCTTAAAAACCGTGGATTAAAATAATACTCTGCGTCAACGGGAAATACCGCAGTTGCTAAGCCAAGGGCAATGGTAAGCCGTGCAAAGCGAGGCATTATTAACACCTGATGCATACGATATGCCTTAAATGCGGCACGAAAGGCTGTCATTATTAATTCCGATTGAGTTTATTATTAATTAGGTCACTGGCTTACTGCATGGTTGCCTTAATACGCGGAGTTAATGCACCGTAATCATTGATCGTCTGAAAACTGATATCCCCGGTTGCAGCATGCGTGATATCCACCGATACTTCACCTTTTGGCGGCACCATGGTGTTTGGGAGATTGCTATTTCCTGCTTTCATATTTGTTACGGTAATGAAATAGGGCGTTGGATTAATAAGCGTGAGTTTGCTACCGCTGCGACGAAACCGAAGCATTGCAGGCGCTTCTTCAGGTGCCATTGCCAGGTTCGTGGGGCGATAAAACATTTTTATGCGGCTAATAATTGCCAGCTGTAATGTATTCTCATTCTTCTGGTCTTTTTCCATAGCAGGAATAGCTTTAACATTCACCCAGAACAGGCTTTCACGGTCGCCTGGTAACTGATGATTAGTAGCGTTGATTATCCGCAGCGTATTCTCTTTTTTACCTTGCATGGAAAAAAGCGGTGGGGTAATGACAAACTGGGTGTCTTTTTGGTCACCTGCATTTTCTATCCATGACTGAATGAGATAGACACTGGCAGGATCATTATTCGTGACAGGCAATAAAACCTGTTTCTGGTTTGCCGGATAAATTACCCGCGTCGCACCCAGTGCGACAGCTGCGTTGGCAACGGTGCTATGGCAAGCAAAGAGCAATAAAAGTAACACTGTCGCCATAAAGGAAATAGAGTAGGGGGTACGCGTAGTTTGCATCTGATGCATTCTCCATGTGTTAAGAGGATAAGCGGGAAAACCGTTACATCAGACAATCGATTAATGTTGCTAATACATTGGCGAGTCGCCGGGTTTCCAGACTTAATGCGTTTGTAATAAATGTTGGTTCTCTTTTAATAGGAAAACCTTGCTACAAAGTAAATATTTTAAATAACAGTAAGTTTAACTACTGTTGTTTATTGATAGTTTAGATATTATGTGATTTTTCATAGCGCTCCAAATACAAACCATTTCTCATTAAAAATGAGATGAATATTGGTAAATTGCTCGGGTGTGCGTAGCCATGCCACACACACCCTGTTTCAATTTCAGATGACGTATAGCCACCTTAAGATTGAATTATAGATATTGAACTTTGAAGGTCGCATCAGCGTTTGCAGTACCAGCTACGGACTGCCCGAGAGCAATATAACGAGCCTGGAATGGCAGTATATTCGTGCCATCAATCAAGTCGGTTTTAGCACTAAAAGTGGCCCCATCAAGTATTAATACCTCACCCGTACGGTCCAAAATTTGAATACCGACATTTTGGGCAGAGCCTGCCGCTGAACTCTGCAGCGCTAACGTATCGTCATTACTGGTGACAGTAGTACCCAGGAATGCAACAGCTGCATTACTGGAAACATTGGTATCACAATCATTCAGCTTGATATTGAAGCCAACGGCGGAGCTGAGGTCACCCGCTTTAGCCAGGCGAGAAGAACGAACCTGACCCAGCTCAACCGTTTGGTTCATTGATTCTGAATCAATTGCACAAGCGGCATTTACCACTTCACCTTTAAAATGAATAACACCGCCATTAACAGTGGTCGTTACTGATTCATCACCCTCGGCTGCGCTTACCGCAGCAGACGACATCGCCAACACAGAAACGACAATCATACCAACATGTTTGAGTTTCATAATTCTCCAAAATTTATATTTAAGTAGCTGAATAAAGAGAGTTAACAATTAAGTCATTCTGTTATTGCTTAAAAACAAGAATCATTCTTGATTGGTTGTTGCCCTGAGAATATAGTTTCCAGGGTTATTACATTTCACGAAGAACGATAATATCTTTAAATCACAAGGACACCTAATCACAACAAGTTTATTGTGCACTTGTTGAAGAGAGTATTTGCAAAAACATTTTATGTCGCTAAATAACATGACGATTTCATTATGCATGTTATTTATAAACCGTGACTAAACAGAATATTATTGCGAACAAGGGAAGTGTCAGGAAAGGTCAAGGGCTACCAATGGTTAATATGGCTATAAATCATTAGCTATGGTTAATGTTTGCTTGCTGAAACTAACACCGAATTGCTCTAAACAGATAAGTGCAGGGTTTATTAAAGCTGACCGACAGACTTTCTTAACCTGGTAATATCTCTCTTGGGTGACTCTCCAAACATCCGCGAATATTCCCGACTGAAATGGGATAGCTTTCGTAACCGACAGCATAGGCTGCTGTGGTGACATCGTAATGTTCATTCAGCATCGGTCGCCTGACTTCATTGAGACGTAGCCATTTCTGATACCGGAGTGGACTCATTCCCGCTTGATCCGTCCTTAAATAAGTAACAGCACCCTCTGGTGTTTTCGTATGCAGTGTCTATGCGACAGACACTGCGCTCTTAGCATGGGGCAGGGAATAACCAGGCTATTTCTCCATGCACAGGCCAATTATGAAAGAGGAGAGGCTTAAGTTCTTGAACCCTGAACGAATAACGACTACCAGAAAAGCACTTCGCATCACTCAGACATGATTTAACATAATATACATTATGCGCACCAGTATAAACCAAGGAAGAATCCAGTCGTTGGCGGTCATGATTGTCGTGCTCATTAACAACGACCAAACCCCATATCTCACTTACTACCGTATTCTCGGCTTAACCGTCCATGCAACCTCAACACATTGGTTTCAACTGCCGTCACCACGTTCTCCGGAAAATCTGTCGGTAATGAAGTCTTCACGTTATCCAGTGCTGCCGGAATCATTCTGGCAAAGTCACTTAGGATTTCATGCATCTGCACTTCCGGGAATCTCAGCACCTTTGCTGTCGCCAAAAAATGTCGCGGATAAATTTTATCGATTGCCGTTTTTTTGCCTTTGGATGCGTTAAGCCCCATTGCCAGTTTGAGATCGCTGATGTGTATTCCCGTACCGCCAAGGACCGGAAATGCTGAAATGATGTCGTAAAATGGCGTGAGTCGATAACTGCCGCCAGCCTGAATAAATACGGAGAAGTTTTTTGCATGGCCATCCGTTGCGCCAATCAACCACTGGAAGACCTGGAATTTCATAAAATCATAACGATCGCGAAGCGCCTCGCTGGACCCCATCAAAAACGCCATGATCCGCGCGATGCCTGGGCCTCCATCTGATTCATATTTCACAGATGAAGGTAAACCGAATGTCTGACACATATCCTCCTGTGGCAAGCGAAGTAAAACCGTTCGCTCAGTATTCCAACGCCTGTCAAAACGTTCGACCGCTAACGCGCGCACCCTTCCCGCTTTAATGATTTCTGCGTCCGGAACATTCAACCCAAGTTCTTTCGCCAGCAGCAGACAGTAATACTCATTATCAACGCTTTGGCTGAGATCGAGCGTCGCATTGGGCTGCCTGATTTCGCCAATCGGTAATTTAATGATGTGCGTCGTCGGCGTTATTCCTTTCGGAATGCACCAGTCATTGCCTATTCTAAGCAGCGCTGTCTTCTCCTGCGCGCCAGCAACCGAGATGCGAAAGTCATTTTCTTCTCTAATCATGCCCAGAGGGATATCTGCTTTATAAGCCGTTAATACTTCTTCAAGCCTGGCTTCAGTAAGCTTTTCCCATGCCATTATCGGGCGCGTTATGGTTTCATTTTCGGGTAATAACGTTACGGCACCAACGCTGTCTCGCCCTATTTCTGACAATAAATCAAACGGTTGTCTGGATTTAGCATGATAACGTTTAACGATCCGGTCACGTACAATCGGGCTATCGGGTAACAGGTTATCGAAGAAGTTAAATACGGCATCTGAGGTGATATTCCCCCTCTGCAATGGCAGCGAAAGTGACAACGGTCTGGCATAACGGCTGGCTAACCACTCCGGTGCATACTTAAAGGTGTGCGCGCCGTTGGCTAACTTCGTTAACTCGCCTACCCGCTGGTTGTTCATCCAAGTGACAAGTTTAGGCATTACCACTCCAGATCTTGCTGTTCTGTTGATTCTGGCGAGGCATTTTTCGTGTCGCATAGTGTCATTGAGAGTTCAAGCGACTGTAAAATCTTAAAAAATGTCGTGAGCGTGGTATTGTCAGGGTTGTTTTCGAAATTGGAAATTGTCGCCTGCTTAATGCCAATTTTTTTCGCCAGCTCGCTCTGCGTCCAGCCATTTTGCTGGCGAACCAGTTTCATTGCATTCGCTAATTGCGTTGGGCTATAGATCTTCTGAAAGCTCATCATGTCATACGTCCACAGCAAATTTATCCGCTTAAGGGGATATTATCAGTTTTATCCTTTAGTGAGGATAAAGTCAATCTGGAAACACATCTTATCCGCTGTACGGGATAAACGCTGCGATATCCGCGATCGCGGATAAAAGGGAGGCTTTAAAGCCTTTGAAGTCGGCAATATTAAGCCGCATGCCATCTCGACATGCGGCTTATACGGTTTACCAGCTATATTTCACTCCCAGCATGCCCTGAGTATCGCTATAGCCTTTATCACCTAGTTGCACACCGACATTCCCCCACAGGCTAAGGTTGTTATTTACTTTCGCCTCAACCCCGGTACGTACTTCACCGAGATTACGCGCACCTTCACGGCCTACGGTTTGACCATTCATCTTCACGGCGTAGACTTTGCTATTGTTGATCCAGTTCGCTTCAATGTAAGGCTGGAACTCACGCTGTTTACCATCGTCACGCTGGTGATGGCTATTCAGGTAGGTTTTCACCCCAAGTCGCGTTTGCACATTTCCGTCGCCTTCCGTTTCAATGCGCGTTCCGTCTTTCCGGGTATGGTCGGAATCTTTCACACCCATCCAGGTGATTTGCGCCTGTGGCTGGACGTACCAGGTATTCAGCGTCCCTTCGCTGCCGCTAAATGTTCCCGCTTCAAAGGTATACCCACCCTCAACAGAGGCCGTCACACCGCGAGAATCATAGTCGTCAGCAGAACGGTTATCGGAACTGACGCTGTTATCAAACCAGTTATACAGCGCCCAGCTGTCAACATAAGCGCCGGTCTTATTCGCATCGTTCTGATACCAGGTCGCGTACAGCCCAGCGCTGTAACCGCTGATGCGCCCATCCGATTTATAACCCACACGATTACTCTGAGTATTACTGTGCTGATTGGCGTAGCCTGCCATCACGCCAAGATGCCAGCGATCCTGCGCGTTGCTACTCCACTGCGCCAAATCGCCGCCTAGCTGCAATACATAGCGGTTAGCCTGAGTATTTAGCTGACCGTCACCGGCCCTTGAACGTTCGTGCCCTCCGACATGACGCATCCACATACTGCTTGCCGACCCCTGAGAATGCAGTGAATCTGTATACTGCGGCTCACCCAGACGGTCGTGTAAACGATGGCTAAACAGCGAGTTGGCTGCGGCAATGTGGCTGATATAGCTTCCGGCCTCCGGGCGATAAACTGATGGGCCTTCCGGATCCACAACAGGGGGATTATTGATGGGATCGGGTGTATCCGCTGGCGTTACGCCGTCCCATTTACTGGTCAGATACCAGTTTTTCTCGTCATTCCCCTTCCCTTTAGCCAGCGTGTAGACGTAAGCCCCAGCTTCGACAGTTCCGGTGGTCAGCGCGAAGTTACCTGCAGAATTACCGCCAACCTCAATGAGTTCAATACCGTTGACCGTTTGTGCACCGACGCCGCCAATGTTATCAACCCGAACGCGAGTGTTCCCTTGGGTATCGCCTTTCACGTTCATCTTATCGGTGGGCGAATTATCGCCGCCCAGCGTCGCGTTGAACGTCATCAGGCCATTGTTTCCGGTATAGTTGCCGTTAACGGTCAGTACATTCCCCGGTTTCCCCCCTTCGCTATTCATTTGAACCGTGCCGCCATTCTCCAGGTTGCCGCCGATAGTGGTTTTAGCGACACGCAGTGCCCCCCCAGGCATAACGTTCATATCATCTGCAGTGGTGACATTTCCCGACATCACACCGCTGTTATGGATATTAATGTGTTGACTTGCCATATTAATGGCAGAGTCGGAACCGAAAGCAATTTCCCCCCCCACGATATCCGTCGTACCCTGATACGCCGCGGAATCGTTGTTAAGAGTCAGGATCCCGGTACCCAGTTTTGTCACATCACCGCTACCGCTGATACTGTGCGTCATCGCCCAGCTACGCTCAGTGGAGATGGTGAGCAGGCCATTATTGATAACGGAAGCATCACCCAGGTTTTTCTGCTCGTTGACGCTGAGCGCGCTGCCTGTATCAATGTTGAATTGCCCCACAAAGCGGCTATTATCGCCATCCAGCTCTACATCTGTCCTGGCGGTTGCGCTCACGATACCCTTCCCGCTTATGCTATTGCGCAGTTCGCCAGTCACGTTTTTTAGCGTTAACAGACCGTCATTGGCAATATTTCCTCTGCCTAACCCCTGAGTATTATCGAGGCTGACTTCCGCATTTGGGCTAATGCTGGTTAACGCATTGTAGCGTGCATTAAGCCCCTCGATAGCCAGCGTTCCCCCTGTAACATTCAGGTTTCCGCCACCTGTCAGTTCACCCTGACTGATCCCACCTTTATTTACCGTCAGCGCCCCCTCTTTGAACAAAACAGTCGAACCCATCTGCCCGGTGAATGTCTCTACCGTCTGCGTCGATCCATTAAGATCGACGATGGCCGCGTTGCTGATGTTCAGTTCCCGGGTGTTGCCAAGTGCACCATCCGCATCGGTACGTAATGTCCCCATCTGAACGTAGGTTGCCCCCTGATAGTCGTTCTGACCGTTGGAAAGCGAAACCTGTCGCACCGTATTGATTGCCAGATCCCCTTCACCACCGATTTTTGCCGACATATCGGCCGTTGCGCCATAGGCTCCGCCATGTTCGGCTAACGTCAGCTTTTGCCCACCATGGATGTTCAGCGCTTTCAGCCCATAGTTAACGTACAAACCATCACCTGGTGCGGTCGTGAGGCGGAATCCATAATCACCCTCGGCGACCACCGTTCCGTTTTGCGCAATGTGTAACGTTTTGTCCGCTTCCACCTCGTCGCCCTGTAAATCACGTAACGTTAATGAGCCACCCGACCCAATAACCGTTTGCGCCTTCACCAGTTGAACGCCGACATGGCTATCGTCGTGTTCCAGCAAATTGAGCGTCGTCAGAGGGTTATTCGCCATGGGATCATTCCACGGTTTAGGCACGTCGATAAGCACGTCGCCCGTCCCGTTTACCTGATAGTTACGGCCTTTCCAGGTGTAGTCACCCGCGCCGACAACCAGCGTATCGACGCTGATATATCCCTCTGCAAGCGTCGCAGCAGGAATATCCGTATCGAAAATGAGCGTACCGCCATTCATGGCCAGTCCACCAATGGATTGCTCTCCCACTTTTACCGATGTGGTATTTTCACTGTCAGACTGCAACATCGCGTGAGTAAGCGCAGCGGTGTTGTCGCGTTCCAGAGTGAAGGTACTGTCTTTCAGTTGGGCAACACCGGCGAATTCAGTCCCTGTTGCATGGGTAAAGCCAAACATCTTGTCGGAGGATGACAGCTGCACTCGCATCAAACCATCGCCTTTGAGCGCATTGGTCAGCGTGTAATCTCCTGCACTGTTCGTTGATGCGAGAATGTCGAGCGTACCGGGGCTTGCAATGGTGACTTCACTCGAACCCATGCCCGTTACCCCATCTGCCGTATGAGACGCAATGGTCAGGAGGCCGTCATTGACCAGCGTTTTACCGCTATAAGTATTCCCTGCATTGAACACCGTATGGCCTGCATCATGGATCACTTTTCCGTCTTTATCGTCACCCGTAATCAGCATATCGACCTGGTAGCCGGCATCACTGTTATTGGTATGATTAAAGACAAAAACGCCTTCGCCAAGACCAAACTCCACTTTCGTCGCATTGGTGATAAATCCGGCATCTGCCGCCGCCTCACCGTGAGCAGCACCAATGTTTAGCGTTCCTACAGCAGGCTCAAAAACACCTAAGTAAACTTCTCCACCTTCGACATTCAGCGTACCGTTATTCGTCAGGGTTAACGTACCCGTACCAGATGTCCCTACGTACATATTGAATGTTTCAAGAAGAGAGTTCTGCCCATCCACCCTCACGTCGCCCTTACTTTTGTCATTGAGAGCTATCTGTGTATCACGCGCTTTAACTATACCTCCGGTGGTAATATTCAGTTCACCCGTGCCTAATACACCGACCTGTAGCAATTGTGCGTTAGTAGATGATGTCTTTAAATTCCAGAGACTGTCCGTTGAAATATTAACTATCCCCTTACCGGAGGCATTTCCTCCGATAAATCCATAGCCCGTTGAATTAAGGGTGGCACCATTACTGACATTTACGATACCGCTACCAAAATTACCGACATTGATACCCACAGTATCGAACGATGATGTCGCATCCATCAGGTTCAGTGTGCCGATACCGCTTGCTTTATCGCCCAAAAAAGTAATATTTTGCGATACGAACTTACCGCCATCGCTAATATTGAGGTTTCCGACGCCCGCAACACCAATGGTGGTATAGACATTCTTATTGACCTCCCACATCCCCCCCGTGGTGATGCTGACATTCCCGACGCCGGTTTCTCCATAACCGAGTGAGCTTCCTCCGTTGCTGACAACAAGCCCCTCATTACTGATATCCATTTCGCCGTGGCCGTCATAACCAAGATTAGTTCCGAGATTAGTGATAACGGAGTTCTTATCCTTAACAGTAATGTTGCCTGTGCCTGTTTCTTTCATCCCCGCAGTGATAATTCCCGAATCTACTTTACCTTCACGCGAGACATTAAGTTCACCGTCGCCAGCATCACCGATATAGATATAGCGGAAAGCTTCGCCTGTTCCGAGGAAATTCCAATGCCCTTTATCGGTCACGTTGATGACACCGTGGGAACCGTCCTGAACGCCCACCAATGAATATTCTTTGTTATTAATCAGTCCATTATTGGAAATATTGACTGTGCCATTTCCGAAATATCCATTATAGAGTCTGCGTACCGTGATGACAGAGTCTTGATCCTGCACATTCAGGGTTCCGAAACCGGTGGCATTGCCACCGATAATCGTGTTTTCAGCCGTAATCAGCCCACCCTCGCGAATAGTCGCTTCCCCCGCTCCTTGATTACCAATTTGAAATTCAATTGAGGAATCGTTATTTTTTATTAGCCACTCACCGCCCTTTTCAACGACAACTTGGCCATTACTGCCCGCCTGATAGCCTAAAATGGCGACTATTGAACTCGTGACGTAACCCTTATCCGTAATATTTAATGAGCCTGTGCCATAGCTCCCTATTTCGAATAATTCGGTCGTCAGAACAGAGTCCTCTCCCTCAACATTGACCGTCCCGACGCCTCCTGTCGAGGAACCTAGCCTTAAATATCCTCCATCAACGTGACCTTTCTGTTTAATATTCAGCGTCCCCGTTCCGGATTGACCCACATTTAAAGGCCTTGCATTATTTCCGCTATCATACAATCGCCAGGTGCCACCCAAAACATTAACGGTGCCCTTCGAGTTCTCATTACCACCAATGACGCTGGTAGTAATCGTGGTTAAGGAGGCATTACCGCCAGCCAAAATATTAAGCACTCCAGTGCCATACCAGCCAACCAGGTAGGCATCATAAGCAACATCAGTATCAATATTGGTAATCTGATCATTATCAACTTCCAGACTCGCACCAGACGCTGAACCGCTTAGTGCCAGCAAAACACCCAGCGTCAATCTACTGAATTTCGTTGTCAGTCCAGAGGATTTACGCAAATTAACCGTCGATTTTTTACCTACCCTGCGAGTTAATTCCGAGCAGACCTGAAATACCTGTAGGGTGCAATTCCATATCACGCGATAGATTCTATTCATATAAACGCTCCATATACAAACAATACAGCCACGAAAGAGATGAGTCGCCAGACATTAAAAATGAAACTTATTAAATTGTCAGAGGTCTGTATTGAGTGTTAGTTGGAGGTGGGAAGGTGTCAATTTGGCTAATTTGCTAATGCTTTCGAATTGATAGATTAAAAATTGCATAGTTCTTATTTTATTTAAAAATGAACTATGAGTTATTGTTGCTTAATAAGAAAACTGTTTCTTTCAATAAGAAAATTATCATCATCATATTTAACAAAGAATAGCACTAATTGCTAAAAATCGAAGTTTATTAAACCCCTTTTGCATCCATTAGTGTCTTTAGGAATATTCGTTATAAAATAAGCATTATGCTTAATGCTTTAAGAAAAATAGCAATTTCCCCTTGAATATATTACTGGTGATGGAAGGATGAATCTGCAAGCTGGCATTTAACAAGCCAGTTCTAAAAGAAGGGAAATAAGAATAACTATACTCAAAAACTAACAGCCACGGTCATCATGATGTGGCTGTCAATGAAACTATAACCCAGGCGCTTTCCATAACGACGTCGTCAGTCCATGATCAACCAGCCCCAGCTGATCCTGATAAACTGCCTGCCACTTATCGCGTGAATCCTGATAAAGTTCATGCTTTTCCGGGTCTGGTGTGTGCGTCCGTTCCCAGCGAACCAGGCGTTCTCCGGTTTCTGCCATTGATGAAAAAATTCCGGCACCGACGCCAGCTGCAATGGCACATCCTAATGCAGTGGCTTCTTTGACCACCGGAATATTGACGGGTAATCCCGAGACATCAGCGAGAATTTGACTCCATAATTTCCCTTTTGAACCTCCGCCTGCAAAGACTAACGATGAAGGATGAATATTCGAGAAATCAGCAATTTGCTGCAAGTTACACGCTGATACAATCGCCGCATTTTCTTCCAGCGCACGGAACAATGTCGCTTTGTTACATTTATCCGGGTCAATGGACAAGTTAATAAAGGAAGGCGCAGCGTGATACCAGGTTTTAAAGCGCATTCTGTCGGAGAAGATCGGCATTACGCCCCACGACCCAGGCGGCACCCGACTGGCCATCTCTTCCAGCAGCGTATAGGTGTCGATGCCTAAACGTTCGGCAATCAGTTTTTCTTCGGCACAGAAAGCATCGCGGAACCAGCGCATGGTGAGTCCGGTAAAAAAGCTTATAGATTCAGCTTGTACCATGCCAGGAATAACATGAGGATTAACGCGCACGTTCATTTCTGGGTCTGTCACCGGCGCGGCTAAATTTACAACTTGCTGCCAGAATGTGCCGCCAAGAACCGCGGTTTGTGCCGGACGCACAACGCCTAACCCAAGGCAACCAAGCTGCACGTCGCCTCCTCCAACGACCACCGGAGTGCCCGCCTTCAGACCGCAGAGTTCCGCCGCTTGTGAACTTACCACGCCCAGCAATGTGCCGGTTTCTTTGACAGGAGAAAGAATATCGGCACGCAGGCCAGCCATATCCAGCAATGCAGGTTTCCAGTCACGGGTGGTTAGATCAAGAAGTCCCGTGGTGCCAGCGTTAGAGGGATCCACCGCCAGTTCGCCGCTGAGCATATAGGCCAGCCAGTCGCTGATCATGGTGATGGTTGATGCCTGACGGTAAATATCGGAACGATGGTGCGCCAGCCAAAGTAATCTGGGGATGGCACTTAAAGCCAGTGTTTGTCCGGTCGCGCGATAAACTTCGTTTTCAAAGGTATTGTTGTGCAGTTCTTTAAGTTCGCTAACTTCGCGTGCCGCTCTGGCATCCACATTGGCGCAGGCCCAGATCGGGGCTCCTTCATTATTATATAAAACAATGCCTTCACGCATCGAACATGCCGAAACGGCAGCGATATACTCCGGGGCTATGCCGGCGTTGTGCAGCGCCTGGCGCATACACTCACACGCCAGTTGCCAGTTTTTGTTGAGATCAAATTCCATAGAACCAGGAACGTCCGGTACTGCCAGGTGCCGCCACTCCGCCTGTCCCACTGCTATTTGATTGCCTTCCAGGTCGAATATCACAGCCCGAATACTTCCGGTACCTGCATCCAGCGCCATCAGGTAATACTTTGATTCTGAAGGGATAAAGAGTCGAGCCATTAGATTATCCTCGGCTTATGCGTTCTGTCTGTTCCTCTATACGTTCTCCATCATTCCCGGTAATAAGGTCATGCAAATTTAACTACGTAAAATCGCCGCTGCTGTGTCCTGATCGGTAACCAGTGCGTTGATATAACCGCCTTTCATTGCAGCGGCAATTGCTTCGGCTTTATTTTCTCCCCCTGCCACGCCAACCCGGACGGGTATGGTCTTCAGCGAGCTTAAAGGTAAGCCAATCAGTTCGTTATGTATTTTAATATCCGTGACAACGTCACCTTTTGCATCAAAAAAGTAGCCTAAAATGTCGCCAACCGCCCCTTTTCGACCAATCATTAACTGTTCGCCCTGGCTGATATAACCGGAGCGAATGATCGTCGCGTCGTCCTGTTGACTGACGGCCCCAATGCCGACAATCGCCACATCGGCTGCTTGCGCGGCTAACAGAACATCTTTGACGCAATTTTCATTTTTTAGCGTACGGGCAATGTCAGCGGAGGATGCCCGCAACGGAGCCGGAATAATATTCACACTGCACGCCGCGTTAAGCTGCCCGATACCCGTCATATAAGAACCGACGCCACCGGAGAGCGTGACCAGGCGAATTTGCTGTGACGAAATAAAACCACTTAAGCGTTGCAGCGTATTCATGGTTGCCTCGCCAAAACCAATCGCCAGCATCTGTTGTGGTTGAAGTAAACTCATCAACATATGCGCCGCGCCTATCCCCAGTCGCCCGCCGACATCAGCATCCGCAAGCCCAGGGATCACCCGGACATGTTGCAGCGAAAACTGACGACGTAATTGAGTTTCATATTCCAGACAGCCTTCAAAGCGAGAATTAATCTGTACGCGAATAATGCCGGACTGATGCCCTTTCTCCAGCAAGCGCGACACTTTCAAACGGGTCAGGCCGAGACGATCGCTGATCTCGCTCTGGGTCAGCCCGTCGTGATAGTAAAACCACGCGATCCGCGCGACCTGTTCTTCTTCACACATTCCCTGTTCTGAAATTACCGAATCGTTGATTGTCATAATTCATTCTTCACTTTGAACATATTTAAATCTTTAATGCAATTGTTCAGTTCTTGCGCATTTATATCTGTGATGGCAGCCACAGTTTGACTCTACGAGCATGAACAAACGCAACCGTGAAAATCAAAATAGCATAAATTGTGATCTATTCGTCGGAAATATGTGCAATGTCCACCTAAGGTTATGAACAAATTAAAAGCAGAAATACATTTGTTCAAAACTCACCTGCAAAACTGAACGGGGGAAATATGCAAACGAGTGATACCCGCGCGTTACCGCTACTTTGCGCCCGCTCGGTTTATAAACAGTATTCAGGGGTCAATGTCCTGAAAGGCATCGATTTTACGTTGCATCAGGGGGAGGTCCACGCCCTGCTCGGCGGCAATGGTGCCGGTAAATCGACGTTAATGAAGATTATTGCCGGTATTACCCCTGCTGATAGCGGTACGCTGGAGATTGGGGGCAACAACTACGCCAGATTAACGCCAGTTCATGCTCATCAGCTGGGCATTTATCTCGTTCCCCAGGAACCGCTGCTTTTCCCAAGCCTGTCGATAAAAGAAAACATCCTGTTTGGGATGGCAAAAAAACAGCTCTCCATGCAAAAAATGAAGAACTTGCTGGCGGCGCTGGGCTGCCAGTTTGATCTGCATAGTCTGGCAGGATCGCTGGATGTCGCCGATCGCCAAATGGTGGAAATCCTCCGCGGGCTAATGCGCGACTCGCGGATTCTGATCCTCGATGAACCTACCGCCTCGCTTACCCCTGCGGAAACCGAACGCTTGTTTACTCGCTTGCAAGAGCTGCTTGCTACTGGCGTGGGTATTGTTTTTATCTCGCATAAGCTGCCGGAAATTCGCCAGATTGCCGATCGAATTAGCGTGATGCGCGACGGAACCATCGCCTTAAGCGGCAAAACCAGCGAACTGTCTACCGACGACATTATTCAGGCCATCACGCCAGTGGTACGGGAAAAATCGCTCTCTGCCAGCCAAAAATTATGGCTGGAGTTACCTGGTAACCGCCCACAACATGCTGCCGGAACGCCGGTGCTGACACTGGAAAATCTGACCGGCGAAGGTTTCAGGAATGTCAGCATGACGCTCAATGCCGGAGAAATTCTGGGCCTGGCTGGGCTGGTGGGGGCCGGACGCACAGAACTGGCCGAGACGCTCTATGGTCTGCGTACTTTGCGTGGCGGACGCATTATGCTGAATGGTAAAGAGATCAATAAATTATCCACTGGAGAACGTTTACTGCGCGGTCTGGTTTATCTGCCGGAAGATCGCCAGTCATCCGGACTGAATCTCGATGCTTCGCTTGCCTGGAACGTCTGCGCCCTTACTCATAACCTTCGTGGATTCTGGGCGAAAACCGCGAAAGATAATGCCACCCTGGAACGATATCGTCGGGCGCTGAATATTAAATTTAACCAACCGGAACAAGCTGCACGGACATTATCCGGTGGCAACCAGCAAAAAATCCTCATTGCCAAATGCCTGGAAGCTTCGCCGCAAGCATTGATTGTCGATGAGCCGACGCGCGGCGTGGATGTCTCGGCCCGTAATGATATCTACCAGCTGTTGCGCAGCATCGCCGCACAAAATGTGGCAGTGCTGCTTATCTCCTCCGATCTGGAAGAGATCGAACTGATGGCAGATCGCGTGTATGTGATGCATCAGGGCGAAATTGCCCACTCTGCACTGACCGGGCGCGATATTAATGTCGAGACTATTATGCGCGTTGCCTTCGGCGATAGTCAGCGTCAGGAGGTGTCATGCTGAAGTTTATTCAGAACACCCGTGAAATCACGGCACTGCTGGCGGTGGTGCTGCTGTTTGCATTACCCGGTTTTCTCGACCGCCAGTATTTAAGTGTGCAAACGCTGACCATGGTTTATAGCAGCGCGCAAATCCTGATCCTGCTGGCAATGGGCGCGACGCTGGTAATGCTTACGCGCAATATTGATGTTTCAGTGGGTTCGATTACCGGAATGTGCGCAGTGCTGTTGGGGATGTTACTGAACGCGGGGTATTCACTACCTGTTGCTTGTGTCGCGACTTTACTGCTTGGTTTGCTCGCGGGATTTTTCAACGGTGTCCTGGTCGCGTGGCTAAAGATCCCTGCCATTGTTGCCACCCTTGGCACGTTAGGGTTGTACAGAGGCATCATGTTGCTGTGGACTGGCGGTAAATGGATTGAAGGGTTACCCGCCGAACTGAAACAGCTCTCCGCACCGCTGCTGTTTGGCGTTTCCGCGATTGGTTGGTTGACGATAATTCTGGTGGCATTTATGGCCTGGCTGCTGGCAAAGACGGCGTTTGGACGCAGTTTTTATGCCACGGGCGATAATTTACAGGGCGCTCGTCAACTGGGTGTTCGTACGGAAGCCATTCGCATTGTGGCATTTTCGTTGAACGGCTGCATGGCGGCACTGGCGGGAATTGTGTTTGCTTCGCAGATTGGTTTTATCCCCAACCAGACCGGTACCGGGCTGGAGATGAAAGCAATTGCAGCCTGCGTGCTGGGCGGCATTAGTTTGCTCGGCGGTTCCGGTGCGATCATCGGTGCGGTACTCGGCGCATGGTTCCTGACGCAGATCGATAGCGTACTGGTGCTGTTGCGCATTCCGGCATGGTGGAACGATTTTATCGCGGGCCTCGTGCTGCTGGCG
>OBZF01000270.1_pt1 | contig 35869 bp, 26 predicted proteins | sample 1495521 | NCBI WGS metagenome assembly OBZF01 (sample SAMEA2580234, study PRJEB22360) | human gut metagenome | biome: human gut; feature: human-associated habitat; material: faeces | place: Denmark | collected 2008/2010 | reverse complement strand
TCCGCACATGTGCGGATGAATGTGGGAGGTGTTCGGATAAAGTCGATAATCAAGGCGAAAAACTCTTTTCAAAATTCTTGAAAATTGGGGCTTGCATCGCGTGGCGTTCCTTGCAATAATAGTCGAGCGCGAAGCGCACAGGACACGGTGGGTGTAGCTCAGTTGGCTAGAGCGACGGGTTGTGGTCCCGTAGGTCGAGGGTTCGAGTCCCTTTACCCACCCCAGTTCTTGCTTCGTGTTGATATCGGGTCGTTAGCTCAGTTGGTAGAGCAGGGGACTCTTAATCCCAAGGTCCAGGGTTCGACCCCCTGACGGCCCACCACACGATATCTCCTCTAAAGTCCGCCATAACGGACTTTAGCTTTGGGTCGTTAGCTCAGTTGGTAGAGCAGGGGACTCTTAATCCCAAGGTCCAGGGTTCGACCCCCTGACGGCCCACCCAAAGCATGTTAAAGCGACTGGCTTAGGCTGGTCGCTTTTTTGTTAACCTCGCATGGGGTCAAACCCGAAAGGGCGCGAAGCTGAGAAAATGCGTAAGCATTTACCAGCGCAGCGCGCAAGGCGCGAAGCGCCGCAACGGCCGTCTGCGCAGCAGGCTGACCCCCTGACGGCCCACCCAAAGATTGTTAAAGCGACTGGCTCAGGCTGGTCGCTTTTTTGTTGACCACGCATGGGGTCGAACCCGAAAGGGCGCGGAGCTGAGTAATCTGCACCGTGATTCCCTTAGGGAAACACGGCTAAAGCCCCGTAGGTGTGTTCTCCTTAGGGGAATCATGCTTACGGGGATCGATGCATGTTGAGAAGTTGTGATCAAACTCAAAGTGAGAATCGATTTAGTCTGCTCGATAGTGCGAACCTAAGCTTGCAGTTCGCTTGCGCATGGCTTTGACCATTTCCTGTGCTAGTCGAATCTGCGACTGTAGGCGGGCGAGGGCTGCGATCTCGCTGTCATCGGCATGCGGCTTGCTCAGCGCCATGGCCTTGTCTTGCAGACTTTCAAGCTGTTGCAGGGCCTCGGATAGGCCTGTTTCGGTCCTGTTGATCATGCAAAAGGTGCTCATCGTGTGCCTAAGGCTGTGTGTCAGGCGTTCGGCATCTGTTGTGGCAATGCCGTACTGGGGGAGGGTGATATCCGCCCTCAGGGCCGCCTCAGGCTCTTTCTGCGCTGTGAGGGCTGCCGATGCGCCCGCGATACGTCCGAATACGATGCCGTTGGCGCTTGACAAGCCACCAATGCGGTCGGCGCCGTGCATGCCGCCTGTCGCCTCGCCGCAAGCGTAGAGGCCCTCAACGCCCGTGTGCGCGGTCTTATCGATCTTGATGCCGCCGTTAGCGGCGTGGGCATACATCGCAACGCGCATCTCGTCGGTCGGCGCGATGCCGTGCTCGTCTTGCAGCCAGGTGGCAAAGGTCTGCACAAACTCTGGGACATCCTCGCGGGGGAAGTCGTAGTGGAGTGCCAGGCCTTCGACACCTGCCTGATCGATGACGAGATCGATAGCGCGGGAGGCCAAGCGTGACGTGAAGGGACCATATCCAGAGCGCTGCTCGAGCAGGTCGTCCAGCTTGTCGTCGGCAATATCTACCGGCTGGTCTACATGCACGTAGCGCCAGGTTTTCTCGTTGAAGACCAAGTTACGCCTGGGCTCGATGAAGCCAGGCATCATCTGCATGAACTCTATATTAGTAAGTGTTGCGCCGTGCGCCAGTGCGATGGCCTGCGAGGAGCTGAGCACATCAGCCGACGTAAGGCTGCGCTCGAACAGGCCGCCTGTGCCACCGGCTGCGATGATCGTGGCCTTGGCAGCAAAGGGCACGATTCGATTTTCGGTAAGGTCGTAGAGTACGGTTCCGGTTATTCTGCCGTTCGTGTCCTCAACAAGGTCGATAAGCTCATGGCGGGGGAGCAGGCGAATGCCAAGCGACTCGATCCAGGTCGTCAGAGCGTCCTCAAGGGGCTTGCGGGTGAGGCCGCGCCACATGCGCGTCTTGTGGTCAAAGCAGGGGATAAATTGCTTTTGTTGAGCACTCTTGGCGCTTTGCGGACGCTGGAGCTCAACGCCCAGGTCTTGCTCGAGCCAGTCAATCGCTTGGGGAATGCCGTGGACGAACGTTTGGACGAGTTCGGGGTCGGCAACGCCGCCGCCGACGGCCAGGATGGTGTCGATGAGGTCCTGCTCGTCGTCTTCGTCGACGGGACCGATGAGGCCGAGGCCCCAGGTACCCGGGAAGAAGCTCGATCCACTCATGGTCTTGCCGGCGCTTGCCACAGTGACGGTTGCACCCGTGCGTGCCGCTTCGATGGCGGCACAAAGGCCCGCAATGCCAGATCCAATTACCAGTACATCAGTCGATTCCATCGGATTCCTTTCTCGTCCGGCGCATTGTCGCACGGGTGATCGGCAATGGGGCCGCAAAGACCCGGCAAATCGGTAAAGGGCAAATATGGCAGGTGGGCGTCATGGACGCTCTGACGCTCCATCTCATCACATCTTGTATTTCGCCCCAACTGATATATCGGCATTAGCTACCCTGCGACAGCGCAAACAAAAAGAGCCGCTACCCGGGTGGGTAGCGGCTCCAAAGCTCAACTATATGAGCATCGCGCGGGCGCGATTAGGCCTTGAGGGCCTCCTCGACGGCGACAGCGCAGGCGACGGTGGCACCGACCATGGGGTTGTTGCCCATGCCGATGAGACCCATCATGTCGACGTGCGCAGGCACGGAGGAAGAACCGGCGAACTGGGCGTCGGAGTGCATGCGGCCCATGGTGTCGGTCATGCCGTAAGAGGCAGGGCCGGCGCCCATGTTGTCCGGGTGCAGGGTACGGCCAGTGCCGCCACCAGAAGCGACGGAGAAGTACTTCTTGCCAGCCTCGAGGCGCTCCTTCTTGTAGGTGCCAGCGACGGGGTGCTGGAAGCGCGTGGGGTTGGTGGAGTTACCGGTGATCGAGATGTCGACGTTCTCGTGCCACATGATGGCAACGCCCTCGCGGACGTCGTCGGCGCCGTAGCAGTTGACGGCGGCGCGGGGACCATCGGAGTAGGGGATGGTCTCGACGACCTTGAGCTCGCCCGTGAAGTAGTCGAACTGGGTCTTCACGTAGGTGAAGCCGTTGATGCGGGCGATGATCTGAGCAGCGTCCTTGCCCAGACCGTTGAGGATGACGCGCAGCGGCTTCTTGCGAGCCTTGTTGGCGTTCAGAGCCAGGCCGATAGCACCCTCAGCGGCAGCGAAGGACTCGTGACCGGCCAGGAAGGCGAAGCACTCGGTGTCGTCGGAGAGCAGCATAGCGCCCAGGTTGCCGTGGCCCAGACCGACCTTGCGGTCCTCGGCGACGGAGCCGGGAACGGTGAAGGCCTGGATGCCCTCGCCGATGATGGCGGCAGCCTCAGAAGCGGACTTGGCGCCACGCTTGACAGCGAGAGCGCAACCGAGGGTGTAGGCCCACTCGGCGTTCTGGAAGGCGATGGACTGGGTGTTGTTGACGATCTCACGCGGGTTGAAGCCCTTGTCGGTGCAGATCTGCAGAGCTTCCTCGAGGGAGGCGATGCCGTTGTCGGCGAGGCACTTGTTGATCTTGTCAGCGCGGCGCTCGTAACCTTCGAACGTAACAGTCATAGTTATTTCCCTCCCTTTCTACTCGTGAACCGGGAACACGCTGGCGACGGAGTGAGTCTCCTCGTCGGTGCGCGGGTCGATGTACTTGGCAGCGTTCTCCCACTGACCATAGTGGCCCATAGCGCCAGCGATGGCCTCCTCGGGGGTCTTGCCGGCCTTGACGGCGTCGGTGAACTTGCCGAGGTTCAGGAACTCGAATGCGATGATCTCGTTCTTGTCGTTGAGAGCCATGCGGGTGACGTAGCCCTGAGCGAGCTCGAGGTAACGAGCGCCCTTGGCCTTGGTGCCGAACATGGTGCCGACCTGAGAGCGAAGGCCCTTGCCGAGGTCGTCGAGGGAGGCGCCCACGGGCAGGCCGCCCTCGGAGAACGCGGTCTGGCTGCGGCCGTAAACGATCTGCAGGAAGATCTCGCGCATAGCAACGTTGATGGCGTCGCAGACGAGGTCGGTGTTGAGGGCCTCGAGGATGGTCTTACCGGGAAGGATCTCGGAAGCCATGGCGGCAGAGTGGGTCATGCCCGAACAGCCGATGGTCTCAACGAGGGCCTCCTCGATGATGCCGTCCTTGACGTTCAGCGTGAGCTTGCAGGCGCCCTGCTGAGGTGCGCACCAACCCACACCGTGCGTAAGACCGGAGATGTCGGAAATCTCCTTAGCCTGGACCCACTTGCCCTCCTCGGGGATGGGTGCGGGGCCGTGGTATGCACCCTTGGCAACGGGGCACATGTTCTCCACTTCCTGTGAGTACTGCATGCCTCTCCTCTCTATCGTGTTGGCGTCCCGTCTGGGGGCCGTGGCTGGCGATTGCCGGGCGACCCTTCGAAAGGGACATGACATGCAGCTCCTATAATACCGCGAAATGCACGGAATATTCGGCGAACGGCTCAGTTTTCGTAGCGAGAAGTCCGGAAGTTTTAATTGAAACGGTTTAACTCTATGTTCTGTGGTCGTGAACTTCCGTAGAGGGGGTCCGTCTTGGGCAAGCTATTGGTCAGCTCTTGTAAGCATTGCGGGGGTTGACCTGTTGCAACGATGCCGTTCGCCGCCTGATTACTGCCTTTGGCCGCGCGAGTGTATTGTTTTGCGTGAATGTTTTGATGGCACGCTTCAATCGTGCTGTATTGGATGGCAAGCAGATCCCGGCGAAGGGAGCGCCATGCAGCGCGTTTGGAGAACGGTTACCGGCTTTTACCATGTCTGTGCCCGCGGTACGGGCAAGCAGCTCATCTTTGAGGGCGATGACGACCGGTGGGAGTTTTTGGAGCTGATGCGTGAGTGCTGCCGCAAGGCGGGCGTGACGGTTATCGCCTGGTGTCTTATGGGCAATCACGTGCGTCTGGTGCTTGCAGATTACGAGGACGCGATGAGCGCGGCGATGCACCGGCTGCTTTTGACGTACGCGCGGCGGTTCAATAAACGCACGGGGCGCACGGGCCATCTGTTCCAGAACCGTTTTGACCGGCGTTCGCTCGATACCGATTGGCAGGTGATGGAGGCTATTCGCTCCGTACACGCCGATCCGCAGGAGGTGGGCGTTAGCCTAATCGAGCGTTATCCCTGGAGCAGCTTTGCGGAACATCTGCGCTCTTACGACTGTGATGCGGCCGATGCCGCGAGGGGATTTTCTGATCCTTCTTGCGTGCTTGAACTTTTTGGTTCTGCCGAGGGCTTTATTGCCTATTCGCTTTCGACGCCGGACGGTAGCGAGCCGGCGCTGTGCGATATGAAAGAGACAGAGTGGGAACGTCACGCCTTTGCCGACAAGATGGCGAAGAGCCTCGGGGTTCCGCTCAATGTGGTTAAAACTGCACCGCCGGCGCAGCGCGATACCGTTATTGTTGGATTGAGCAATGCCGGCTTTACGGTGCGCCAGATTGAGCGGTATACCGGGATTGGCAAAAGTACCGTTTCTCGTATCGTGCGTGCCTGTGCACGAACGGCGGTGCAGACTGGCCGAAACGTGGCGTAGGACTGCCTGTGCACCGCAGCTGGGGTCGCCCATATGCCACAACCATTGTTCTAAAAGCTTGGTACGGTAACTGCACTTCTTAATATGCATAGAAAAATCGCCATCTTGCATAAAATAACGGCTCGGTCCGGGTTTGCCCGTGCCTACCCCCGTCTGCGCCGTGCAAAAAACGGAGTTTTCAGCATCGTGTTGCTGTCGGCACCGCCGCAATCTTGCAACATACGGGTCCCGAAGCTATTGATTCCCGCCGTTGCGCCCCCGAAGCGCGTGCCTGCGTCCCGTCAGACCGCGATGCTTGTTCTAAAACACAATATATATGCGCCTAAAGACGTTGATTAACGCTTTCGATGCGTATACACACCGCTTGGCGTGCTGAATACTCGCAAAAATGCACGCCGCTCCCTATGGGACCCGTCTGCGGCAGGCGCGAAGCGAGTCGGAGCTTCGCAGAACGGGGCTTGGCGCATTGCTTGGCGGGCCCGGGGCCCTGCCGCAGGCCTTTGGTGCTGTGGAAAACGCCCGTGCTCGCGTCTGGCTGTGTGGCAAATGTCAGATGGGGCGCCGGACGCGCGGACTTTGTGCGTTCGCGCTCATTAGGTAAAAACAGAGCCGCCCGTATCGGGCGGCTCGGCAATCAAAAACCTTGGATTCGGGGCATAAACTACTGGTTAGCTTGCCCCTCGAGCATGCCGTCGAGGGTGCGCCAGGCGAGCTCGGCGCATTTGACGCGGGCGGGCATGTGCGAGATGTCCTGGAGCTGAGCGGCTTCGTCCAGGTCTTCCAGGTCCTCCTCGGAGAGCTTCTCGCCGCGGATCATGGCGAGGAAGAGCTCTGCTAGGCGGCGAGCTTCCTCGACGGTCTCGCCGGTGATGAGGTCGGCCATGATGTCGGCGCTGGCCTGACTGATGGCGCAGCCGTGGCCGGTAAAGGAGGCCTCCTCGATCACACCGTTCTCGACGCGCAGCTGCAAGGTGAGCTCGTCGCCGCAGCTGGGGTTGATGCCGTCGTGCTCGTGCGTGGGGGCATCCATCTCGTACTTGTAGTCGGGGTGCGAGTTGTGCTCCATAAACGTGGTGGAGGTGTACAGATTACCCATTGAACGTGCTCCAAACGTGATGCAGGCCGGCGATGAACTTATCGATGTCGGCCTTGTCGTTGTAGAAGGCCACGCTGGCGCGGCAGCAGGCGAGGTTCTCGACGCCCAGCCAGGTAAGCAGCGGCTGCGCGCAGTGGTGACCGGCGCGGATGCACACGCCGTCCATGTCCATGATGCTCGCGACGTCGTGCGGGTGGATACCCTTGACGTTAAAGCTGACGACGCCGTGATGGTTGTCCCAGTAGATGGAGCCGATGATCTGGACAAAGTCGAGCTGCATGAGCTCGCCCATCAGGTAGTGGACGAGTGCCTGCTCGCGTGCCTGGATGTTTTCGTAGCCAACCGTGTTGACGAGGTAGTCGAGAGCGGCGCCTGTGGCGAAGATGCCGGCGGCGTCCTGCGTGCCTGCCTCGAACTTCTCGGGGACGGGCGCCCAGACGGCGTCCTGCTCGGTGACCGAATCGATCATTTCGCCGCCGGTGAGCATGGGCGGCATGGCGTTGAGCAGGTCCATCTTGCCCCACAGGACGCCGATGCCCATGGGGCCCATGGCCTTGTGTGCGCTAAAGGCAAAGAAGTCGGCTCCCAGGTCGGCCACATCGACCGGCATATGCGGCAGCGACTGCGCGCCGTCGACGACCAGATAGCCGCCGTACTTGTGGACGAGCTTGCCGAGGTTCTTGACCGGGTTCTCGACGCCCAGCACGTTAGAAACCTGACACACGGCCAGAATCTTGGTCTTGGGACCCACCTTGGCAAGAACCTCCTCGGTGGTGAGCTGGCCGGTCTTGGTGGGGTAGAGGTAGACGAGCTTGGCGCCGGTCTCGCGGCAGACCTGCTGCCACGGGATCAGGTTGGAGTGGTGCTCCATGATGGTGATGACGACCTCGTCACCGGGCTCGAGCACCGTGGGTGCAAAGCTCTTGGCGACCAGATTGAGCGACTCGCTCGTGTTGCGGGTGAAGACGATCTCGTTGGCCTGTGAGGCGCCGATGAGGTCGGCGATCTGCTGGCGGACCTTCGCGATGGCGTCGGTTGCCTCGACGGACAGCGAGTACAGGCCGCGCAGGGGGTTGGCGTTCATGCGCTGGTAGAAGTCGCGCTCGGCGTCGAGCACGCAGGCGGGACGCTGCGCGGTGGCGGCGCTATCGAGGAAGGCGATCTCGGGGTGCTGCTGGAACAGCGGGAACTGGCCCTTGTAGGGGTTGGTCTCGATATCTACGGTAGGCCAGCCGCGCGAGGCCTCGTCACTGGCGTCGAGCTCCATAGGCTCCGGTGCGGTACAGGTATCGCATTTAACGTGCTCGGTGTCGATCATGCGAGCTCCTCTTCAAAGTTGTCGATCAGGTTGTTGCCCAAGCGGACGACGGCTGCGCGGGTGCGCTCGTCGGTGGCGGAAAGCGCGGCGTCCTCCAGCTTGGCGCGGATGAACAGGTCCTCGGCGGCGTTTTGGTCAAGGCCGCGGCAGGCGAGATAGAACAGCTGCTCGTCGCGGACGTGGCCGATGGTGGCTCCGTGGTTGCCGGCGACGTCGTCCTCGTCGCAGAGAATTACGGGAACGGTCTTGTTGTCGACGCCCTTGTTGGCCAAAAGCACCGTCTCGCGCTCGGTGCCGGTTGCACCCTTGCAGCCGTGCACGAGGTCGATGGTGCCGCGGTAGACCTTCTTGGACGTGCCGGTCAGTACGCCGTTGGCGTCGATCTCGCACTCGGTCTTGCGACCGCGGTGGCGCAGCTCGTAGTTAAAGTCGCGCACCTGCTCGCGGGCGCCCAGGTAGTCAGTATCGATGGTGACCTTGGCGGTATCGCCCAGCAGGTCGCCGGCAAGGCCGGTGGCGCTGGCGCCGGCACCCAGGACGCTGTGCTGCACGTTGACGCGCGCGCCCTCGTCCAGGAACAGGCCGGTGTCGTCGAGCGCGATCCAGCTATCGTCGAGCGTCTGCGTGCAGGTCACGTTGACGGTGGCGTACTCGTGGGCGCACACGCGTAGCACGGAGCCCACGACGCCTTGGCCGGCAACGGGGGAGTCTAGGGCAATAAGCAGATCGAGCGTCGACTGGGGACGGGCGACGACGTCGATGACGGCGATGGCCGCGGCTGCATCGACACCGCTCACGCGCACGGTAACCGTGGCGTGCTTGTATGCGGGCACATCGATGACGACGCGCTTGGTGGCGTGGTCGGCCAGGTAGGTGTAGGCAGCCTCGCCCATGCCAGTCTCGAAGGCCTCGGCAGGGGAGAGCTCCTCCTCGAGCTTGATGGCGCCGGCCTGGTAGATGGAGGTGGCGGGCACGTCGAGCTCGGTCTCGGGCGTGATGCGGGCGCGGTCGGCGGCGTCGCCGGGGGCGGAGGCGCGGCGCTCGGGGAAGCGCTCGGCCATGGTGTCCATGGCGGCTTCGAACGCGTCTGCCACGCCAGTAAACTGCTCGTCCAAGCCCTCGACCTCAACGGCCTCGGTGGGAGCGGCGGCAAGCTCGTCAGAGAGCTCGAGCTTGGTCTGGTTCATCTTGAGCCAACCCCAAGTGGCAGCCGGCATCGCATTGACCTGCTCAAGGGTGGTAGCAGCGGTGTTGGTGGTCTGTTTCATTATCCGATCGCTCCTTCCATCTCGAGCTTGATCAGGTTGTTCATCTCGACGGCATACTCCAACGGCAGCTCCTTGGAGACCGGGTTGGCAAAGCCGTTGACGATCATGGTGCGGGCCTCTTCCTCCGAGATGCCGCGGCTCATCAGGTAGAACACCTTGTCGTCGCCGATGCGGCCGATGGTGGCCTCGTGGCCGATGTCGACGTTCTTGGCGCGGATGTCCATGGCCGGGATGGTGTCGGATCGGCTCTGGTCGTCGAGCATGAGCGACTGGCAGCTCACGGTTGCCTTGGAGCCCTCGGCCTTGGGCGTGGCCACGATGGAGCTGCGGAACGTCTGGATGCCGCCGCTCTTGGAGATACCCTTGGTCTCGACCGTTGCCGAGGTCTCAGGCGCGTTGAGCACGACCTTGCAGCCGGTGTCGAGGTTCTGACCGGCGCCGGCAAAGGTGATGCCGGTAAAACTCGAGCGGGCGCGGCGGCCATTGAGCACGCTCATGGGGTAGAGGTAGCCCACGTGGCTGCCGAAGGAGCCGCTGATCCACTCGATGTCGCCGTCCTCGTCCACGCGCGCACGCTTGGTGTTGAGGTTGTACATGTTCTTGGACCAGTTCTCGATGGTCGAGTAGCGCAGGTGCGCACGCTTGCCCACAAAGAGCTCGACGGCGCCGGCGTGGAGGTTGGCCACGTTGTACTTGGGCGCGGAGCAACCCTCGATAAAGTGCAGGTCGGCATCGTCCTCGACGATGATGAGCGTGTGCTCAAACTGGCCGGCGCCCTTGGCGTTGAGGCGGAAGTAGCTCTGCAGCGGGAAGTCCAACTTGGTGCCCTTGGGAACGTAGACAAACGAGCCGCCCGACCACACGGCGCCGTGCAGGGCCGCAAACTTGTGGTCGGTGGGCGGGATGAGCGTCATGAACTTCTCGTGGATGAGCGGTTCCCACTGCGGGTCGTGCAGGGCTTCCTCAATACCGGAGTACACGATGCCCATCTTGGACGCGGTGTCCTGCATGTTGTGGTAGACGAGCTCGGAGTCGTACTGAGCACCGACGCCTGCCAGGTAGCTGCGCTCGGCCTCGGGGATGCCCAGGCGCTCAAAGGTGTTCTTGATGTCGTCGGGCACCGACTCCCAGTCGTGCTTTTGGTCGGTGTTGGGCTTGACGTAGGTGACGATGTTATCCATGTCCAGGCCCTCGATGGAGGGGCCCCACGTCGGATCCGGGAAGCGGTTGAAGATTTCGAGGGACTTTAAGCGCAGGTCGAGCATCCACTGCGGCTCGTCCTTTTTGGCGCTGATCTCGCGCACGATGTCGGGCGTGATGCCGGCGTCGAGGCGCTCGAATCCCTCCTCGCCATAGGTGAAGTCGTAGAGGCTGCGGTCGATGTCCGCGACCTCGGTGCGGTTCTTGGTCATTGCGTCGCCCCTTTACGCCTGCTGCTCGGCAGCGGCAGACTCGGCCTGGGCGCGCTGCTCGGCGGCCTCGCGCTCGAAGGTCTCAAAGCCGTTCTTGTCGATCCAGGGGATGAGCGAGGCGTCGTCCTCGCGCACGATGTGGCCCTTGACCATAACGTGGACGCGGTCGACATCCAGGTGCTCCAGGATGCGCGTGTTGTGTGTGATGATGAGCATGGAGCCGTCGCAGCTCTTGCGGTAGGCGTCCATGCCGTGGCTGACGGTGGACAGGGCGTCGACGTCCAGGCCGGAGTCGGTTTCGTCCAAGATGGCGAGCTTGGGCTGCAGCAGCAGGAGCTGGAGCATCTCGACCTTCTTCTTCTCGCCGCCCGAGAAGCCCACGCCCAGCTCGCGGTTGAGGTAGGCGGTGTCCATGTTGAGCTCGGCCGCGAGCTCCTTAACGCGACGGCGGAACTCCTTGCCCTTCATCTCCAGGCCGGGGCGGCCGGCGATGCTGGCGCGCAAAAAGCTCGACAGCGGCACGCCCGGAATCTCGACCGGGGCCTGGAAGCTCAGGAACAGGCCGGCGCGCGAACGCTTGTCGGTGGTGAGCTCGGTGATGTCCTGGCCGTCAAAGACGATGCGGCCGTCGTTGACGGTATAGACGGGGTCGCCCATGACCAGGTGGCCGAGGGTGGACTTGCCGGCGCCATTGGGTCCCATCAGCACGTGGGTCTCGCCGGCGGCGACGTTGAGGTTGACGTTGTGGAGGATGGTCTTCTCGTCCACGGAGGCGGTCAGACCTTCGATGGAAAGCAGCGGATTTGCGCTCATGCTGTCCCTCTCTGTATATGGTGTACTCATAGGTGTACTAAACCCTAGGAATCTTCTCGGAATAAAGTTACTATGGGTTCGGCGTTAGTCAAGGGAAAACCCGACTAATCCACTCGACTTTTCAAATTCTGGGACAAAATAACCTGTTGTGTTTGTCCCACTTACTTTAAATTTGGGACAAACAAACCTGGTTATGTTGTCCCAGATGCGATGGGAGGGTAGGTATGCTCATTTCTTCTAAGGGCCGCTATGCCCTCCGGCTAATGATCTATATCGCGGCGCTGGGCGACGCCGAGGGCAAGATTGCCCTGCGAGAGGTTGCCGACCGCGAGCATATCTCGCAAAAGTATCTGGAGCAGCTGGTTCGTCCGCTTATGAAGGCGGACCTGCTTAAGAGCGTGCGCGGCAAGGGCGGCGGCTACATGATGGCCAAGGACCCGGCCGAGGTGCGTGCCGGCGACATCCTGCGTGCCGTTGAGGGCAGCACGGCTCCGGTGGCGTGCGATGGCATCGACAACAGCTGCGCCCGCAGTGACCTGTGTTCCACCGTCAAGTTCTGGCGTGGCCTGGACGACGTGATCGAAAAGTACGTCGACGGCGTGACGTTGGCCGACCTGGCCGCCGTCCCCGAGATCAACTTTGACATTAAGCTGTAGGTTGAGCGCAATTCCTTAAGATTTCGCGGAGGGTTGTTGCCGTTTACCGAGGGGTTGTTGTGCAACAACGGGCGAGCTGCAATACTTATCTTTATCTTTGCAAACTGAACTTTAACTACACCAATGCAGGGAGGATCTTATGCAGCCCAAGCATTCTGCGATTGTCGCGGGCCTGACGCTGGCGCTTTCGTTTGGCGCCGTTTCCGCGCCGGCACCCGCCGCTGCCGAGGAGCCCACGCCAGGCGTTGCCTCGGATGCCACCGATATCGATAAGGGTCTCTACACCCAGCAGTCTTTCTCGGGCGTGCTGAGGTCGGTCCAGGGTGTCTCGTTTGTCAACGTGACTCCTGAGATGAAGTACTTTACCAAGTACGAGAGCCATGGTAATTACAACCAGGGATTTTCGTATGGTGACGGCTATAACGCACTGGGCTACTACCAGTTCGACCGTCGTTGGTCGCTCATCCCGTTTATGAAGCAGGCCTACAACTACAACCCCGAAAAATACTGCATGCTCAAGGATACGATTGATCGCGGCAGCGAGATTTCCAACACGAGCAATGCCATGTACGAGAACGGTCAGCTCACCGAGCTGGGCCATATCGCGCAGGATGCCTTCCAGGGTGCTTATAACACCGATCCTGCTGAGTTTTCGGCTCTGCAGGATGCCTATGCGTACAACTCGTACTATGCGGTGACCGAGGCGTGGCTCAAGAGCGGCCTGGGTATTGATATTTCGGGCCGCGCCGATTGCGTCAAGGGCATGGTGTGGAGCATCACCAACATGTGCGGCACTGGTGGCTGCAGGGACTTTTTCCGCTGGGCGAATCTTTCCAACGATATGTCCGACCGCGAGTTTGTGACGGCGCTCTCCAATAGCGTGGTCAACAATGTCGCCACCAAGTTTTCGAGTCAGCCCCAGTATCATGAGGGCTGGAAGAACCGCTACCGCAACGAGCTAAAGGACTGCCTGGTCTATATCGCCGAGGACGAGGCTGCCGCTGCGACGCCCGTGCGGCCCGAGCCTACGCCGGCGCCCTCGCCGACACCTGATTCGAATGACGACTCGAGTGACGATGCCAACGATGACAGGATGGATGCGCCCTCGACCGATGCTGACGGTAATGGCTCTGCTGGTGGCACTACCAACGACGGCTCTACCCCGAACGGCTCCAATTTGAACGGCTCTGCTGCGGGCGATTCGTCTTCAAGCTCTGCCGGCAATACGGACAGCGACGCTTCTGGTTCGACCGGCGCTGGCACCTCTAACTCATCCACCGGCTCGAGCGATTCGTCCGTTTACAGCGGCTCTAACAACGGCTCCGGCTCTGACGCAACCCCTGATTCCGATGCTTCCAAGGACGACTCGAATAAGGCGCCGGACGCTCCCGTTGCTTCGCCGGACAAGAAGCCTTCTTTCTCCGTGCAGCTTGGTTCTACGCTGGGCTCTTCGCTGATGGCTGGCGTCAATAACGGCTCGACCCAGAACAAGGACAACTCTGATCAGGCTTCCACGGAAAAGACCGAAGCCGTAAAGGGCGATTCCAAGGATAAGGCTTCCGAGAAGGTTGAATCCGATAAGGGTTCTAGCTCTGATGAGAAGGACGACAAGTCCGCTCAGAAGAAGGACGAGGACAAGAAGTCTGAATCTGAGGAGAAGGACAAGAACAAGGACAAGACCGAGGACGGAAAGCAGCAGGGCGAGGACAGCAGTAAGGGCAACACCGACAACCAGAACCAGGAGCAAAATGACTCCAAGACGGTGACCACTACAACCACCACTACAACGACTAAGACTTCGGGCGGCAATATGCCCAAGACGGGCGATCTGATTGTGATGGCGAGCCTTGCCAGCGCAAGCTTGGCCACACTGGGCGCTACGTCTATCGTAAGTGGTAAGCATAAGCTCGATCAGCAGAAGAAAGCTTCTGGGGAGGACGGCTCGGAGGAGTAGCCTCTCGGTTGCTTGATAACTAAAGAGTCGGGACGGGGTCCGGTGCGAATGCATCGGGCCCCGTTTTGTTGTGCAACGATTAGTTATGCCCCCTCACACCTCTTGTTGCTACCGTTGCCCGATATGTTCACGCGGCGACATCTGTACGCGCGAGGCGGTCATTACAATTGGCATCGTGTTGCGATTTAGGGGGAATGTTTTGGTGTCTGAACAGGCAAATAATGGTTGTGCTGCCGGCTTTGGCGTGCGTTTGATTGGCTGTGCCGACGATGTGGTTTTGCCCATTGGCATGCACGACTATGCGGAGGCTCTTGGTTGCTGCACACTGGTCGACAAGACCATGTTTATTGCCGATGTGTTGGACTGTGACGCGTCCGTTGTGGTGTGCTGTCGACCCGAGGGTTTTGGCAAGAGCATGAACTTGTCGATGCTCAGGGCTTTTCTGGAGCGTCCGGCGGTCGGTCGCGCCGGTCGGATCTCGTTTGCCGATGTTCAGATTTGGGATGCGGACGGTGGGCGCTATCGGGATGAGTATGCTTGCTATCCGGTGATATCGCTGGACTTTTCTGGCGCTGCGAGGCGTGGCCCCGCTGTTGCCGGCGTCGTGCGCGATGCCCTTTCGGGCGAGTGCGCTCGCTTGTTGGCTCTCTTGGAGGCTCCGGATTTAGCTCGAGATAAGGTGCGTCACATCGAACGTGTCGCGCGTGGCGTGGCGAGCGCGGACGAGATTGACTCGGTGCTCGGTGTGCTTATAGAGCTGCTGGAGATTGCCTGCGATGAGCAGGTTGTATTGCTCGTTGATGGGTACGATGCGGCGTGGTCTCGCCATGCGAGCGCGAGGGACGCTTCCGACGCCGATCCGGCAGAACTACTTGACCGTGTGCTGTTTGACGCCATTGCTGCCGCGGGCCATTCGCTACGTTTTGCTTGTCTGATGGGGGAGCGTCCCAGTCCTGTCGAAGCGGCGCTTTCTTCGCGCAGTTGCTCGTATTGTCTGTCGACGCCGCTTTCGACGTGGTGTGACCGTTGGTTCGGCTTTTCGGATGTCGAGGTCGAGGCTCTGTTGAATCATGCTGGGCGCGAGGAATATCTGGATGATGCGCGTGAATGGCTCGAGGGGTATCGGTTTGGCAGGGCCTATTGCTCGAGTCCGGCGCGCGTGATCGGTTTTCTGGACCGAGGCTGCACGGCGCCCGTGCGTGCCGATCTGTATGGATATGCCGATTGCCTGAGTAGGGTAGTTGCCGGGTGGAATCTCGAGCGTCTTTCGGACTTGTTCGATTTGCTCGAGGCCCATGGGTGCGCTGAGGTCCCGCTTTGTTTGGGCACTGCAGAGCCAGATGTCTCGCCTGACGATGGCATGTGGACAGCGCTATATCTGTCCGGTTTTCTCACGACGGATATGACTGAGGAGCCAGAGCGTGGCGATCGCCTCCGTGCCTTGCGATTGCCCAATAAAGAGCTTCGCCGGGCCTTGCGTCTAGTGATTGTTGAGTGGTTTGAGTGCGCTGCAGAAGACAATCGAGACGTCGATGCGTTTCGCGACGGGCTGTGCCATGGGAACGAGGATACCGTGAGGCGGGCGCTAAGCCGCATCTTGGGAGATGCGGGAATCGGTGCGACCGACCCAGATACACCGCTGCCATATCACCTACTCTTGCAAGGACTCTGCTTTGGATTGCCGGGCTATGCCAATCCTGCTTCGAGGCGAAAGTGTGGCGCGGATCGCTGGGACATCCAGGTTTTTCCTACGGGCGCCGTGTTCGACATAGCCGATACGATCGGTATGCTCGATGAACGTCCGCTGATAACGATCAACATGATGTATGACCCCGGTGTGGATGCGCTGGGCCTGGAATTGCTGGCCGTGCAGGCGCTGCTCGACATAGAGCGCGACGGCATCGACGAAATCCGTGTGCCGCGACCCGGCGTGGGTCGCATGCGCTGGGGATTCGGGTTTGACGGGCAGCGTGTGGCAGCGGTGTGCCAGCGGCTTTAAGCGCCGGGGTGTTTCCGGCTTCCGTTACTCGGTGTCCTTCATGGGCGGCATGGGCTTCCAGTTGGGATCCTTGATGATCTTGCGGGCGTCTTTCATGCCTCGGCGCAGCGCCGGAATGCCGGTCTTAAAGCACTTGTCGACCGCGGCCAGGCGAATGAATTCCTTGCAGAAGGTCGCGGCATTGCCTAGGCGGAACAGCATGGGGTGGTAGTCACCGTAGATCTGCATATAGCGAGCGAGGAAGCCTCGGTTGCGCATGATGTAGTAGCGGTTGGTGTCGCTCGTGGAGTTGAGCTGGCGCTTGCCGGCGATATCCCAGTTAGAGACGGCGCGGGCGCGCTTGAGAACCACGTCAGCAACAACGGCGGCGGGGAAGTGTTGGCTGGCCACGTAGCCGTAGCAGGCATCGTCGCCGTAGATAAAGAAGCGCGCATCGGGCAGGCCAATCTTGTCGACCACGCGGCGCGAGAACATGCCGCCCTCAAAGCACAGCTGGTTCATGGTGCGGTAGCCCTCGGGACCCAGATCCCACTTGGCGACAGGGTTTGGAATGCCGAGCGAAAGGATCAGTTGGTACTGCCAAAAGAACGCGCCGCCGTCGAAGTCCAGGCGCGAACCCTGGATGACGTCGTAGCGGTCGGTCCACTTGGCCAAGCGCTCGATGCCTTCAGGGATGACGAGCACGTCGTCGTCCATGACCCAGAACCACTGGGCGCCCAGGTCATAGGCGCATTTAGTGCCGGCGGAGAAGCCGCCCGCACCGCCGCCGTTTTCGAGCTGCGGGGCGTAGATGACACGGTCGGTGCCGCCCTGCGCGTCGGGCTGCTCGGTGTCGATGCCCCACAGGTTGGCCAAGCGCTCGTTGAATGCGGTGCACATGGCCTCGGTCTCGCGCGAATTCTCGTTATCGACAATTACGATGCGCCAAGGCGTTGCCGTGAGCCCGGTCATGGAGTCGAACAAGTTGGCTAGGAGTTCCTGGCGCTTGTACGTAACGACGACGATGGCGAGCTTATCGATGGGGGCGGGAAGGGTTGTAGGCATGGGGCAATATATCCTTTCACGCGCGGCGGGCGAGTGCTGCGCGGAAGCTATCGAATACGTCCTTGGGACTGTCTTATTGTAAAGGCTCGGCGCACCTTGACGGCAAGCTTTGAATAAAACGCAGGAACCTGCCACGGCTGTAGCGGCTTTGGCGTCTGACGGCAGCGTGTCTATTGCCGCTTGAGCTTGCGAGCGATAAGGCTTCTGGCTGCATCGATGATGAGGAGCGCTAAGGCAAAGACGATGCTAATGACGGTACCCGTGACGATACATATAGCTGCCGGGCTGTTTTGGCTGACCAGTATGTTTGCGAGCAACGTATTGAAGACGGGACGCCACAGGCTACTGGTGAGCGACTGCATCACATAGAAACCGAGCGTGGCGGTCGATAAGGTGACGATGACACCCGCAGTCCGCGGATTGCCTGGGGCACTGCGTCGGGTTGCCGCAAAGAGCAGGGAGGCGGCAGCGAGGGCAAACGAGATCAGCGAGGTCGATTTGTAGGAGAGGACTGCCATCGCCGTGAGGTTGCCGGTGTAGGAGAGTGCTCCTTCCAGGATGGTGGCGAGCACCAAAACCGCTGCGAGCGACCGCATGCCCAAGGCGCCCGCCCTGTCCGAATCCATGACATCGGTTACGTCGCGGAGCAGCCCGCCGATCAAAAACGCGATTACGTACGTGGCAGCGCTCATGAGCTTCTGCAGCCAAGAAAACTCACCGCCGCTTGTCGCACTCATGGCGGCTAAATACCCGTTAACAACAAATGCGAGGATGCCAACGGCGATGACCGTCGTCGTGTAGGTTTTCTGGGGGAGTCGACTCTTAGCCAGTCCAAACCATGGCGCCATGAAGACCGTGGCGGCATAGACCCAGATAAACTCAAGGCCTAGCGTGTACCAGTACTGCGTGTTGAGGGTAACGTCGGGAATGGGGGAGACGACCGTGGACCACGCGAGCGCCACGAGGCAATAAAACGCAGTGGGCATAACGACCTTGCCCAGGCGCTGCGCCGTCCGTTGCATTTGCGATTTCCACGTTGCTCCACCGTCCCAAGCACGCGCGGCCGAAGCGATGAGAAAATAGCCCGAGATCATAAAGAAGACCTCGTTGGCCCAGCAGCCAAGCAAGTTAATAAAGCCGAGCACGCCGGAATAGGGGAACATCGCAAGTGGGACATATTCCACGGCGCCGACACAGGCTGCCTGGAAGGCCCACTGAAAGGTGTGAAATATGGCGATTCCGGCGACCGCGACCAAGCGCAAGGCTTCGATGGGTATGTTGCGTGCGGCTTTGGGCTGCATGACGTCCTTTCGTATCGGTTTGCCTCTGCGAGCTCCATAGATTATATAAACGCCCGCTGGCGCGCTGACCCTTTGATACCATGAAACGACAGGTATTTCCTAAGGAGCACATTTGTCTACTAACGCCTCTGGCAGCCCTGTTCTGTCGCTGCTTATTCCCATTTACAATGTTCAGCGCTACCTGCGCGAGTGCCTCGATTCCGCCCTGGCGCAGACGCTCAAGGATATTGAGATCATCTGCATTAACGACGGGTCGACCGACAACTCGCCGGCGATAATCCGCGAGTATATGGAGCGCGATGGGCGCGTCAAGATGATCGACAAGACCAACAGCGGCTACGGCGACTCGATGAACCGCGGCCTGGAGATGGCGCGTGGCAAGTACGTTGGCATCTTGGAGTCCGATGACTTTATGGCGCCCGACGCACTCGAAAAGCTTGTCTCGGCCGCCGATGGCAATAATGCCGACTTTGCGAAGGCGAATTTTGATTTCTACTGGTCTAAGCCCGAGGAGCGCCGTTCGCTGCACGAGATGTTTAAAGCCAAGGACTGCGGCAAGCCGGTGCACCCGAGCGATACGACGCAGTTCTTTAAGCAAAAGCCGTCGATTTGGTCGGCCGTGTACCGTCGCGATTTTCTTGAGCGCAACGGCATTACGTTCCTGCCGACTCCGGGGGCATCCTTTCAGGACACGTCATTCGCCTTTAAGGTGATCGCGTGCGCCGATAAGGCTGTTTACCTTCATGATGCCGTGTTGTCTTATCGCCAGGACAACGAGAATTCCTCGGTCAATTCTTCGGCTAAGGTCTTTTGCGTCAATACCGAGTATGCCGAGATTGAGCGTTGGATTCGAGAGGATTATGCCTGCGACCACGCAAGCGGCGATGTCGCGCGCATGCTCAAGTTCAATCAGCTCATTAAGTACGATTCGTATATGTGGAACTACGTGCGCCTGGCGCCTAAGTTCTATAAGGAGTTCCTGGTGCAGATGGCCAAGGAGTTCCAAGCGGCCTTGGACGCGGGGGAGTTTTCGCTCGACGACCTCAAGCCGTGGAAGCGCGCAAATCTCGCTGCTATCCTCAAAGATCCTGAGGGCTGGGTTGACGAGCATCCGAGCTTTGCGACGGATGGTGCCTTGGGGCGTGCTAAGTATTACGCCTCGGTTGGAGGCCCAGGCGTGGTCGCCGCTTTCCTCATCGAATCGCTGAGGGGGTAGGTCGGCATGGGAGAGGCCTCGTGTCCTAAAGCTACCATTGTCGTCCCCGTATACAACTCTGCGCGCTCCATTCAGCGATGCCTCGATTCGCTGTTGGCCCAGTCTGAGCGTTCGATTCAGGTTGTCTGCGTCAACGACGGTTCGACTGATGATTCGTTGAACGCGTTGCGCCAGATTGCGCAGGCCGACGATCGCGTACTGGTGATTGACCAGGAAAACGCGGGCGTCTCGTGTGCTCGAAATGCCGGCATCGATGCCGCCGTGGGCGGGACCGTCTTTTTTGTGGACGCCGACGATTACATCGATGCGCAGACGGTCGAGCGCGTGCTGCATGCCATGGAGTCTGCAGATGCCGAGGCCGCCGTTTTTGGCGGCGTCTGTGAACCTGCCGATGCTGCCCCCAAACGCGTCCAGCAACTCATGAGTCCCAAAGCTGGTATCTTTGGCGCCCGTGATCCCCAACTGCTGTTCCATTCGTATGCGCAGCCCTATGCCTGCCGTGCGGCTTTTTCGCGCGAGCTGCTCAATCGCGAAGGCATTCGCTTCGCCCCCGGTTTGGCTTTGGGCGAGGACGTCGTCTTCCAATTTGCGGCTTATGCGCTTGCCCGCAAGACCATCGTCATGCCAGACAAGTTCTACCACTACGTGATGGAGAGCGAATCCGCGACGCACGAGTTCAACAGTGACGAGGCTCGCGCCAAAAAGCTTGACGCCCACATGAGGATGCTCGAGGAGGTCTTGGAGGACTGGGCGGCCTACGGTCTTTTGGACCTGTGTCCCGGCGAGCTGATCACCTGGTTCTTGGACCTTATCGTGTTTGATTTGGCGCGCTTGGATTCCGATGACTTCCATCGCGTGGCGGCTCGCGTCAACATGGACCTCACGACGTTTTTGGGAACGGAGTGGGCGGATATGCCTGCTAAGGGCGCCGTTCGCCGTGTTGCCCACAAGCTCGTTGCGGCGACCTCGGGCGTTTCGATGGCAGACGCCACGCTGTTCTATCTTTCGACTCGCGGTCTCAAAGCCTGCCTGGAGCGCTTTATCTAATTCCAAGCGCTGTCGCCCGCCGTAACTCGGCTGCTAAAATAACCCTGTTACACGCTATTCAACAGGAGGTTCTCTTGCAGAACTCTGATACCCCTAAAGTTTCGCTGCTTGTCCCCATTTGCAATGTTGAGCGCTACTTGCGCGAGTGCCTCGATTCCGCCGTGGCGCAGACACTAAAGGCCATCGAGATCATCTGCATCAACGATGGCTCTACCGATAGCTCGGCGGATATCATCCGCGAGTACATGGAGCGCGATGCGCGCGTCAAGATGATCGACAAAGCCAACAGCGGCTACGGCGACTCGATGAACCGCGGTCTGGAGATGGCGCGCGGTGAGTACGTGGGCATTCTTGAGTCCGACGACTTTATGTTTGAGGATTCGCTCCAAAAGCTGGTTGCCAAGGCAGACGCCGAGCACGCCGATGTGGTGAAGGGCGACTTCTATCTGTACTGGTCCACGCCCAGCGAGCGCCGTGAGCTGTTTGGGATCATCGACGAGTATATGACGGGCGCCGCGTATCGCCCCGTCGATCGCCCGGGCATCTTCTACCGCAAACCTTCCATTTGGTCGGCTATCTATCGGCGCGAGTTCCTCAACGACAATCAGATTCGGTTCCTTCCCACGCCGGGCGCCTCGTATCAGGATGCGGGTTTTAACTTTAAGGTTTGGGCATGCGCCGAGCGTGCAGCGTTTATCGCGGACCCCATTTTGTGCTATCGCCAGGATAACGAGAAGAGCTCCATTAATTCGCCCAACAAGGTGTTTTGCGTGTGCGATGAATATGCCGAGATGCAACGTTTTTTGGACGAGCGCCTCGAGCTCAAGGCTCAGCTCCAGGGCATTTTAATGCGCATGAAGGTCGATACGTACCGTTGGAATGATGAGCGTCTGGTCGATGAGCTGCGTGAGCAGTTTTGGAAGAAAGCCTCGTCCGAGCTCAAGGCCGATTGGGATGCCGGTCGCTTTGACCTGTCGCTGTTTGATCCGCGTGGCGAGACCGACTTGCGCCTGATGGTCAAGTCGCCTCGTGCCTATATCGATTCGCGCTTTGACTTTAAGAAGCCGGGCAAGATCAATACGTTTAAGCATTACTTTAAGATTGGCGGCCTGCCGCTGGTCTGGCGCGTGCTGACGTATCAGCGCGCCTACGGCGACAACCCGCACCCTGATGACGTGCCGGCCGCACAGTAGGAGCGAGTGACTATGGCTACCCCCAAGATTTCCGTTGTCGTTCCCATCTATAAAGTGGAGGAGTGCCTGGCCTGGTGCCTGGACTCCCTGCTTGCGCAGAACATGACCGATTGGGAAGGCGTGCTGGTCAACGATGGCTCGCCGGACGGTTCGCGCGATATTGCGGCCGCTTATTGCGAAAAGGATGCGCGCTTTACGCTGGTCGATAAGGAGAACGGTGGCCTGTCGAGTGCACGTAATGCGGGCATCGCTGCGTCCACGGCGCCTGTCGTCGCGTTTTTGGATTCCGACGACCGCTTTACGCCCGATGCATGCCGCGTGATCGTCGATGCCTTTGAGCGCGAGGATTGCGACGTGTTGACCTTTGGTGCGAACCCGTATCCGCTGGAGGCGGGGTATCCGTGGCTTAATTATGTGTTGAGCCCGCGCGATGTGTCGTTTGAAGGCTATAGCTCTGACCTGCTGTTTAAGGAGGCGTCTCGCCCCTTTGCATGGCGCACCGCCTGCAAGCGTGAGTTTTTGCTGGGCAACGGGATCGTGTTCGACGAAACCGTTAAGTATGGCGAGGACCAGGTCTTCGATTTTGCCGTGTACGGTCGTTCGCACAAGACCGCGCTTATCTCGAACAAGCTGTATGACTACCGCGTGGCGCGCAAGGGCTCGCTCATGGACACCATGCGCTATGACGACGAGACGCGCCTGCTAGAGCATGTGAAGATTTACTCCGCGGTGCTGGCTGACTGGCAGCGCGACGGTCTCGATGTCCAGTATGCCGATGACCTGGCGTACTTCCTATGCGATCTGGTGCTGTACGATGCGCTCAGGTTGCTGGGTTCGGACTGCGGCAAGGTGTTTGCTGCCGTTGCCACGGCGCTTGCCGGTTCTGCCGCGGGCAGCGATGCTGCGCTCGCACAATGCGCTCCTTCTGTTGCTGCTATGGTGCGTGCGGCGCTTACCAGCAAGGCCCCCAATGCCCGTGAGTGCAAAAAGCTCATGTTCGATTACGACGTCTTGAGGTTTGGGCGCCTGGGTGCCTGCAAACGCATGGCAGCGAACGCCCTGGGAAAGCGAGAAGTGTAGATGAGTATCAAGCGTTTGGCACTTTGCCGCAGTCAGGGCCGTCTGTTTGTGCTGCTTCGTTTTGCCGGCCAGGATGTCGCCGCGCTTATTGAGCAAGAAGGTTCTCAGGCCTTTGTCCGCGCGACGACGAGCGGTTCTTGTGTGTCGTCGCTGGTACTCCCGGTTGACCATGGCCGTGTGCTGGCGCTTTGCCCTTCCGTTGCCGATTACGAGCGCGAGCTTGCCGTCTTGGTGCTTCCGTTTTTGGATGGCTCGTCGATGGATGTTGTTTTTGCATCCGATGGCCAAAGGCTGGGCTCCATTTGTCTCGATAGCCGCGTGGCCAAGCTGGAATCCAAGATTAACTACAAAGCAAAGCCTGCGCTGTGCGCGCTTATCCGCGATGCGCAGCGTGGCGAATGCTGCGGTCGCTACGAGATCGATGCCATTCGCTATTTGCCGGCAGACGCCGGCGCGGTGTGGCGCTATGAGGTTACCTGGGCGGGAGACCCCCAGTGCGCACCCGAGTTCCAGATCTTCGATACGCATATGAATGCCATCGATGTCACCGTGCATGTGTTTGAGTCGCAGGTCGATGTGCCGCAGCAGGACGGATGCCGCGTCAATAAAACGTTTCTGAGCGTTGAGATGCCTCAGGATATACGAGATTTTGTCGCGATTGTGAGCGATTCCACAGAGCAGATCCAGAGCGGGTTTTGCGCCATGGATGGTCGCCTGTACAACGGCATGGTCGACGACAGCTGGAACCGTATGAAGGACGCGCGTGCAGACGACGCAGCTTATCGACGTTGGTTTGAGCAGCATCGCGCAAAGCCGGGCGATTTGGCGTGCCAGTTTGTCACTTCGGTGGCCTTTGCCTATAGACCGCTCGTGAGCATTGTGGTGCCGTGCTACAAGACTGATCGGGTCTACCTGCGCGAGCTGCTGGACTCGGTGCTAGCCCAGAGCTATGACAACTGGGAACTGCTCCTTATGGATGCCTCGCCCGAATGGGACGCGGTTGCCGACCTTGCGGCAGGTGCTCACGACGAGCGCGTTCGTCGCATCGGGCTGCCCGGCAACGGCGGCATTGTGGTCAACACCAACGCAGGCATCGAGCAGGCGACTGGAGACTACATCGCGTTCTTGGACCATGACGACATCTTGGAGCCGGATGCGTTGTTCCACTATGTCGCCGCGCTGAATAAGGCGGCCGAGGGCGAGCGCCCCCAGGTCTTATTCTGCGACGAGGATATGTTCCAGAAAACGGGGGAGTGGGGCCAGCCGGTCTTTAAGACGCGGCTCAACGTCGACCTGCTCTATAGCCATAACTGCGTGACGCATTTCCTGATGGTAGAGAAGACGCTTATCGATCGTATTGGCATGTCTCCGGAAGATGTTGCGGGTGCCCAGGACTACGACCTGACGCTCCGCTGCCTTGCGGCGGGCGCGCGCTTTGAGCACGTTGCGCATGTGCTGTATCACTGGCGCGTGCATCCGGGATCGACCGCCGATGGCTCTGCCGATAGCAAGCCGTATGCTATTGAAGCCGGGCGCCTTGCGCTTCAGCGCCACTTTAACGCGCTGGGCATCTGCGGAACGGTCGAGGAGACCGAGACGCCGTTTGTCTATCGCATGCGTTATGCACTGCCGGAGCCTACGCCGCTGGTGAGCATTGTGATTCCCACCAAGGACCACGTTGAGACGCTCGACGCCTGCGTGATGTCGATCGCTCAGAAGGCAACGTATGCCAACTTCGAGATCGTCTTGGTGGAGAACAACAGCGAAGCCCCGGAGACGTTTGCGTATTACGAAACCCTGCCAGAGCGCGTGGCTGCGGCATCCGAAGGTAAGGGTATCGCGCGCGTTGTGTACTGGCCGGGTGAGTTCAATTACTCCCAGATCATTAACTTTGGCGTGGAGCATGCCAAGGGCGACTATCTGCTGCTGCTCAACAACGATACCGAGGTCATAAGCCTCGACTTTATCGAAGAGATGATGGGCTATCTGCAGCGTCCCGATGCGGGCGCGGTGGGCGCCAAACTCTACTTTGCCGATCATCTGGTGCAGCATGCCGGCATTATGGTTGGCGTGCGTGGCGCACTTGCCCATGCCAACCAGGACTTCTCGGCAAAGCGCGAGGGCTATCTTGCCCGCGCTGTGCGCCCGGGCAACTTTAGCGCCGTAACGGGTGCCTGCCAGATGGTGCGACGCGACGTATTTGAGCGCGTCGGCGGCTACAACGAGGAATTCGCCGTTGGCTTTAACGACGCAGACTTTTGCCTGCGCGTATGGGAGGCGGGCTACCGCACCATCTATACGCCCTATGCCGAGCTGTATCACTACGAGTTCACCTCGCGCGGCAGGGAAGAGGCCAACGAGGAAAAGCTGCGCCGCTGGAAGCGCGAGCAAGCGCTGTTTATGCAGCGCTGGCCTGAGTTCTTCTTGACGGGCGATCCATGGTTGGGGCCGAACTTATCCGCTGAGAGCGAGTATTTCTCGCTTTAGAAAATGGCGTGGATAGATCGCGACGCATATGAACTCTATCTATTGGTTTATGAGTTTGCTAGTAGGTGTCGTTCTCCCTATGCGGAAAAGTATGAAGAGGAGCCTTGGTGGGTGTAAGTGCGATAAAAACTTCTTTCTTGGGGGAGGGTTTCTGCACCGTGTGCTGGACAGTGGCTCAGGTCGGGTCAATTTACGATGTTACTCAGCTCAAAATGAGATAGCGAGAGGATACTCCTCCTAATTCTGTGGAAGCTAATGCAAATGTTGTAACGAGCTCAAGGCAAGATGGACGGCGGCGCGCCATGATGTATTTGCATGAGCGTCCGGCTGTTTAATAGGTATTTAAAGTTAGGATAAAATCAATCTGTTATTTCATCAAATACGCTGGAGAGCGCAATGAATAGTCCTATTCGTCAACAAGATATGTGCGATCAAAAGCCTTGGCTTACTCCTTGGGAACAAGTCTCCCATCTTAAGAGCAAGGGTGTCCGTTTCCGCTATATGAGCGAGGCAGAGGCAGTCGAGTATCTGACGAAGAACAACAATTACTTTCGCTTGCGCTCGTACCGCACCGGATTTCCAAAGGTTTCTGATGGAAAACGCAAGGGTGAATATGTCAACTTAGATTTCAAGATGCTTGTTGACCTTTCGATTATCGATATGTTGCTTCGAAACGAGATGATTTCACTCACTCTTGATATCGAGCACTTCTGCAAAGTTGACTTGCTGGACAGGATAGAGCAGCATGCCGAGGACGGTTACGAAATCGTTCAAGACTATTTGAGCGAGCAGGATACATTTGATAGCAAGGGGAATGTGACCAACTGGGTTAAAAAAGAGATTTCACGTTGTGAGTCGAGTGCCTATTCTGCAGGCATTCTTGCAAAATACAGTGGTTTTAATATGCCTGTCTGGGCCTTTCTGGAAGTTATTACCTTTGGCGCCTTTAATTCATTCATTTTGTTTTGCGCCAAACGGTTTGACGATGATGAGCTTCGCGATAGGTTTTATTTGCTTCGCGCGGCAAAAGATCTCCGCAACGCGTGTGCTCACAATAGTTGCATTCTTAATGGTCTTGCTTCGGGTGAGAATGCCCGAAGGGCAAATAACGGTGTTATGAAGGCATTGAGCAAAATAGATGGGGTTGGCTCTTATCAGCGTAAGGCAAGGATGAGCAATGAGCGAATACGCCAGATTGTCACAACGCTATATCTGCACAAAGAGGTGTCGTCTAAAGGCGTTATTAAGTACAAAGCACAATCGCTTTCCAAGTTTATTTCTAGGGCAAATCGCAACATCAACTACTATAAAGGTGCGGAGGTCATAACTTCCTCCTTCTCGTTTTTGTCGAAAGTGATCGGCGCATGGTATTTGTGTGACGCTGAAGATATGCCTTCTTGCGATTCCTAGGCATCTGGTGCAAAATATTTCCCACTTCGAAAAGCGGTTCGGCCGTTTTGCAAGGGGGCTTCTCTTTATGGGACGCCCTCTATTTTTATGCCGCGCCAATCGGAAGATATTACGTTTTCGGCTACTGCATTTATTCTATCCCCAACGGTACTTGCGGAACTGCGTAGATCGACATTGATGATGTACTAAAACTAGTGTTTTTGCCGCCGGTTACCACCGTTCATGTGTTCCTTGTACTTGCCGTTTGCTTGGTCGATCTTTACTGGCTCAAAGCTCCTATATGCCAATGCTATTTGCTGCAAGCGATACCCTTATTTTTGACCCTCGCAATTTAGATGTCGTTCATCGGGCGGCCTTTGCGGAACCTTAATATAGGAGGAGTATTGAAACATTGTTAGGGCGACTACCTACACCATCTTTACGCCCTATGCCGAGCTGTGTCACTGCGAGTTCACCTCGCGCGGCAGGGAAGAGGCCAACGAGGAAAAACTGCGCCGCTGGAAACGCGAGCAGGCACTGTTCATGCAGCGCTGGCCGGAGTTTTTCTTGACGGGCGATCCGTGGCCGGGGCCGAACCTATCTGCCGAGAGCGAGTACTTCTCGCTTTAGCGCGAAGCAATCCCAAGATCAGGCAAAGTCTCCTCAAGAGCCGTGAGAACGGCGGGGTTTAAGTACTCCTTGTTCAAGCGGCTCTTGTCATACCGAAAACGTGCGTCAGGAGTTCTCCCTTAGGCATTTTGCGGCTATAGGGACAAGGTCGAACATAGTGTGAACGACATCGCCCGTGTTTGCAACGGTTGCCGTGAACTTGCCGTTTCCAAAATCCATCAGATGTACTTCATGCCTCAGAACATATACAACGCTACAACCTGTAGCGACAATTGCGCTTACTGGATTCTAAGAATCGCCGCACAGCATGATCTGACAATCAACCTCTACCATCTGCAGCAGCGTCTTAGTTCCACCCGATAGCCTTTCCGGTGGGATGATGCCTAGGATCTTGGTGTTTATTGCGCCGGGTCCAACCACGCCGCCCTTATCAATGGATTTAATAATTCTCTGAGCAAAGGCATCTTGAAACCATTCGGGCGAATAGACGTTATCGAAGTAAACCGACGTATTGTAGATAACGTTATCCATGTCGCCATAGTGAATCGTTAGCACGTTGGTCCCTTCGGATTGTTGGCCTTGCATTTGATGAGTTTGATTATATCGCAGCGCATGAGATGGGCGTTATTGGCCTGTAACGTATGTGATTGATGGCCAAGGATCAAGGATAGGTTACGAAAGCGCGATATTTCCGCGATAAGTTTATATAGCCATGTACAAACCGATAAAATCCGATATTAGTTACGATATAAATATAAAGCTACGATTGACTGATAATCGATTCCCTTGAAAGGCAAGCAAGTGAGCGCCGCGGCTGAAGTTGCCAATCAAGGGAGGTGGCGCTTTCTATGGGCGACAGCTTTGTCGCGACTGGCTTGACCATAGAGGACGATCTGCTGTCGAGGGCCGCTAAGGCCACTAAGTGCTATGCCTATCTGGTGCAACTGGTCGGTTATTCCGTTTGGTAACGTGCTAACTTGCATCGTACCAAAAGTGCCATTGTGAGCGAGCGGGATGTCACCGAGGGCATTGCGCTGGCAGAGGCTCGTTTTCACGATGTTGTTCACGAGCCTGCGATTTCTGGACTTGGGCCAAACGATATCAAATACCTTTTAGCCATGTGCGAGGATAAGCAGCAGTCTAAATCGTCCGAGATTGCTAAGCGCATGGGTAAAAAGACCAATGAGATTAGCTCTATTAGAGCCAAGTTGCTACAAAGAGAGGTAATTCAGGCGCCGCAGAGGGGCTACGTGCAGTTTGCCGTGCCGGATTTAGATATTTATCTGCGAGAAAATGCCGAGGAGATTCTCGAGCGGTTCTAGGTCGAGGCTTCCATCCAGATCCACGACTGTCGAGGCAACCGTCGTGAGCTCCCTAAAAATGACGTTGACGAGTGAGTTGTATTATCTTCTGCGCTTGCGGGACGGGTGTGCTGCTGGTTGCTGTCTGAGTTAGTGATTAATGATAAGGATTTGGGAGGATGAGCTAATCGAAAACCGATGGGAATGTCACTCAGAAGGACGTAGCGCCTTATGCTTCGCTTTCCATGGCGGCGCTCTGGGTGCCTGGAAAAAAGAAGGGCCCGAACTTGTCGGGCCCTCCCAGGTGTCGCCCGAAGGCTACCACCGCTGTTGTTAACAAAGTCTACCACAACATTTTGTCCTCTACGATTTCGTGACATATATCTTCAGAAGTTTGAGCTTTTTCTGGGTTTCGGTGCGCACAAAGCTGCCGTAGATTCCAAGAGGAAGCTCCTTCTTGTAGCGAAGCAGAATACCCTCGTAATCGGAAACAAGCCGCTTCCTATCAGTCTTGGGCAGCTTCAGAAGTCCAAGAAGATAGACGACGAGAATAACGTAGTCGGTGATATCGGAGAAGTTGATTAAGCCGATGTTCGTCTCACTTTTCAAGAGCTTCCCGACGTTCTTCGAGATGTCGCCTGTTTTGAATCGAACATCCGAGACGATGGCGTTGTGAGCGATGGCGTTCCTCAGGTCCTTGAGCGCAAAGATGATGGAGAGAAGGAGGGACTCTGAATCATATTGGGAAGGCATCCCCATGTCGGTGACGATGGCACCTTTAATGGGGCGATCGAGGCAGGCGTAGAAATTGCCGAACTCTCCCAGGGTCATGGACTCGAAGATAGCCCAGATCGGGATCGTTCTCCCTCGATCGCGAAAGTGTTTGAAAAATGGCTTTTTGTCCTGCTCACGGGAAATTAGCCCGTCAACGTTTTGCCGCAGTCTGAGCCTTTTCGCCCAAGACTTCTTGTAGCCACCCGTACCGGGATTATATCCTCTGTATGCCGTCAGACAGCTTCTGTAGATATCATCGAAGTCTTCGCTTTTGGCATAGCTAAGCACTGCTTCTAGCGTGTAGTTCTTCAGGGCGGTTTCAATTGTCATGATATGTGGATAGAGCAGGGTCTTGATCTGCATATCCATGGCGTGGAGAGATATAATTTGGTTGAAATCGCTGATGGGGAGCCTATTCGACGAATCTCCCACGAACCGAAACCCTTTGTATCCATGGTAGTAGCCGATGTTCTTGAGCTTTCGTTTTTGCCCTGAACCACCGATTGAAATCCCTTGATTCCGGAGATGCTTCATAAGGGAGTTGATGGATTTGGGCGGCACGGTAGAGCCTTTCTGTCAACAGTTTAATTTGATGGGATTGTATCACGGTGGGGGTCATCGTTTCACTTTGCGTTTGCTGCCTTTGTAAGGGCTAGGCTTTCACGTTTATGATGACATCAGGACGTCTCAATATCGGTGGCCCATGGTGCTGGATCTAGATTATGTTTGCCATGTTTGATAACGAGTAGCTAATACTAAGTGGTTTCGATTGCTACTCCAACGCAAGCGGTGCATGGTTGAATGCGTCTGGTCTGTTTTGAGTAAATAGGCCCAGACTGGTCAATTGGCTTATGATTCGCGAAAGCGACGGCTATTACCGAGGAGCATGCTGCGGTCCATTGGCTTAATCGCGAGAACGAGAATTGCCTACTCTATCAGCAGCGCAGTATATTATCTTTGAAACTGATGCTTAGTGGTTCCGCGTTTCTGCCGTCGAGCCCTTATTCTTCCCCCACATGTGGAGGCTTGCCCATGATAGAGATTTGGCACATTGAAAAAGACAATGCGGCGGGCATGTTCGCACAAAGCGTTGATAGTAACGGTACAGATTTGCCGCCAGCCCTCCCTTGGGTCGAGCCTTCCCTCAATAACCTATGGCTTGAGGCGTGCAGCTCTCATTTGTGCGGAAACTACCAAGCTGCAATTATTACTACCTCTGTTCTTCTTGAATTTACCTTAAGAATGGTTGTTTCGAACCTTGATGAAGTGCCATCAATACGAAAAGACCACGGTGAGATGTTCGAGAACCAAACCTTGAGGCCAGTCATCAACTCTGCGAAAAGTAAAGGGCTTTTGTCGGGCAATACAAAGAAATGGTGGGAAGCTTACTGCGAGCATATTCGAAACAAGATTTGCCATGGCGATTTGCTGCATATTCTTGACGACTGCAGAGATGTTCCTCAGTTCGTTGATTATTTTAATCCCATAGAATCGAGAGAGAATACAGAGCGGTATTCTTACGAGCAAGTTATTACACATCCTGCGGTATTTCATCATAAGACAGGCAGAAGATTCTCAAAGTATTTTCTCCACGATGCCTACGGCAAGCTATCCGAACTTATAGGGCAAACGGAATGGGATGAGTACGATGAGTGGTGGGAATCGCAAAAGGTTGCTTACGATAGCTTTTTTGCATACCGTTGGAATTATCCATCTCTTAAAAGTGGCATACAATCCGCGCGTAGGCCATTTGGATCCGCAAGCGAATGATGACTTAGCTTAGTTGCGTTTTTGCTGGTTATTGCGGTTGTCTGTCGTTTGTTCCTGCCCAGATTCAACCGGATTGCATCCGCGAATACCTAAACCAAAGGATCATCTCTTGCCTTCTTGTAGTCAAACACCTGACTAACGCGTGCCAGGAGAACCTCCTTATCGGTACACTGCACACATTTTCAGCGCCGGATGTGCCTGTGACCGTGCTCGCCGACAACATGAGGAATGTGGTCATCCGCCGCGACGCCGGACGCGATAGTCCTCGCGAGCAACAGCGCTTTGAGCGGGCGGGATAAGTTCTTCATGAGAGACGATACGCTCCTCTGCGCCCATGCCGGGCTGTTCGACAAGACATCGGTGTTAGTGATGCGGAGTTCGAAGACCCCGGCAGGGAGCTCGATGCCTGCTCGGTGGAGGTCGTCCCACAGGTGACAAAGGTAAGGGGGTCTAGTCCAGGGGGGGGCGTAGGAAAGCACCAGGAAAGTCAGATCGTTTACTAGGTTTTTCTACAATATCTTTTTCTATCCAATTGGAAGAACTGCGGTTCGGCCGTTTTGCATTCTAATGCTGTCAAGCTTCTTTCTTAAATTGTGTGAACTGTTTTCTCCTGTCCGGTTCTAGTTCGCTGCTTGTTTGGGGGCCGCGGATACTATGGTGGGTCATTCGATTGTTCGGACGGGAGTTCGCGTGCATACTAGGGAAGTGGTTAAGTTCCTCGTGGCGATAGATGAGGGGATGGGCTAGATTCAGATTTACTCGAGCGTCGGCCTGGCCCTCCTTTGGGGTATCGTCGCGGCGGGTGACATGTCCTCTATGTCGACGTACTTCGCCACGGTGTTGCGGCTCAGGTGAAGTGCCCGGGCTATCTTGAACCCCGGGCGTCCGGCTGCCTCCGTCGACCGTATATCATTCACTGTGTCCAGGGGCACGGTCATCTCCCCATCCTTCCCGGGCGGCCTCGCCAAAGTGCCCGCCCGGGGAAACCGTATGGCGAGGGCCGCGCTCTCGGTTCCCGGGGTACGGCCCTTCTGCTCAAACTGCTCAGTTTCAGTGCTCACGGTGCTCGATTGCCGGCGATCACGCGGACCTCTTTTAGTGATCATTAACACCCGTCGACATGCTCGACCTGACGCCGGGGCTCATAGAGCCTGCGCGCGCCGAGATGGGCGATACCCCGCTGGCCTATCCTTAAGGTAAAACGGAATAGGCGGACCGAACGTCCGACTGGGTCTGGGAAGCGGTGTCAGGCGGGGGGCGAAGCATGGCCACCGAACCCATCGAAACACATCTCCACCGTTCCTCCAACTGGAAAAACGCCGCCCCCGGGGTCCACGGGGTCCGCGGGGGCGTTCGGATAACTGCCGGAACGGCCTATCGGTTTAATGTGATCGGCTGAGATCGGAAATCAACCGATGTTTAGCGATTGTGTATGATTTTCAACCGGATAAATGTTATCGAAACTCTTTTCCTCTCTATTTTGGGGTATCAAGAGTAGAAAGGGAGGTGATTTTATGAATCATAATCAGGCTATTGAATTGGAGAGAATATGTTAGAAGTGTATATGACTGCGACAGGGCCGGTATGGGTGGCTATATTGATGCTGATAATTTTTCCTTCAATCCTTTTGATGCGGCGTTGATTGCACTTGCTCCACTGTGGAAGAATGACTCAGATCGACAGGTTGAGAATTTCCTGTATAAATGGGACCACATTATTCGAGCAGAAGTCTCGCCATCGGATGATTCGGTTGAGTCCTACATTGTCGAGTTGGAGCGGATAGTACATGACTTGGGCGGCGCTTCTCTCTGTTAGTCTAAGATTGACTCAACTTGGTCTCAGCGCCTAATTCAATTGTGCAAACAATGGGGTCGCTTCGAAAGCATCGCTTCTCGAAGCGACTCCATTGTTTGTCTCTACTTGTGTGCCCCGAAGGGGTTCGTTCTTTCCAGATCTATTTGTCCCATCCGGCCGAACGCCCTGTTCCCGAATCATTAACCGTTATCTAAACTGTTGGATTGATTTGGCTCTGTTAGACCATGATTGACATTCTGCCCCAATCATCTTTTTGAAATTGCAAGAAAATTGCCCCCTTGCCGGGTTTGAATCCGGCAAGGGGCCGATGTGCTCAAGATCTGTCGGGTCAATCGTGAGGGCCCCATCGCCCCAAGTCGATTTGCCGGCTATCTCGCCGTCTTCCCGTCGGGCGCCGGCGCCTTGACCCTCATCTCGAACGGCATCCCGCCCTCCCGGACGGGCGCCCTGAGGAACGCGTTGACGGCGGTGGACATGGACAGGCCGAGCTCGTCCAGGATGGCCGTGGCCTCCCTCTTGACCTCCGGGTCGATCCGGATCGTCGTGGCCGGTATGCTCGACGGCATGGCTGAGCCCCTCCTCGTGTATCTCGGTGCGACCATTCTACCGCCTCTATGCGGCGGGCGCGGCCCAGTAGTCCATGTAGGGCGGCTCCACGTTGAACATGTCGCGGACGCGGCTCCTGCAGGCGCCGTGCGCGAGCTGCCGCGCGACCGTGCGCTCGGCGGCGCCGGAATCGGTCGCCATGAAGGTTCGGCACCACCTGAACCAGGCGAGGTAGGCATCGAGGTGCTTAGTCGACACGCCCTTGAACGGCTCCATGAAGGCGCCGAGGAGCGAGTGGACGGCGTTGATCCGGTTGATGGTTCCCTCGGAGCGGTCCTTGGGGTCGTAGGCCGCGTGCGCGGCGACCTCGAGCTCGGCGAGGACGCCGACGTAGGCGGCCGCCCTGTCGGTCGCGACGACCGAGCCGACCGCGATGCGGCCCCTCAGCGCGTCCATGGCGCGCCCCCTCGAAAGGGCGCCCCGCCCCGTGACCTCGAGGAACGTCTCGTTCGAGTCGTTCACGCCGGTCATGACGCAGATCTGCTCGCGCGACAGTCCGCGCCTGTGCACCTGCTTGCCACGATGTCGGGAGTGACGTGGCATCGTAAATGATCCCTTCGTGTGGTTGCCCTTGAACGACTCGGGGAAGTAGGTCTCGTCGAGCTCGCAGCCGCAGCCCCGCCCGGTCTTGAACGAGGGCGAGTAGGCCGAGAGACACTCGATGAGCCTGTGGCGCATGGTGTAGGCGGTCTTGAGGCAGACATGGCAGCGCCCCGCGCATTCGCGCAGGGGCAGCATGAGAACGAAGCACTCGGCATTGGCCATCCAGGTCTCCTTCGGGAGCCTGCTCGTCCCCAGGATGTGCCCGCTGCCCATGCCGAAGGTCCTGCCGCAATCCTGGCAGAGGTAACGCTGCTCGCCGTTCTTTGATTTGCCCTTCTTCACGACCGCGGCGGACCCGCAGCGCGGGGAGCGCTCGGCCTCGTAGGCGGAGCCGGCGGCGTTCGGTCCTGCTGAGGCTCGCGATGTCCCTCTTGAAGGTGATTACCAGGTCCTCGGCGTTCATGCTGCCCCGCGGTCTACGAGGCTAACGATATGGCGCCGTGATGACATATGTATGTCAATCTTGGTCTAACAGAGCCTAACGAAAGTGCATGTCAGGAGTTTCCCTTAGGCATTTTGCGGCTATAGGGACAAGGTCGAACATCGTGTGAACGACATCGCCCGTGTTTGCAACGGTAGCCGTGAACTTGCCGTTTCCAAAATCCATCAGATGGTAGAGGTTGATGGTTAAGTCCTTTTGCGTGGCAATTCTCAGAATCCAGTAAGCGCAATTGTCGCTGCAGGTTGTGGCGTTGTATACGTTCTGAGGCATGAAGTACATGAGCAACAGCGTCTTAGTGCCTCCCGACAGCCTTTCAGGAGGGATAATGCCTAGGATCTTGGTGTCTATTGCGCAGGGTCCAACGACATTGCCTTTATCGATTGATTTAATAATCCTTTGAGCAAAGGCGTCTTGAAACCACTGGGGCGAATAGACGTTATCGAAGTAAACCGACGTATTGTAGATAACGTTTTCCATATCACCATAGTGAATTGTTAACACGTTGGTCCCTTCGGGTTGCTGGTTTGGTGTTCGGTGAGACTGATTGTATCGCACGCATAAGACGGGCGTAATTTGCCAGAAACACATGCGATTGATAACCATTGACAGTCAAGACCTGTATCCAGTGCCCGTATTTGCATGTCCGTACTTGAACCTAAGTTGCTTTGAAGGCCTATGTTTTAGACAATAGTTCCAGGCTAGGCTCTGCGTGGCGGCACGTAAAAGCCGTACTGTGCTTGGGTGGGTAAAAGTCCAAGACGATTAGATATCCGAGAGGATATCGAGCCCGTGCCGGGGAGATAAGGTGAGCCCGCGCCGGGGACTATAGTTCCGGCAACAAATGGGTTTCCGCGAGGATGCCGCGGCTGACGGTCAGTATATTACCGCCCTACACGCTCCTTCCGCGCGTCGCCTGCTCAAACGATTTGCGCCGAATTTTATTCCGCGGGCGGTGAGCCTGTTTATAGACAACGTCACGACCTATAGACGGGTGTCTTGGGGGTATTGCAGCTTGGCTCCCGTCCCCCCAATCTAGTAGACTTGGAAACCGTTGCTAGATTAGGG
>OBZF01000243.1_pt1 | contig 38895 bp, 35 predicted proteins | sample 1495521 | NCBI WGS metagenome assembly OBZF01 (sample SAMEA2580234, study PRJEB22360) | human gut metagenome | biome: human gut; feature: human-associated habitat; material: faeces | place: Denmark | collected 2008/2010 | reverse complement strand
TCCGCAATCGATTGGCTGGGCGTATCGCGCGGCTGATGGGGGAGTGACGGTCGTGGACTCTGTGCGCTGCCACTATGAGGGCGACCGTTCGTGTGTTCGTGCCCATGCGGTCGCGGAGGCATTGGGGCGCATTGCCCTTGTGCTCAACTCTATGGAATAGACGTGTTTTAAGGGGCCTCCGGGCCCCTTAATTGTGGAGATAGGGACCTTAGGCTCATTTGGCGTTTGTGCTGGCTGTAGACGTATTCTTGCCTTCCTTGCTCTTATTTGGCCCTTTGTGGTCAAGCATTTGGTCAGTGTTTGGTCGGCGTTTGGTTGGGTTTTGGAAAGACTGCCTGTATATGATTGGCCTGAACGGTTGACCACGAACAGCCGTTCGTTTATTATCGATGCAGGTTGTTAAGAGGAGGGCTATTCATGGCCAAGAATTCAGGTCCCGTACGTACCGTTCATGCTCGCACGACGGGTAAAGAGCGCGATGAGATGATCGCCACCACCAAGGCCGAGATCGAGAAGAAATTCGGCCAGGGTTCCATCATGAGGTACGGCGACGGTGGTCCCGAGCTCGAGGTCGAGGCCATTCCCACGGGCGCTCTGGCCCTCGATGCCGCGCTGGGTATCGGCGGCGTGCCGCGCGGCCGTATCGTCGAGATTTACGGTCCCGAGTCCTCCGGTAAGACGACGCTTTCGCTCGAGATCCTGGCCGAGGCCCAGGCAATGGGTGGCGTTGTGGCATTTATCGATGCCGAGCATGCTCTCGATCCCACGTATGCCGCGCGCATCGGCGTGGATATCGACGAGGTGCTCATTTCTCAGCCCGATACGGGCGAGCAGGCGCTCGAGATTGTTGACATGCTCGTGCGTTCCGGCGCCATCGATGCCATTGTCGTCGACTCCGTCGCCGCTCTGACCCCGCGTGCCGAGATCGAGGGAGAAATCGGCGATACTACGGTCGGTCTTCAGGCTCGCCTGATGAGCCAAGCGCTCCGCAAGCTCGCCGGCTCGCTGTCTAAGTCCAACACGACGTGCATCTTCATTAACCAGCTGCGTGAGAAGATCGGCGTCATGTTCGGCAACCCCGAGACCACGACGGGCGGCCGCGCCCTTAAATTCTTCTCTTCGGTGCGTATCGACATTCGCCGTATCGATAGCATTAAGCTTAAGGACGAGGTTATCGGTAACCGCGTGCGCGCTAAGGTCGTTAAGAACAAGGTGGCAGCTCCGTTCCGTTCTGCTGAGTTCGACATTATGTACGGTACGGGCATCTCTAAGGAGGGCTCGATTCTGGACATGGCTGTCGAGTGCGGCATCTGCAAGAAGATGGGCTCCTGGTTTGCCTATGGCGAGGACAAGCTCGGCAACGGTCGCGAGGCCGCCAAGGCGTTCCTGCGCGAACACCCCGATTGCGCCGACGAGATTGAGCATAAGGTCCGTCTTGCCTGCGGGCTTGAGTTTGATGACGATGCTCCGTCCGAGGTAGAGCTGACCGATCAGCCTGCGCCTGAGGAGTTTGACGAGCTTTACGCCATCGATGGTTCCGCCATGCTCGATGATGACGACGAGTAGCGGTTACGCTCATGTCGTATACGGTGACCGAGGCCACGGTCGTCTTTCCCGATAAGAAGGCGGCCTCCTCGTTCTCGAGCGGGTATGCGTCCAAAAAGCCTTGCGCACATATCGATTGTGAGCTTGAGGGCGGTTTTGAGCGGTCCATTTGGATTCCCGTGCGGGTCGCGCGCCTGTATGTCAAAAACCGCCCCGATCTTCCCTGTGATTGGGATAACTTTCGTGAGGCGGTGCAGCTCATCGAGCGTAAATGTGCACTTACCATGGTGACTGAGATGTTATCGCGCCGCGACCATGCGACGGGTGAGGTCCGTGACAAGCTGGCTCGCTACGGCTTTCACCAGCCCGCGATCGATTTCGCCGTCGAGCGCGCCACCGAGTATCGCTTTTTAGACGAGAACCGCTTTTGCTCGTACTTTATCGAGGAACGCAAGCGGCGCGGTTGGGGACAGCGCAAAATCGAGACCGAGCTCAAGCGACGTCATGTTGTGCTCGATGACATTCCCGGTTATCCCGAGGATTATTTTGCCATCGAAGACGATTTGGCGCGTGCGTCAGCCCTGCTCGCCAAGCGGCGTGTTCCAGAGACGCGCGGATTCGAAAAACTGGTTCGGTTTTTGATGGGCAAGGGCTTCTCGTATCACATCGCCGCCGATGCCGTTAAGGCACGTCTCGATGCCGAATGCGAGGAATGTGCGCTTTAGGCGTATGCGTTTTGTGGCCCCGCCGCTCACCGCGTTTTAGCCGCCGTACTGGGGCCATTTATTTGACAGTTGTTGTGGTTCAACGTACGATAAACACTGTCATTTGCTTTGTGATATGTGCTCATCTGTGATGAGTTTGTTTATATGTTTATCTGTATCCGACCCGCATAAGCTGCGCCCATATTACTCAAATGTCGCGAGCCGTTCGTAAGGACGGTTCGCTTTGTTGTGTAACGAATCCATAAAAAGGAGTGAGCATGCCTATCATCGCAGCGCTCGTTGGCATCGTGTTGGGTGCTATCGCCGCCATTGCCTACATGCGCACCGCCAAGCAGGGTAGTCTTCACGAGGCCGACGAAAAGATCCAGTCGGCACACGCACAGGCTGAGTCCCTGATCGGTGATGCAAAGCGTCAGGCCGAGACCCTCAAAAAAGAGGCTCTGCTCGAGGCTAAAGAGGAGATCATCAAAAACAAGCAGGCCGCCGAGGCCGAGGACAAGCAGCGTAAGAACGAGATTCGTACGCTCGAGAACCGCGTGATGCAGCGCGAGGAATCCCTCGATCGCCGTAACGACGCTCTCGACAAGCGCGAGCATCAGCTGTCCAGCCAGGCCGGTCAGGTCGAGAAGCGCTCCCGTGAGCTCGAGGAGCTCTGCGCAAAGCAGACCTCCGAACTCGAGCGTATCGCCGACCTTACCCGCGAGGACGCCCACAAGGAGCTCCTCGATAAGGTTCGCGGCGAGGTCACCCACGAGGCCGCCACGATCATTCGTGAGTCCGAGCAGCAGGTTCGCGCCGAGTGCCACAAGACCGCCCAGGAGATTTTGTCCCTGGCGATTCAGCGCTGCGCTGCCGACCATACTGCCGAGGTCACCGTTACCTCCGTGCATATTCCCTCTGATGACCTCAAGGGCCGTATCATCGGTCGCGAGGGTCGCAACATCCGCACCTTCGAGCAGGTTTCCGGCGTCAACCTCGTGATCGACGACACGCCCGAGACCGTCGTTCTTTCGAGCTTCGACCCGGTCCGTCGCGAGACCGCCCGTGTCGCCCTCGAGAACCTCATCGCCGACGGCCGCATTCACCCTGCCCGCATCGAGGAGATGTATCACAAGGCGGCCGACCTGGTTCAGCAGCGCGTGCGCGAGGCTGGCGAGCAGGCTGCCTTCGATACCGGCATCCACGACCTGCACCCCGAGATCGTCAAGACCCTTGGTGCCCTGCGCTACCGTACTTCGTTTGGTCAGAACGTGCTTCAGCACTCCCTCGAAGTCTCTGACCTGTGCGGCGTGATGGCTTCCGAGCTTGACCTGGACGTTGTGACCGCCAAGCGCGCCGGCCTGTTGCACGACCTGGGCAAGGCAATCGACCATGACGTCGAGGGCCCGCATGCCGTCATCGGCGCCGAGCTTGCCCGCCGTTATGGCGAGAAGCCCGTTATCGTCCACGCTATCGAGGCTCACCATGCCGACGTCGACCCCAACACGGTGCTCGATGTCCTGGTTCAGGCCGCCGATGCTGTCTCTGCCTCTCGCCCCGGTGCCCGTCGCGAGTCTGCCGAGAACTACATCAAGCGTCTTGAGAAGCTCGAGGAGATCGCCAACTCCCATGACGGTGTCGAGCGTACCTATGCCATGCAGGCTGGTCGCGAGGTCCACGTCATGGTTCAGCCGGACAAGATCTCCGATGCCCAGTCCACGGTTCTGGCTCACGATATCGCCCATCAGATCGAGGAAGAGATGGAGTATCCCGGTCAGGTGCGCGTCGTCGTGATTCGCGAGAGCCGCGCTGTCGATATCGCTAAATAACATGAGCGACGCGAACGAGCTCATCTCATTTATCGCGTCGATGTCGGGGGAGGGTAACCTTCGCGTCGAGGAGAACCTTGGCGAGGGGTATGTCCGCCTCCGCGTTTCGGAGGCCGAGCGGCGCCAGGCAAAGCACGACATTCAGCATGTCGAGGATATCGTCATCGAAATGCTCCGTAATGCTCGCGATGCCGGCGCCGACAAGGTCTATCTCGCCACGACCAAGGAAGATGGCGTCCGCACGCTTGTCTTTCTGGATAACGGTTCGGGCGTTCCGCAGGATATGCAAGAGCGAATCTTCGATGCCCGCGTTACCTCCAAGCTTGAGAGCATGAAGATGGACCGTTGGGGCGTTCACGGTCGTGGCATGGCATTGTTTTCGATCAAGCAGAACACGGACGAGGCCCACGTGGTCACGTCTGGTGTCAATCTTGGTTCAGCCTTTAAGGTGAGCGTCGCGGCCGACCGTCTCAACGAGCGTGCTGATCAGTCCAGCTGGCCCCAGGCCGTCAAGGATGAGGACGGACGTTATGTCTGTGCTCGCGGTCCGCATAATATTATTCGCGCTGCCTGTGAGTTTGCGCTCGAGGAGTTGCGTGGTTGCGATGTCTATCTGGGCTCTCCGTCTGAGATTGCCGCTACCCTCTACGCTCAGGCATCTACCCGGCTCGATACGTCGCGTCTTCTGTTCATCGATGATGAATGCGAGCTTCCGGTTGTCGATCGTTTAGGCCTTGCCTCTGATGCCGAGGACTTTATCCGTATCTGCTCGGGTTTGGGTCTTGAGATGTCCGAGCGCACGGCACATCGCATTTTGGCAGGGCAGATTAAGCCCGTTCGCGGTGTGACCGCGCGTCTGCTGCGCGAGCGTGATTCGTCCTCGCATGCGCCGGCTCCTGTCGATCTCGCGAAGGATCGTCGCGGGCTACGTATTGCCAAGGATGACATGGCACAGTTTTCGCGTGCTGTGGAGCGCGACTTTAATGACCTTGCCGCCCGGTACTATCTCAACCTTTGCGGCGACCCAAAGATTCGCGTTTCGCGTGATCGAATCACCGTGACCTTCGACCTTGCCAAAGAGGAATAGTGCCTTTACCGAGTCCACTCGGTACGATAAAGTTATTGCAGTTAAAACGTACTTTTAAACGCAGGAGTTTCTTCATGGATTGCCTGAAGGTATCAAGCAAATCATCGCCCGCGTCCGTTGCCGGCGCCATCGCCGGCATGGTCAAGGATGGTGTGCCCGTCAACATTCAGTGTGTCGGCGCCGGTGCGGTCAACCAGGCCATAAAGGCCGTGGCTATCGCGCGCGGTTTTTTGATTCCAACCGGGTTTGATATTTCCTGCGCGCCCGTGTTCTCCGACATCCTTATTAACGGGGAGTCGCGCACGGCCATCCGTCTTTCTATTTACGTTCACCAGATCAATCGAGCTGCTATGGATAACGTCGTCATTGATGATGTTAAGCCTGTGGCATAGCTTCTGCTTGCCTCGATTCGCTTCCCTTCCATCGTTAGGACTTATGCACATGGACCAGCGTTCCGTACGCGATATTCTTGCCGGTAAAACCTACTTTATCCGCACCTTTGGCTGCCAGATGAATCAGCACGATTCCGAGCGCGTGAGCGGTCTGCTCGATTCGTATGGTTGCCTCATGGCGCTCGATCCCGAGCATGCCGATATCGTTGTCTTCATGACATGCTGTGTGCGTGAGGCCGCCGATACTCGCCTGTACGGTCAGTGCAATTCCTGCAAAAGCCTGCCTCCTTCGCCTTCGGGTAAGCGTGTGGTTGCCGTGGGCGGCTGCATCGCGCAGCGTGATGGCGAGGGCCTGCTCACCAACGTCGATAACGTCAATGTCATCTTTGGTACGCATTCCATCGCGCATGTGGCCGAGCTCATTGCCGAGGCGTTCCTGGACGGTAAGCGTCATATCCGCACCAATGAGCATGAGGATACGGATGCGATGAGCATGCCGTGGCATCGTGAGACCCAGTATCACGCCTGGGTGCCCATCATGACGGGCTGCAATAATTTCTGTACCTATTGCATCGTGCCGTACGTGCGCGGTCGCGAAAAGAGCCGCCCCTTCGAGGAGATTGTCGACGAGGTGACCGGTCTGGTGCGCCAGGGCGTGCGCGAGATCACGCTGTTGGGCCAAAACGTTAACTCATATGGTCGCGATCTGTTTGGCAAGCCGCGTTTTGCCGATTTGCTGCGCGCGGTGGGCGATACGGGCGTCGAGCGCATCTTCTTTACCTCTTCTCATCCTAAGGATCTGCTGCCCGAGACCATCGACGCTATGGCCGAGACGCCCGCCGTCATGCCGCAGCTTCACTTGGCCGTTCAGTCGGGCTCCACGCGCATCCTCAAAGAGATGAATCGCCGTTATACACGCGAGGACTATCTGGGCCTGGTCGATCGCATTCGCAATCGCATGCCCGATATCGCGCTCTCGACCGACATTATCGTTGGCTTCCCGGGCGAGACTGAAGAAGACTTTGAGCAGACGCTCTCACTTGCCGAGACGGTCCGCTATGCTCAGGCCTATACCTTCATCTATTCCAAGCGCGCCGGTACCCCGGCTGCAGAGATTGACGACCCTACGCCGCATGAGGTTATTCTCGAGCGTTTCAACCGCCTGGTTAAGGTTATCGAGACCACGGCACACGAGTATAACCAGGGTGAGCTTCATACTGTGGTGCCGGCGCTCATTGAGGGAACGAGTAAAAAGAACGACGCGGTCCTGCTGGGCAAGAGTCCCAAGAATCAGACCGTTCATGCGCCTATCCCCGAGGGTTACAGCATCGATCAGCTTGTTGGCAAGATCGTTGATGTTGACGTTGACGTTGCCAAGACCTGGTATTTATCCGGCTCCGTTGTGGGCGAGCCGCGCTAATGGTTTCTCCCGGGACAGGTCTTTCCGCCGTTGCGATCGTCGGTCCGACGGCGGTTGGTAAGAGTGATGTTGCCGACCGTTTGGCAGCTCGTCTTTCGTCCGAAGTGCTGTCGTGCGATGCGATGCAAATCTATCGCGGCATGGACATCGGTACCGCAAAGATGGCGCCCAATGAGTGTGCGGCGCCACTGCGTCTCGTCGACATTGTAGAGCCGGGTGTGGCATATTCTGCTGCGCTTTATCAGGCTGACGCTCGCGCGCATGTTGAACGTCTCCTTGGTTCGGGTTGCCTGCCTGTTTTTTGCGGAGGTACGGGGCTGTATCTCAAGGCTGCCCTTGATGAGATGGACTTTCCCTCGGGTGAACTTGAGGACGATCGCCGTGCGGGCTATCAGGAGCTTGCCGAGCGCATAGGCGAGGAAGCGCTGCACGCGCTGCTTGCCGAGCGTGACCCCGAGTCCGCTGCGGTCATCCACCCCCATAATGTTCGTCGCGTGATTCGCGCGCTCGAAATGCACGATGATGGCGTCTCCTATGCGCAGCAAAAGTCGCAGTTTAGTGTTCCGCGCGAGCATTATCACGCTCTGTGGTTTGGTCTGACGCGTAATCGCGAGGTGCTCTACGAGCGCATTAACCTGCGTGTCGATCTGATGTTTGAGCAGGGCCTTGTCGATGAGGTCCGCGGTCTTATGGGCCAGGGGCTGGGAGATGCCCTGACGTCGATGCAGGCAATTGGCTATAAAGAGATCATCGATGCTTTCAATGGTGTGATGAGCATGGATGAGGCTCGCGAACTCATCAAGATGCGTTCGCGTCGTTATGCCAAGCGTCAGCTTTCGTGGTTTAAGCGCGATGACCGTATCGTGTGGTTTGATATGGATGAATGTACGATCGATGAGGTCGTTGAGGATATCCTGCATCGTATTGAGGCTGCCTAATGGCCCGTTTTTCTCTTGTTCCCACGGCACCCGAGCCCGAGCGTGCCATTTTGGTTGGTGTTGAATGGCGCGACAATGCATGGCCGCTCGATCGCTCGCTTGATGAGCTGGAGCGTCTTGCCCACACGGCTGGTGCCCAGTGCATGGCACGCTTATCGCAGCGTTTGGTAAAGCCGTATCCTAAATCGTTTATCGGTTCCGGTAAGGTTGAAGAGCTGTGCGGCCTGGTACATCGCATGGATGCCGATGTCGTTATTTTTGACGACGACCTGACGCCCTCGCAGCAATCCTATTTGGAGAAAGCCGTGGGCGAGCCGGTAAAGATTATCGATCGTACTGCACTGATCTTGGATATCTTTGGCCTTCATGCTCAGACGCGTGAGGGACGCCTACAGGTACAGCTGGCACAGCTTCAATATCTGTTGCCTCGTCTGCGTGGCATGTGGAGTCATCTCGCCAAGGAACAGACGCGCGGCGGCATCGGCTCACGCTTTGGTCAGGGCGAAAGTCAGCTCGAGGTCGACCGTCGCCTCATTCGTAATAAGATCGCTGCGCTTCGTCGTGAGCTCAAGCAGGTTGAACAGCGTCGTGATGTTCAATCCAAGAGCCGCATTGAGTCACCGGCGTTTCGCGTCGCGTTAGCCGGTTATACCAATGCCGGTAAATCGACGTTGCTCAATCGTCTGACCGGCTCTACGGTACTTTCTCAGGACAAGCTGTTTGCTACGCTCGACCCGACGACGCGTTCGTATCGCCTGCCCGGCGGTCGCGGCATGACGATTACTGATACCGTCGGCTTTATTCAAAAGCTGCCGCATGGTCTGGTCGATGCCTTTAAATCGACGCTGTCCGAGGTTTTGGGTGCCGATCTAATTCTCAAAGTCGTAGATGCGTCTGACGAGGACTATGAGCGGCAGCTGGAGGCTGTCGACCGCGTGCTTGATGAGATCGGCGCCGGAGAGCGCCTAACGCTGACCGTATTCAATAAAATCGATCTTCTCGATAGCGTTGATCGATTAAGTTTCCGTCGTCGCTATTCCGAGGCCGTGCTGTTCTCGGCCCAAACGGGCGAGGGACTTGACGATCTCGTCGATCGCATTGCTCGCGAGGCAGCTGCCACCGATGTACTGCTTTCAGCTGACATTCCATATCGTGAAGGTGCGCTCATCACGCTCGTGCATGAGCAGGGGACCCTTTTGCACGAGGAATATCTTGAGGATGGCGTTCGTATTGTGGCGAAACTGCCGGCTCGTATTGCACCTCGGCTTGAGCGTTATCGCACCGAGTAGGCGAGCTCCAAAATGCCCAGTATGATGGGCTGATGCAGCAGATAAAAGGGGAGTGCATGACGTCCAAGGCTGGCGAGCGCCGGTAGGGGGTTGGCGCAGGCCCAGCTAGGGACGGTCTTATCGATTCCCTGCGCTATATGTGCGGCGAAGTATCCTGCAAGATACATAAAGATAAACGGGATGATGGGGTAGTAATCACCTGAAACAAACCCAGGGCTCGGAAATCCCAGCCACGCCAGGTAGGGGACAGGGTAGATCGTTTTGGGGATGCTCCAGGTGAGGGCGAACAACACAAGGCATAGGGACATGCCCCATCTCGCCGATATCTTCTTAAGGACGGGATCGGTCAACGCCACGATGCCGGTACATGCGGCCATGCAGTAGATGATGCCAAAATTAACCGAATCGTCTGCTGAGACAAGTGTTGTTGCCAACCAGATGACGAGTGCTGCTAAGGCGTATTTGGCGGCACGTTTGATATTGTTGCGCGAAAGAGTGCACATCCAACCCGCGATAAACAAGAATACCCAGCTGATGCTGGCGCGCCAGATGTCTTGAAAGACAGTCTGGGTAAACCAGGGCATATCCCAGTCGTACAGGTAGGCGAGATCGTAGCAAGCGTGAAAACCTGCCATTGAAATCATCGTAAACCCGCGGACGGTATCAAAGATGGTGATGCGTTTTTGCATTACGAGAACCGGCGCATCAAGCCGACGACTTTGCCCAAGATAACGGGATTCGTTGCATAGATAGGCTCCATGGTGTCATTCTCGGGCTGCAGGCGTACACGTCCCTGCTCCTTGTAGAACGTCTTGACGGTCGCTGAACCATCAATCATGGCCACGACAATTTCGCCGTTCATGGCACTCTTTTGTTCACGGACGATGATGTAATCACCATTGAAGATGCCGACATTGATCATTGAGCTCCCATGTACCTCAAGGATAAAGGAACCCTGATCGGTGGCGATTTCGGTCGGGATAGTAAAAGTGTCTTCGATATTCTGCTCGGCCAGAATGGGAATCCCTGCGGCGACACGGCCTACGAGAGGCAGCGATACGGTGCCGCGGGGCGCCGTGGGCTCCTCGGATTTTGAGATGGAGACGGAAGATCCGTCCTCGTCAAAGAGCTCGAGAGCGCGAGGCTTGGTGGCGTCACGCTTGAGCAGGCCGCGTGCTTCGAGTGCGGAGAGATGAGCATGTACGGTGCTAGGGGAGGAAAGGCCCACGGCCGAAGCCATCTCGCGCACACTGGGCGGATAGCCCTTCTCCTGCTGATATTCCTTGATGAAGTCGTAAATTTGCTGCTGACGCTTGGTAATTTTGCGAGCCATCAGGGATTCCTCTCTACCCATACCAAACAAATGTTCTATTTTCGCTTGACAGGAACAACTGTTCGAAGATAATAATAACCGAACACTCGTTCCCGCGCTAGACTTTTTTGTCCCCGCGGCTTGATAAAACAGTTCTCGTCAAAACAAGCGAGAGGAGAACAGAATGAACGCAGCGGATATGGTCCAGGGAAACCTCGCTCTTAAACTTGAGGTGCCCGCCACGCCTGCCTTTACGGTCGTGAAGGGCGGACGCTCTCATTTTCAGGCCGTGGCCACTAAACCCGTTCGCACCCAGTGTGCGTCCGCTGCTTTGGCTCCTGTTGCCCTGAAGGCCTCGACGATTGTTGCTGTTGCTGTAGCGTTCACCCTGTTCTTCGTGCTCGCCACGTCAGTTTTTTCTGCTCGCCATGCAGCATATGCCGATTCCGTAGCTAACGTTACCTACGAGACTGTTCGTGTGCAGTCCGGCGATTCCCTGTGGTCGCTTGCCCAGGAGCATCCCATCGATGGCCTTTCCACGCAGGAGACTTCCGACATGATTCGTAGCGTCAATCACCTCGATCGCGGCTCTCTTGATGCCGGTGCAGTTCTGAAAGTTCCGACTCGTTCGTAAGATTTCGGCTCGGTCGCATGGTACCCTTGTTATCGTTTAAGAGGAGGTACCATGCGCTGTCCCAAATGCGGCAAAGCACATACCCGCGTTGTCGATTCCCGTATGCAGGAGTCGAACAACACTATCAAGCGCCGTCGTGAATGTTGTTCGTGCAATTATCGTTTTACGACGTTCGAGCGCTGCGAAGATCCCATCGAGGTTATCAAATCCGACGGATCAAAGCAGCGGTTCGATCGCAACAAGCTGCTGGTCGGTCTGATGCGCGCCACGATTAAGCGCGATATCGACACGAAAAAGCTCAACGAGATCATCGATGATATCGAGGTGGAGTTGCGTTCGCGTACGCTGACGGCTGTAACGTCCCACGACCTGGGCGATATGGTGCTCAAGCGCTTAGCCAAGATCGACAAGGTGGCCTACATTCGCTTCGCCTCGGTCTATCGCGATTTCAAAGACGTCGACGAGTTTTTGCAAGAGCTCGACAAGCTAAGGTGATTTCATGTCCAACATTACCGTTAACATTAAACGTCTCGATCCCACGGTCGAGCTTCCCAAATACGCACATCCCATGGATGCCGGCCTTGACCTCCGCGCCAACGAAGACTGCATCCTCAAGCCCTTTGAGCGCCGATTGGTCTCCACTGGCTTGGCCATTGCGCTGCCCGATGGCTACGCCGGCTTTGTCCAGCCCCGCAGCGGCCTAGCCATTAAGCAGGGCCTGTCTATAGTCAACACGCCCGGTCTCATCGACGCCCACTATCGAGGTGAACTTAAGGTCATCCTCATCAACCTGGATCCCACCAACAATATTCAGATCAACAAAGGCGACCGCATCGCCCAGCTCGTCATCCAAGAAGTTCCCACGGTCAATCTCGTAGAAGTAGACGAACTAGACAAAACCGACCGAGGCAACGGAGGCTTCGGCTCCAGCGGCGTTGCCTAGGGGGCGCTCGTATCCCTCCCGCCCGGGGCTTACCTATATCATTCCATGCTCAAACATTCTCGCGTCGCTTCGCTCGCTGCGAAACTGCGCGGTGGAACGATATGGGAAGCCCCGGGGCGGGCAGCTACTTGCTTGAAAAAATACATTCTAGTTAGCCGACGCGACAAAGGAATAGTCTCTTTGTCGCGTCGGCTAACTGTATTTATATTTTCCGGTTTCGCCTTTTCAGGTTCTAGTGGCGGGGAATCTGGTATAGCTGCTAGCGCGTAAACGCAGCTTACCTGCGGGAGGCCCCTGTATATCGTCCCACGCGCAGTTTCGCAGCGAAGCGAGAATGTTTGAGCATGGGATGATATACAGGGGCCTCCCGCAGGTAAGCGGACGCTAAGACGCTAGCGGATATGCGCAGGCTTCCCGCCCCAGTAGAAGCGGCAGAAGGCTCGTTTACGTTTTTGGGGCTTGCCTGCGAGCTCCATGGTTGCGATGGCGATATCCTCGGCTGCGCGTGGGCGGCGTAGTACTTCGCCGTTGATGAGTAGGGCTTTGAGCGATTCGGGATGATCGTGGAGATGGCGCAACGTCACGATGAGTTCTCGTGCGGTGGTGACATGCATGCTGGCGCCCATGCCGGTGAGCATCGTGGTGTTGGCCTTTTCCTGACCGTATGATTTGCCCAGCAGAATCATCGGCAGATGCGCGCACAGGCACTCAGTGACGGTGAGTCCGCCCGATTTGAGGATTGCCAGGTCGCAGCCGTGCATGAGGGCTGCCATGTCGTCCACGTAGTCCAGAACCGTGACGTTTTCGAGCTTCATGGCGTCGAAGAGCGTCTTGAGGCGGGTGGCGTATTCCTCATCCTTGCCCGGCAAAAAGACAAAGTGCATGTCCTCGAAGCTGCGCAGGAAGGGGAGTGTGCGGTCCATCTCCGCGCGAAAGCGGACGTACGGTTGAGGCAAGCTGGCACCGGCCATTACCAGCACGACGGTCTTGTCGATGGGGAGATTGAACTTCTCGAGTTCTTCCTCGCGATTGTAGTCCGTATCAAACCCGGCGCGAATGGGGATGCCTGTAATGCGGATTTTGGTCTCGGAAACCTTACGGGGGCGAAGTGTCTCGGCCATAAATTCGTTGGCTACGCAGAACAGGTCGGTGTCCTTGTGGGGCCAAAAGCCTTCGACTTCATAGTCTGTTGGTACGCAGATGACCGGGTAATCGATACCCGTGATGACGCGGGCGCCCACAGCAACATTGGCTGCCGTAATGTGTGTTGCAACCACGGCCATGGGCCTGCGGGTGCGGACATAATCGTTGAAGGCAGGGAACATAATACGTGACCATGCCGTGCCTCCGCCCCAGAGCAGATGTCCCGTAAACGTGTATCGCCAGGTTAGGTCATATATGGGACGCGTGGCGCCGGTAAACGAGGCAGCCGTTTTGTTGCCGTCGAATTTAATACGTCCAAAATCAAGGATATCGAGCACTTCAATCTCAACATCCTCGGGGATGCCGCTGGTGCCGCGGATGAGGTCGAATGCCTGCGCAATCGCATTTGCAGCGGCCTTGTGACCCGAGCCGACCGAGGCGTGCACGATGGTCACGAGAGGTTTTTGCTGAGCCAAGAGCGTGGTTTGCTCCGATTGGGGAGTGCTGTGCGTGAGCAGGGGAGCGTCGTCGCTCGTCTGCGTTTGATCCATCGATAACTCCCCTTAATCTTTGTTTCGCAAAGAATCATTGTAGTGCATGAGTGTCACGTTTGCCTAAATTTGGGTATGAGCGCAAAGAACGCCAATCTTTCGACAGGAGGTCTCTTCATGACTACCCATCAGCCGATCGATGTTGCTATTATCGGTGGCGGCCCCGCGGGCTATGCTGCCGCCATTTACGCTGCGCGCTCCAACCTAACGACGACCGTGATTGAACAGGGTATGTCGGGAGGGCAGATCGCCACAACCAATGAGGTCGAGAACTATCCGGGCATTCCGCTCTTGAGTGGCGCTGAACTCGGCGAGCGTTTTCAGCAACATGCAGAGGGCCTGGGAGCACAGGTTGCATGGAGCATGGTTACGGGTATCGATTACGATGCCGATACAGCGCTGTTTACGGTGCATCATGATATGGGCGATACGCTGGCCTCGAGTGTTATCGCTTGCATGGGTGCTACGCCGCGATCTGCTGGTTTTGTTGGCGAGGATACGTATCGCGGTCGCGGTGTTTCGTATTGCGCGACGTGCGATGGCATGTTCTTTCGCGGTAAACAGGTCTTTGTCATCGGTGGCGGCAATGCCGCCTGCGAGGAAGCCCTGTTCTTGTCAGAAATCGCCAGCAGTGTGACCATCGTGCTGCGCCGCGACCAGTTCCGTGCGCCCGATGGTGTTGTTCAGAAAGTACTCGCAAAGGACAATATTACAGTTAGGTACCAAACTAGTATTGTGGAGCTATCGGGCGAAGCCATGCCAACGACGATTACCTTTAAGGACAATGCATCCGGCGAGACTCATACCGAGTCATTTGAGCCCGGCTCGTTTGGCATCTTTGTCTTTACCGGAACGCAGCCCCATACCGAGCTTGTTGAGCATCTAGTTGATCTGGCGCCTGATGGCGGCATTCTGACTGATGAATCCATGGCGACCCGCACGCCAGGTCTATTTGCCGCTGGCGATATCCGTTCCAAACGTTTACGCCAGGTTGTGACCGCTGTTTCTGATGGAGCCATAGCGGCAACAAGCGCATATGCATTTCTCCGCGGATAAGTACGATAATATATCTTATGTAAGGTTGCTATCAATTAACTAAATGGCGGGATGATGCATCAGTGCACTGTCCCGCCAATTTTCTTGCCGGCTATGTGGTATGCAAAACTAGATAACGTAGAATACAATATAGAAAATGAACGGAGGACCTTTATGAACCACGTTAAACACGTTATTCCGATGTCTGATTCGTCGGTCAGCATTAAGCCTGAGGATATTCAGCCCACTGTGTTGCCCGATGCATTTATTCAGTCCGATATCGTACGCAAACTCAATACGTTGAGTCTGCCGCGCTATGACCAGTTGCCCAATGTGACGCTCTACCGCGACCAGGTCATTGAGTATGTTGCGCTGTGGATGGAGCCGCTGTCCCTTTGCGTTGAGCAGCCTGTCATTACGCCATCAATGATCAATAACTACGTAAAGGTTGGCCTGGTGCCTGCTCCGGTCAAAAAGCAATATGGCCGCGAGCAGATTGCCCGCCTGATCGCTATCTGCATCTTTAAGCAGGTGCTACCTATTGCTGCTGTGCAGGCACTCTTTAACATTCAGCGTTTGAGCTACGATGCCCCGACGGCCTTCGATTATGTGGTCGATCAGCTCGAGGCATCGATTCGTGCGGCGTTTTCCGTCGAGCAGACTCCCGTGCCCGATACGGCGCATCAGGTAACGCGTGAGTCGCTGCTTGTGCGTAGCGCGGTATCGTCCTTCGTTTCGAAGGCTTACTTGATGAGCTATCTCAAGTTCAACGGGTTTAATAGCTAGCCGACGTATAAAACGGGCGGGACAAAGAGCCATCTGTCGCTTTGTCCCGCCCGTATTTTTGCTTGGTTGGACTTTATTTGCCCGAAGCTACGCCCATGCCGTAGCCGATGATCAGGCCGTGCATCTCGGCGTAATAGGAATCCAGGCCGTTGCAGGGCATGATGATGGTCTTGGAACCGGGCCAATGCTCGACTATGCGGTCAGCAAGCGCCTGGGCTCCAGCTTCGTTCTCAACGTGATCGATAACGACCTCGCCGCCCGTAAAACCCTCGGCTTCCATGGTGTCGATGATCTTGTTAAGCATCTTCTTTTCGCCACGCGTGTGCCCGACGAGTTCGATTTTACCGGCCTCACTCGCCGTGCCCAAAATGCGGATATTGAGCTTGTTGGCAATGACGCCGGCTGCCTTAGGGATACGTCCGGCTTTGGCGAGGTTTTCGTAATTGCACAAACTAAAGAGGATTTTGCTGTTCTGTTCAAGGCTATCGAAGTATGCGCAAGCGTCCTCGAATGTGACATCCGGATTGCTTGCAAGATAGCGGTCGAACAGCAAGAAAATGAGGTCCATTTTGCCGCCAGCTGCGCGTGAATTGACTAGATGAATCTGCCGGTCGGGCTCCTCGGCAAGAACCATATCGCGAGCCGTGGCTGCCGCGTTGTAGCTGCCCGACACACCCTCAGAGATCGGCATGCAGATGGTCTTGTCTGCCAATTTGAAGAGCTCGGCCCACTCCCCTACGCTGGGACAAGCGCTCGAAGAAGCGTTCGTCTCCGCCTGAACAGCGCAGTTGAGCTCATGAACATCGAGCGAAAGGTCATCGACGAATTCGCGCTCCCCCACTCGAATTTTGAGGGGCGCAAATGCAAAGGTGGTATGGGGTGCGGTCGGTTGCCAATCGCGGAGGTTACAGCTTGAATCTGAGATAAGTGCCCAGCTCATAGAGGGTCCTTTCTAATTGTTCTTCAACAATTATAGCCATCTTGCAAACTGAATGTGCGGCTATCTAGTTTTGAATACTAGATAGCCGCACAAGATTAGAGAAAAAAGAATGGACCTCGCGACTTAAAGCCACGAGGTCCACATTCACACGCTGTGTAAGATGACTTAGTAACGCACGAAGATATAGTTATTGTTCATGCCGGCGGCAACGGAGCTGATGATAACACCCGTGTTGTAGTCGGAAGCATGAATCATCTGACCACCACCGATGTAAATGCCGGTGTGGTACGAGTTGACCACAACGTCACCGGGCTGCGGATCGGACACACGCGTCCAGCCCATAAAGGTACCCGTGGTGCCCAGGCGGCAATAGCGACCAGTGAGGCAATAACTAACAAAACCAGAGCAGTCGAAGCTGTTCGGGCCAATTCCGCCCCAGGAATAAGCGCAACCAAGCTTGCTGTATGCACGCGAGACAACAGAACCGCCATCGACTGACTGGCTCGGAGCAGAAGGCGTCGGAGCCGGGGCAGGCGTAGAGGGCTGCGGCGTCAGAGCAGGTGCCGGCGTAGGAGCCGGAGTGTTGCCGCCCTGGTTGTTATTATTGCTGGTCTGGCCACCGTTGTTGGTGTTCTCGGTCGTACCGGCAGTCTCGTTGCTCACCGTGGCCTTCTCGGCGGTGCTGGCGTTGATGCCGGCCTGCAGCGCGGCGTTGGCCTCGGCCTCTGCGGCAAGCTCGGCCTGCAGCTGCGAATCCAGGGAGTTTACGACGTTCTGGGCTTCAGCCTGCTGGGCGTTAAGCTCGTCGACCTTCTTTTGCGTGGTGGCGACGTTCTTCTCCTGCTCGGCCTGCTTATCGGTGAGCTGCTGTTTAAGCTCCTTGACCTCTTGAATGGTCTGAGCTTGCTTATCGGAAACTTTGCCGTAGTAGAACAGACGGTTGAGCATATCGCTCAGGTCATCGACGCCCGTAAGAACCTGAAGCAGGCTCAGACCGCCGGTTTTATACTCGCCGGCGACATAGGTCGAGAGCTTGGCCTGACCATCGGCGATCTCCTGCTGCTTTTGCGTGATCTCGCCAGCAGTCTGATCGAGCGCCTGCGTCTGCGTGGCGAGCTCATCGTAAATCTGCTGGGTTTGGGTACCGATCTGCTCGAGCTTCATACGAGCAGCGGCAAGGTCGGATGCGGTATCGGCGTAGGCAGGAGCCGCGAGGCCCAAGCCCAAAACACAAGCGAGGGTTGCCGTAGCAGCGCAGCGTGCCATGTTTTTGTGCGTGTTTGCTGTGCGCATGTAGCTTCCTTTCCAGTAACTAAGGGTAACGGCTAGTCCACCGTCACCAGGCTAAACAGCTCCACATCGTCATCAGACGGCGTGAGCTTCTCGCGCGGGTTGAGAAACGCAAGCTCAAGGATACAACCGTAACCGACAAGCTTTGCGCCCATATCTCGCACCAGTTTACCTGTTGCCTCGACGGTTCCGCCCGTCGCGACTAAGTCGTCCAGAATCAACACGGTATCTTTAGAGCTGATAGCGTCGGCATGGATCTCAATTGAATCCGTTCCGTACTCGAGCTCGTAGCTCTTGCTCACGGTCTCGCGCGGCAGCTTGCCCGGTTTAAGTGCGGGAACAAAGCCGGCGCCAAGGGCTACAGCCACCGGTACGCCAACCATAAAGCCGCGAGCTTCGGGACCCACGACCTTGGTGATTCCCATGCCGGCAAAGTGCTCGGCGAGGGAATCGGTCATGGCTTTGAGCGCCTCGGGATTGCCAAAGAGCGGCGTGATGTCTTTAAAGATGACTCCGGGCTCGGGATAGTCGGGGATGTCGACGATTTGAGATTCGAAGTCGTACATTTCAGGACCTTTCAATGGGTTGCCGGATAAGCGGCAGCGGTTATTTGGCCGCGTTGGCGGTGCCGGATTGCGAAGGGGCGACGACCTTGAGCGGCTTGACGAGAGAATCCTCGTGCGAAGCCGGCGCGGCTATCTCTTCGTTTTTGGCCTTGGTGGACTCGGAGCGAGTGATTTCCTCATCGAGTGCATCGATGTCGGCGTCTTCGACCACGGCGTTGAGCGACTCAAAAACGCGGTTCTTGAGCAGCGCGGTGTGCACGCCCTCCGTCAGGTCGTGAAGCTTCTTAAACGCACGCTCGAGCTTGGCGTCGCGCTCGTCATCGGAGGTATCCATGCCGAGCATGCTCACGAGCACCTGCTCAAACATCGAGGACTCGCGGTTGGCGGAAGACACGTACTGACGCAGGTTGCGCGGCTCGATATGGAAGCGTGACAGCTCGGAGCAGTAACGGATGATCGGGAAATCGCGACCATCGACGAGCTCACGATTCTGCGGACTCTTGATGATGCGAATGAGGTCGTTCTCGGCGAGCGAGCGGATAAACGAAATCTCGACGCCCAGCATATCGGGAATGGTCTCGATAGGATGCAGCTTTTGCTTAGTCTCCTTGGGCTCCGTCTTGAGTGGAACATCGGACAGCAAGCCCACCTCGTAGGCGAGCGTTGACAGGTCCGTGGCGTTTTCCAAGCGCTGCTTAATCACGTTGAGCGGCATGTAGCGAGTCTTCTGCAAGTGCAGAATGACCTCCAGGCGATCAACGTCCTCCTTGGAGTACTGACGGTATCCCTTAGGCGTACGATGAGGGGTAATGAGCCCCTCATCCTCTAGAAATCTTATTTTTGAGTTCGAAAGATCGGGGTATGCGCCTCGAAGTAGGTTGACGACTTGGCCGATACTCAGATAGTTGCGTTCGGCCATGCCCTACTCACCGGTTTCGATGCGCTCCGGCGTGCTCTCGTGGTAGATGAGCGTAAACGTACCGATCTGAACGGAAGAACCGTCGTGCAGCGGGGCTGCATTGACGATGGCACCGTCGACCCAGGTGCCATTGAGCGATCCCAAGTCCTCGATGCGAGCGCCGAGGCCCTCGCGAATAATGCGCGCGTGGCTGCGCGAAACAGTCATGTCGTTGAGGAAGATGCCGTTCGCGGGATCGCGGCCGATGGTGGTCACGTCGTCCTCGAGCTCAAAGGCGGCACCCGTCTGCGGACCCTTGACGATGGACAGAACGGGGGCGGTGATGCGCACGTTGGCCATGAGGTCGGGAACGGTGACGTCGCTTGAAGGCACGCGGAATACGCAGGTAGCGTCAGCAGCCTTATCATTCTGAGGCATATTGTTAACCATGTTGTCCATGACAACCCCTAACTTATCGCGGACGTGCCGCAAATAATGAACCGTACGTAATCATACCCCAACGAATCAGTCTTCGATTTCAGGGTTCAGAAAGTCGATGTCCTCGTCCTCGGGATGCGCGAGAGCCTGTTTAATGGCCACTCCGCCCTTAATGGAGTAGATGACAGCCGTGAGCATGGAGAAGATCACGCCGCCGTACACAAAGAAGATGCCGAGAGGCACCGAGCTTCCGTTGAGGCCCGGGAAGGCCGTGAAGGTTGAAGATAAAAGGTGCAGGCCGTCAATAACGGGGAAACCGAGCAGCATGAGTGAGAAGCCGGTCATGAGCAGCGCTGTGGCAATCTTTCCGGGGAAGACGACATCGATGGGGCGACGGTGATAATGACGCACGATAAGCGTGCCGATGCCCAGATAGATGTCGCGGCCAATAATGAGCACGCAGACCCAGATGGGCAGCTCTCCGCGGACCACCAGTCCCAGCACGCCGGTGAACAGCAGCGCGCGGTCGCAAATGGGATCCATGACCTTGCCGAGCCACGAGACCGTTTTGGTCATGCGGGCGATCTGGCCGTCCATCCAGTCGGTGGAGGCGGCAACGGCGTAGATGACGATGGCGATGACGCGGTTGTTATCCGTCACAAACAGGTACAGAAATACCAGGGTGAGGATCAGGCGCGTAAAGGTGATGAAATTGGAGATCGTAAAGATCTTATTCGACGGGTAATCGGAAGTGCCGATAAGCTCCTTTTTGATCTTCTTTTTGATGCCCACAGGACTCCCCCGCTGGTTAACGACAAAACTTTCGATACTATACCCGTTCCGGCGATGTCTATCCAGCGCAGCCATAGAGAGTCCAGACATGTGGAGGGCGCTCTCGCAACGTGAATGTACCGGTTTTGTGTACGTCAGCCTCCAACCATGTCATAAATTGTCGTGTTTGGAGGATGACGTACAAGTTTTTGTTGAGCGAAAGTATCGATCAAGAAAGCCGTTGATTATTCGTTGCTTCCCCCGATGATTCTTGATAAAAAAAGGTCAGACACTAGGTGCCTGACCTGCAAACTTCTGGTCGGGACGACTGGATTCGAACCAGCGACCCCTTGACCCCCAGTCAAGTGCGCTACCAAGCTGCGCCACGTCCCGAAGCTTTTGTTTGTTGCTCTGCTCTCGCTCGCAACAGGGAGTATATTAACCCGAAACTTTAGACTTGTGCAAGAACTTTTTTATAATTTTTGAAGCAAGTCTAAAATTGTATCTGCGAGCTGGGGTTTTGTTAGTACAGGAAGTTCTTGCGTGCCCGTCGTGCTCACAATCCAGGCCTTGTTGGTATCCGTTCCAAAGCCCGAATCCGCGCGCGAGACGTCGTTGGCGATGATCGCGTCGCAACCCTTGCGGGCCAATTTGCATTCGGCGTACTCCACGACGTTATCGGTCTCGGCCGCAAATCCGATCACGCATCGCTCGCCCTTCTGGCGCGAGAGCTCGGCCAAAATATCGACCGTTTCGACCAGTTCGATGCGATCCAAGGGCTCGTTGGACTTTTTGAGCTTATGGTCCGCTGGGGCCGCTGGAGTGTAGTCGGCGACGGCAGCGGCGCAAATGGCCACGTCGGCCGTCTGGAAGGCGCTCGTTGCCGCCTGGAGCATCTCTGCGGCGGTCTGCACGCGTACGCACGCCACGCCGCGGGGAACATCGAGCGATGTCGGTCCCAACACGAGCGTGACCGCAGCACCGCGACGAGCGGCCTCCCCCGCCAGGGCGATGCCCATCTTGCCCGAAGAGCGGTTGCCAATGAAGCGCACCGGGTCGATCGGTTCGTGCGTGGGACCGGCGGTAATTACGATGCGCTTACCTGCCAGGTCCTGAGGCGCGGGGTTGAGCACCTCACAGACAGCCTCTACGATGTCCTCGGGCTCGCTCATGCGGCCCGTGTCCACGTCACCGCAGGCAAGGTAGCCGCTGCCGGGTCCCACCACATGGACACCGCGCTCGCACAGCGTGGCCATGTTGGCCTGTGTCGCCGGCGCCTTCCACATGCCGTTGTTCATAGCGGGTGCGATCACGATGGGTCGCGGCGTCGCAAGCAGCGTGGTGGAGATAAGGTCGTCGGCGATGCCGTTGGCCATCTTGGCGATGATATTGGCGGTCGCGGGCGCTACGACCACCAGATCGGGCTCCTGCGCGAGCGAAATATGGTGGATGGGGTCGGACGGGTCGTCGAACAGGCCCACGGCGACGGGCTCGTTGGTGAGCGCGCGGAAGGTGAGCGGACCCACGAACTCCGTGGCATGCTCGCTCATAACGACCTTGACGCGTGCGCCGCGCTTTTGCAGCAGGCGCACGATGTTGCACGACTTATAGGCGGCGATCCCGCCGGTAATACCCAGCAGGATCGTATTTCCCTCAAGTTGCATTGAATTGTTGGGTGCCGCCATCGTTTAAGCTTCCTTGCTCGGGAGCACCAGGAGGCGATGGCAGTACGGGCAGTGCGTAATCTCGCTGCCGTCGTGGTTGAGGTCGCTCATGGACGATGCCTGCAGCGCGGTGTGGCAGGCCGTGGGGATGTTGCCCTGGATGGTCTCGACGGCCAGGCCGCGGAACTGCTTGAGCAGACGCTCGTAGTCGGTGAGCACGTCGGCCGGCAGCGTAGCGGCAAGCGCGGTGCGCTCCTTAGTGGCGGCGTCAATCTGAGCCTGCAGGTCGGCAGCCTTGGCGCGGGCAGCCTTGGTATCGGCCTTCACGCCCTCCTCGAACTTGGCGATGATTGCCTGCGCGCGGGCCTCGCGGTCGAGCGCCTCTCTGTGGGCGAAAACGACATCCTTGCGGGTGTGCTCAATCTTGTCCAGACGCTTTGCCAGGGTGGCAAGCTCATTCTCCAGGTCCTGCACCTCGCGGTAATCAGAACCGTCGACGTGACGCTTCTTGGCAGCCTCGATGGCGTTGTTGGTCTGAATCTCGGTGGTGTTGAGATCGTCGAGCTCAATGTCCAGATCCTTGCGCTGAGCATAGAGCTTGGTCATCTCGGACTTAAGCTTAACGTAGGTTTTGCGCTTGGAGGCGAGCTCCTTGAGCTCCGGCATATTGGCAAGTTCGCTCTTGTTGCGGGCGAGCTCCAAATCGATCTGTTGCAGCTTGAGTAGCGTAGCGCCGGCGCTCATAAGTTCTCTCCTTTTGTCACAGTCCACCATTGGCAAGGGTTCAGTATTTTAATCGCATGACGGGGGTCGACCCCGGCGTCAACTGCAGAGTTCATCAATATATCAACGAACGGCTCCTCGGAGCGATCGTGTCCGAGCAAGATCACCGGCAGCCCGCGTAAGGCAAGGTCTTGCGCCACGTGGTAGCCCGCCTCGCCCGTCACGACAACGTCCGCGCCCGCGGCGATGGCAAGCTCTCCAAAGTCGCCCAGGGAGCCGCCCAAAATAGCGACGGTTCGGCATGCGTGCTCGGCTTCGCCCCACACGCGCGGGTCGCTGCCGAAGGCCGTGGCAACACGGGTGGCAAGATCGCGCAGCGTGCACGGGTCATTGAGCGTTGCAAGCGCGCCCAGGCCGGTGGCCTCGGGGTCGTCCACGTGCTCCAGTGAGCTCACGGCTGCAGAACGCAGCAGCTTGCTCAGGCAGACACGGGCTTCGTGCGAGCGGTCCAAGTTGGTGTGGAGCGATATGATGTTCACGCCGCAACGCGCTGCCTCGTAGAGCGCCGCGCTGCATTGGGGGCGTGCGGCATCCGCCGGACAAAAGGCCTCGGGTGCCTTGATGTAGATAGGATGATGCGTCAGCAGCACGTTGACGCCGGCCCCAAGAGCACGGTGCACGTTGGCCTCGGTCGCGTCGAGTGCGCAGGCAACACCGGTGATCTCAGCAGCGGGATCTCCCACTGATAACCCAACGTGATCCCAGCCCTCGGCGTCCGCCTTGGGATAGCGCGCAAGCAGGGCGCGCTCGAGTTCGGCGACGATCATGCGGCGCCTACGATCGAGAGCAGCGTCTGGGCAAACTCGTCCAGATCGTCCGGATTCACGCGGTCGTCAAAGGAAATGCGCAGTGCGCCCAATGCCTGCTCGCGACCGATGCCCATCGCGCTTAAAACATGGCTCGGGTCCATGCTGCCGCTCGAGCACGCCGAGCCTGCCGATACCTCAAAGCCGGCGGCGTCGAGCTTGACGATGAGCTCCTCGGAGTCCATGCCGTTGACGTAGATGGAAACCATGCCCGGCAGACGATCGGCCTGTGCGTAGTCGCCCATGGTGGCGTGAATGCGCGGGTGGGCCGTTAGCGTGGCGTAGAGCTTGTCGGAAAGGGCTTGCAGCGTCGCCCGCTCCTGAGCCACATGGGGCGCCAGAGACGAGGCGGCAGCGGCAAAGGCCAGCTGCGTGCGCAGGTCCTGCGTGCCGGCGCGTCGTCCGGCTTCCTGTCCTCCGCCAAAGATGCGGGGACGCAGTGGGGTGCGGGTCTTAAGGTAGAGCGCACCGGATGCCACAGGACCGCCAATTTTGTGGGCCGCGACGGACATGGCATCGACGCCCAGCTCGGTGACATCGAGCGGAATATGCAGATAGCCCTGGATGGCATCGGTGTGGATCAGGGCGCCGGCGGCGTGTGCGGCAGCGGCAAGCTCCCGGATGGGCTGCACCACGCCGGTCTCGTTGTTGGCAACCATAATGCTCACGAGCGCCACGTCGTCGCCTAGCAGCTCGACAAGCGCGGCAGGCTCAATGTAGCCCATGCGGCAGGGCTGCACCAGGTCGACGGTAAATCCGGCGGCACGCAGCAGCGGCAGGTTGTCCAGAATCGAATCGTGCTCGATGGCCGAAACGATTACACGATCGCGCTTGCGATCGCGCTGACGAGCGCCCTCGGCAAGACCGAGCAGCGCCAGCTGGTTGGCCTCGGTGCCGCCGTTGGTCAGGACGATCTCGGACGGGCGGACGCGCGCGCCAAAGCTACGGGCGATCTCGCGACGAGCGACTTCCAGACGCGCGGCAGCCTTGCGGCCGAGCGAGTGCAGCGAGTTGGGGTTGACGCCCGCAAGCTCGCTATCGTCGTACTCACGCTGCGCAAGGAGCGCCTCGGCGCGCATGGGCGTCGAGGCGGCATAGTCAAGATTCACGGGTATGCGGTTTTGACCTGCGGTCATAAGGGTTTATGCCTCCTGTGCAGCCTCGTTACCTAGCTTTTGCAGCAGCGCAACCTCGGCAGCGGGATCTTCGGACTTAAATACGGCGGAACCGGCCACTAAGACATCGGCACCGGCCTTGACGACCTCGGCGATGTTTTTGGAAGAAATGCCGCCGTCGACCTCGATCATGGGCGACACGCCGTGGCGCTCGCACATGGCCTTGAGCTCGTGGAGCTTAGCGATGGTGCCCGGGATAAAGCTCTGGCCGCCAAAGCCCGGGTTCACACTCATCAGCAGCACGATATCGACGACCTCGATGATGCTCTCGAGCACGCAGACAGGCGTTGCGGGGTTGAGCACCACGCCGGCCTTGACGCCGCGCTGCTGCAGGTGCGTGAGCGTGCGGTGCAGGTGCGTGGAGGCCTCGTAGTGAACGGTGATCATATCGGCGCCGGCGTCGGCGTACCAATCGACGGTCTCGTCGGGGTTCGACACCATGAGGTGCGCGTCGACCGGCACGTCGGTGGAGCGCTTGACGGCCTTGAGGATATCGACGCCAAAGGTGAGGTTGCCGGTAAAGTGACCGTCCATCACGTCGAAGTGCACAAAGTCGGCACCGGCGATCTTGTCGAGGTCGCCCTTAAGGTTGGCCATATCGGCCGAAAGGATGGACGGAGCGATTTTAATGGAACCCATGATAGTAGCCTTTCTGCGCTAGTCGGTGAGTCCGTAGAACTCTTGAGAGGGGATGCGGTCGATGAGAATCTCGAGCGCCCTATCCAAAGTAACACCGTTATAGAGCGTTTGCTCCACGGCAAAGGTGAGCGGAATGTCTACGCCCAGTGAACGGGCGAGCTCGCTGACGCTGCGGGCCGCAACGGCGCCCTCAACCACCATGTGCGTGCGCCCCTGATACTCGTCGAGCGACACACCGTGGGCAAACTCGTAGCCAAAGGTGCGGTTGCGCGAATGCTCCGAGGTGCAGGTGGCGATGAGGTCTCCCATGCCGGCGAGCCCCATGCACGTTATGGCCTGGCCGCCGCGGGCGTGTACCAGTCGACTAATCTCGGCCAGGCCGCGCGTCATGATAAGGGCGAGCGTGTTGTCGCCCGCGCCGGTGCCGGCGGAGATGCCGCACACGATGGCGATGACATTTTTCATGGCGCCGCAAACCTCGACGCCGGTCATGTCCTGCGACAGGTAGATGCGAAAGGCCGTGGATAGGAGCAGGTCCTTAAAGGTCTCCCCTATCTGCGGGTCTTTGCTGGCGATGACGGCGGCAGAAAGTCCGCCGCGGCAGATCTCCTCGGCATGGTTGGGGCCCGAGAGTGCTGCCACGCGCGCTTCGTTGCCGATCTCGCTGGCGATGACTTCGCTCATGAGCAGGCCGGACTCGGGCTCAATACCCTTGGTGAGGCAGAGCACCGGGGTGTCGGCGGCGATGAAGGGTGCCGCCTGATGGCATACGCTGCGCAAGTGCGTGGAGGGCACGGCAAAGATGATCGCATCGGCACCGTCAAGCGCCTGGGCGAGCTCGGTCGTTGCTTCCACGTTGTCAGGTAGCTCGTAGTCCGCCAGATACCGGGGATTGCGGTGCTCGCCATTGATGCCGGCGGCTGTCTGCTCACTATGGGCCCACATGGTCACGCGCTCGGCTCGCGCGGCGGCAAGGCCGGCGACGGCGGTTCCCCAGGAGCCAGAGCCAATCAGCGCAACATTCATGACTCTCTCCTACTTATCGTCGGGCTCGGTGACGCGCTTGGTAAACGAGAGCTTGGACTCCTTACCCGTCATGAGCTTTTTGATGTTCGCACGATGGGCCCACACCACGGTGATGCCGATCAGCGCCATGCAAAACTTGAGTCCCAGGCTGCTGTACGGAAAAACCGCGCAAGCGGCGATGGGAAGTCCGATGGCAGCGGCAAGCGAGCCTACCGACACAAACTTGGTGATGGCGACGGCCACGATAAACATGCCCAGCAGCGAAAGTCCGATGGGCCAGTACCAGGCGAGGATGACGCCCAGACCCACGGCGATACCCTTGCCGCCATGGAAGTTGAGGTAGGGCGAGAAGATGTGGCCCCATACTGCAGCCAGGCAAATGACGCCGAGCATCCAGTCGCCGGGGGCTCCGGGCGCCATGATGCTCGGCGGAAAGCCATAGCCCACGCTCGCGATGAGCGGACGGGCGATAAGAACGCAGATGGCGCCCTTAAGGCAGTCGAGCAGCAGCGTGAGCGCGGCCACCTTGGGGCCGGCCACGCGCAGGGCGTTGGTGGTGCCGATGTTGCCGGAGCCCGCTTTGCGAATGTCCGTGTGGTTGAACACACGGCCCAGGATCAGGCCAAACGGAATCGCTCCGATAAAGAACGAGACCACGGCGCAGATGGCGGTCAGCAGAATCGGATTATGCATCCTTTTGCTCCTTCTTCCTAAAGAAGAGTCGAATGGGCGTGCCGGAAAAATCGAAGGTCGAGCGCATGCGGTTCTCCACGTAGCGCTGGTAGGTGTCGTTGACCAGGTCGCTGTGGTTGACGAAGAACGTAAACGTCGGCGGGTTGACGCCCGTCTGGGTCACGTAGTGCATGCGCAGGCGGCGCTTGCCGTCCACCACGGTATGACCGAACTCGCGCAGGTCGGTGAGGAACGTGTTGAGGCGCGAGGTGCTGATCTTTTGCGAACGCGTCTTCTCGGCGGCGTCGACCATCGCCCAGATCTTCTCGACACTGCGGCCGGTCAGGGCTGAGATGCGCAGGTACTGGGCCCAGGGAGCCATGACGCCCAGACGGCGGTCGACGGTCTCCATGCAGGCCTCTCGCTTGCGGTCGTCGTCGAGCAGGTCCCACTTGTTGAGCAGCACCACGATGGCGCAGCCGCGCTCGATGGCCAAGCCCATGACCTTCTGGTCCTGCTCGGTAACGCCCACGGAGGCGTCGACGACGAGCAGCGCCACGTCGGCGCGGTCGATGGCGCGCAGGCCGCGGACCATGGAGTAGTACTCGATGTTCTCGTACACGGTGCTCTTCTTGCGAATGCCCGCGGTGTCGACCATGCGGTAGTGCTTGCCGTTGCGTTCGACGACGGTGTCGATGGCATCGCGCGTGGTGCCGGCGATGTTGGACACGATGGAGCGGTCGGCGCCCAGGATGCGGTTGAACAGCGAGGACTTACCGGCGTTGGGGCGGCCGATGATGGCGACGTTCAGCGCATCGGGGAACTCGTCGGCGATCTCGTCCTCCTCCTCGGGCAACAGGGCTACGATGTCGTCGAGCAGGTCGCCCGTGCCGTGGCCGTGCAGGGCCGAGAGCGGCGTGGGCTCACCGATGCCGAGCGAATAGAACTCCCAGATGTTGTCATTCTCGCGATCGGGGTTGTCGAGCTTGTTCACCAGCAAAAAGACCGGCTTGTCGCAGCGTTTGAGCATGCGAGCGACTGATTCGTCCTCCTCGGTGACGCCGGTGCGGCCGTCGACCACAAACAGGATGACGGCAGCTTCCTCGGCGGCGGCAAGTGCCTGGTCGCGGATGGACGTGGCAAAGACGTCGTCGCTCTTGAGCGGCTCGATTCCGCCCGTGTCGACGATGGTGAACTCGCGGCCGTTCCAATCGGCCGTGTGATACGAGCGGTCGCGCGTGACGCCGCGGGACTCATGGACGATGGCGTCCGAGGTCTGGGCCAGGCGGTTAACGAGCGTGGACTTGCCCACGTTGGGGCGTCCGACGACGGCGACGATAGGTTTCATCTGCTCTCCTTTAATGGGTAGGGTCAGCGGGAATAGTTGAATTGGCGGGCGTTATGCCAAGGATGTGCTCCAGGGTATCGAGCAGCTCATGCGGCATGGTCGACACCACATGAACCTCGGCGCCGCGACCGGTAAGGCGTGCGAGTAATTCGTCACGATGATACTCGTCAAGGGTCATACCGTCGGCGTTGAACATGAGCTTAGGCACAAAGAGCATAACCCCCGACAGTTCCTGAGGCAGCTGCTCCAAGATGTCGCAGGCGACGATGAGGCCGGTCACGTCCACATTGCCACCAAAGTAACGGTTTTTGATGGCCGTGACGGTACCGGCAAGGCCCTGCGGCGATTCCACAAAACGCGCCACCGTATCGCGCGCGCTGGCGCCCGAGAGGCACAGTAGGCGCTGGCCACGTGCGGCGATGGCCTCGCGAACGCGGCGCAGGCGCTCGGCGTCGGCGGCGAGCACGTTGTCGGTCTCGTCCAGATAGGAGCGGATCATGCCGATGCCGTCGTAGTACTGCGGGTAGCCGTCGTAAAAGTCCGCCTCGGGCGGCTCGATGCCGGCATCCAGGTAGAACTCGTCGCTCATCTGGAAGGTGTGGCGGCCAAAGCGCTCGAAGGCACGGTCCTGGAAAGGCCGGATCATGGCAATGGTCTCGCGCGCCAGCTCGGGCTTGTCGCTGTAGGACCAGCTAAAACGGTTCTGATGCTTGGTAAAACCGAGCGGCACGATGCCCAGGCTGGTGATTTGCTCGTGCTCCTCGCAAAAGCGCAGCGTCCTTTCCAGCTCCTCGCCGTCGTTCATGCCGGGACACAGCACAATCTGTGCGTGAATCTCGATGCCGGCGGCCATGATGGTTTCGAGTACGTCCATGCCGCGCTGGGCGTTGCGGCCCATCATGCGGCGGCGGACGTCGGGGCTTACGGCATGGACCGACACGTTCATGGGGCTCATGTTGCGTTGGATGACGTTTTGCACATCTTCGTCGGTGAGGTTGGTCAGCGTGACGAAGTTGCCCTGCAAAAAGCTTAGGCGGTAGTCATCATCGCGGATGTAGAGCGTGGAGCGTCCGCCCTTGGGCAGCATGGTCATAAAGCAGAACACGCAGGCGTTTACGCAGGTGCGCATGCCGTCGAAGATGGGGCCATCGAACTCCAGACCCCAGTCCTCGCCAGGAAAGCGATCGAGCTCGACGGGGGTGACGGTGCCGTCGCGCGGATCGAATACCTCCAGCTCGACGGTGTCGTCATCTGCCTCCCAGAGCCACACGATCATATCGGTCAGTTGCTCGTCGTTGACCGTGAGCACGCGCATGCCCGGCTCGATACCCACATCCCATGCGGGCGATTCGGGGCGCACGTTTTTAACGAGCGCGCCCTCACCCGGCTCGGGGTCGCGGCTGCGCCCGTAATCGGCCACCTCGGCGGCGTATGCGGGTACGGTCTGGTCCATGATTAGCGGCAAAGCTCCTTGATGCGCTCGACGGCGCGCTCGATGTGTTCTTGCGGGGTGGAGGCTCCGGCGGTGATGCCGATGTGGTGAGCGTCGGTAAACCACGCGGCCTCGATCTCGGACGCCTCCTCGATATGATGTGTGCGCTCGCAAACATCGGCGCAAATCTGCGCCAGGCGGCGGGTGTTGCCCGAGTTCTTGCCGCCCACCACGACCATGCAGTCGCAGCGGTTGGCAAGTGCGGCTGCTGCCTGTTGACGCTCGCTCGTGGCGGCGCAGATGGTGTTGATCACACGCAGCTCCTGCACGCGCGGGGTGATGGAGGCTACAACCTCGGCCAGGTTCTGCGCGGTTTGGGTGGTCTGCACAACCAGGCCTACCTTGCCTTTGAGCGGCAGCGCGTCCGCATCGGCGGCGCAACTCACGACCTGCGCGTCATCGCCGGCATGGCCCAGGATGCCCTCAACCTCGGGATGGCCCGGCTCGCCCACGACGAGCACGCGATAGCCCTCGCGCACCAGGCGCTCGGCGGCCACGTGGACCTTCTTGACGTAGGGACAGGTGGCATCGACCACGTCGAGGCCGCGCTCGCGAGCTGCCTCAATCACCTGCGGCACCACACCGTGCGCGCGAATGATCACGGTGCCCGATGCGGCATCGTCCAGGGTGTCGGCCAGACCGACGCCTGCGTCGGCAAGCTCGCGCACCACGATGGGGTTATGGATGAGCGGGCCCAGGGTGTGGACCTGAGCGCTCTCCCCTGCCTGCGGGGCGGCCGCCAGGGCCATATCGAGCGCGCGCTGCACGCCGTAGCAGGTTCCGGCGTGGGCAGCGATTTCGATGATGGGGGCGTCTGCCTTGCTGGCAACGGCCTCGACGGTGTTCATGACATCCTCGCCCATGTCTAGAACCTACCCGGGTGCTCGGCGCACAGGTCATCGCGCATGGCGTAGACGCGACTCATGGCTTCGGACTCAAACCATGCCAGGCGTTCCTTGCGCTTGAGCTCGGCCGGAGCATCGGAAAGCGAGACGGCCTTGCCGGCACGGATCCAGCACTTTTTGGGGCGCATAAGCTTTTTGCCCGCAGGCGTGATATCGGACCAGCCGCAGATGGCGAGCGGGTTGACGGGTGCCTTACCCATCTGGGCGATGAGCGCAAAGCCGCCGTGGACCTCGGGCTTGATCTCGCGCGAGCGGATGCGCGTGCCCTCGGGGAAGATCAAGACGTCCTCGCCGCGTTGCAGCGCATGCTGGGCGGCACGCAGACACTTCATGTCGGCGGTGCCGCGCTCGACGGGAATGCCGCCCACGCGGCTAAAGGCCCAGCGTACGATCTTGCTCTTAGCAAACTCGGATTTAAAGATGGGGCGAATGCGGCGTCCGCCAAAGAACAACGCCGTCTCCACGGCCAGCAGCTCGGCCATCGAGGTATGGTTGCAGATGACCACGCTGCCGCGGCCTTCCTGGCGCTCAAACAGCAAGTCGCTGTCCTCGACCTTCCAGCGCCACATGAGCTTGGAGAAGACCCACAGGATGCCCATGACTACAGCGACGGTGCCGCGGATGAGCGCCGGGAACTCTGCGTAGGGGGCGTTATAGTAATCCTCGGGCGTCTGCTTAAACAGGCGCATGGGCTACCTCCTTTGGTTGATGAGGTCCTCGATAATGCGGACGACCTCATCGATGGTGTGGGCAGTGGAGTCGACGTGCACGGCGTCCTCGGCGGGCACGAGCGGCGCGACCTCGCGGCTGCTGTCGAGCTTATCGCGCTGCTTGAGGGCATCGAGGGTCTTGTCGACCTCGGCCTCGAGCTGCTCGGTGGTGAGCGGTTGGGCGTCGTTTTGGTGGCGCTGCAGCACGCGGCGACGGGCGCGCTCGCGCGGGTCGGCGGTCAGGAATACTTTGACCTGCGCGTTGGGGAACACGACGGTGCCGATGTCGCGACCCTCGGCGACGATATCGCGGTCCTCGGCAGCGCGGCGCTGGTGGATGAGCATGGCCGCGCGCACGCCCGGGTAGGCCGAGACCTTGGACACGTTGGCGTCCACCTGCGGGGTGCGGATGGCAGCCGAGGCGTCCTTGCCGTCGATGGTCAGGCGCGTGTCCTCGCCGGTGCCGTTGGTAAAGCGGATTTCGATCTGCTCGGCGAGGGCGTCGATGGCCGCCTCGTCGTCCAGGTCGATGCCGCGGTCGAGCGCGGCGAAGGTGACGGCACGATACATGGCGCCCGTGTCGAGCTTGTTAAAGCCCAGCTGGCGGGCAATCTCCTTGGCAATGGTGGACTTGCCGGAACCGGCGGGGCCGTCGATGGCGACGATCATGCAATGCTTCCTTTCGGTGGTTGACGTGCTGGTATGAGACGCGGATGCTGCGGCTCGGCGGATTGCCTAGCCCGTGTAGCGCTCGCGGTAGGTGTTGCGCTTGGGCGCGGAGCCGTGACTGCCGTGGTGGCGCGTACGACTCGCGGTGTTGGTCGAGGGCTCGCCGCCGCTCTTGGCGCCGGCCTGCTTGGGCGGGATGCCGCCGGCCTTGAGGATCTGCACCTCGTGATCGGTGAGCTCGCGCCACGAGCCTTTGGCCACGTCCTTGAGCTCCAGTCCGGCAAAGTTGCAGCGGTGCAGGCGGATCACCGGGTGATGGATTTTGCTCAGCATGCGCTTGACCTGGTTCTTGCGGCCCTCGCGGATGATGACCTCCACGGCAGTGGTGCCGGGCTTTACGCCTTGCGGAGCCACGGCCTCGGCCTCGCGCGCGCTGATGACGCGGCAGATCGCCGGCTGGCACAGGCCGTCGTCGAGCTCGATGCCGCGACGGAGTGGTTCTAAGTCGCGATCGGTCAGGTGGCCGTCCACCAGCGCCTGATAGGTCTTGTAGACGTGCTTGCTGGGGTGCAGCAGGTCTTGCGACAGGTCGCCGTCGGTGGTAAAGAGCAAAAGCCCCGTGGTGTCGCGGTCCAGGCGACCCACCGGGAAGAGCCCCGGAAAGCGGTCGCGCGGTACCAGGTCGGCCACGCAAGGGCGCTCCTGCGGATCGCTCATGGTGGTGAGGTAGCCGGTCGGCTTGTAGAGCATCAGGTACACGGCGCCCTGGTTGAGCTTGGCGGGCATGCCGTCGACCTCGATATGGTCGCGGTCGACATCGACCTTGGTGCCCAGTTCGGTCGCGACCTGGCCGTTGACGGTCACGCGGCCGGCGGTCATCAGGTCCTCCGAGCCGCGGCGGCTCGCCACGCCCGCGCGCGCCAAAAAGCGCTGCAGGCGCATGGTGTGCGGGTAGACGGGCTGGGCGTCGCCCGCTGGCGTTGTGACGCCCGCGGCGCTTGCAGTGCGCGTCTCCCCTGCTTCGTTAGTCCTCATCATGCATGTCCTCCGAGGTGTCACCGGCGGCCAGCAGCTCCTCGCCATCGGTATCTTCAACATCGGTATCGATCAGTTCGCGCTCTTCGTCCAGGTCCTCGGCCTGCTCTTCGAGCGTAGACTGAATGCTGCGGCCGCTCAGGCGCTCGCGGATAAACTGGCGCGACTGCTCGTCGGGCGCAAATTGCTCTAGATCGGGCAGGTCACGAGTGGAGCGCAGGCCGAACTTTTCCAAAAAGGCATTGGTCGTGCCGTAGATGATGGCCTGACCGCGTTCGGGGTCGCGGCCGAGCTCGCGCACCAGGCCCTTGTCCACGAGCGACGCGATGACGCCGTCGGAGTTGACGCCGCGGATGCCCTTGACCACCTCGCGTGTGACGGGCTGGTGGTAGGCGATGACGGCCAGGGTCTCGAGCGCCGCCTGCGACAGCTTTTGCGTGTCCCAGCTCAGCACGTAGGCCTCGACCACATCGTGGTAGGCGGGGTGTGTAAACAGGCGCCAGCCACCGGCGACCTCGCGCAGTTGAAAGCCGCGGTTGGCTTCCTCATACTCAACCTTGAGCTCGGCCAACAGCGACGCACACTCGCCCGGGGCGATATCCAGCGCACCTGCCAGCGCGGGTGCGCTCACGGGGTCGCTCGACACCAGCAGCAGCGCCTCGAGGGCGCCTTTGAGGCTGTTTGCCTCCAGCGTGGAAAGGGTTGACATGGTTGCCGCTCCTATTCGGTGAGCTCGGGGCCCTCGCCGGGCACGTATGCCTCGGCGCCCTCGACGCGGTTGATTTGAATGGTTCCAAAGATCTCGTCCTGGCTCAGCGTAAGAGAGCCGCGCTTGGCGAGCTCGAGCATAGCAAGGAAGGTAACGACGAGCTGTTCGGTGGTGGCGTCGCCGTCCAAGAGCTCGCGGAAGGTGCAGGTTTGGTGCGCCATGGTAAAGCGGTCGACAGATGCCACCGTCAGATCGAGCGGCACGCGATGCGGCGCCACGTGCTCGGCTTCCAGCAGGAAGGTCTGGCGCTTGCCGTCCAGGTCGGCGCAGATGACGGCGAGGCCGCGCAGGGTAATGCCGGCCAGGTAGTCGGGCATAAGGCCCAGAAACTCGGGGTCGGGGCCGGCTACGCGCGGATGCATGCGGCTTTCGGCCTGCATGCGCGCGCCAAGGGCTGCCGCCGCGCCCTTAAACTGCTTGTAGGCGATCAGGCGCTGGATCAGGACTTCGCGCAGGGCGTCGCCGTCGAGCGCGCTGAGTTCCTCGAGGTCTTCGTCGTCCTCGTCATCGTCGTCTGTCTTGCGCGGGGCCTCCTGGGGAACCAGCGAGGCTGCCTTAATGTCCAAAAGGGTTGCCGCGACCAGCAAAAAGTCGCTCGCCACGTCCAGGTCCAGCGCCTCGATGCGCTCGGCCTCGGCCAGGTATTGCTCGGCCACCTCGCTGATCGAGATGGCGCCGATATCAACTTTTTGGCGGGTTACCAGCTGCAGCAGCAGGTCGAACGGTCCGCTGTAGACCTGCGTCGACACGCGATACGACATCTTCGACCTCCTTTGACGGCGCCTTCGCGGCGCGGTTTGGGTGCATGTTGCGACCGTTTTGTACGGTCGACCTGTAAGTTTACCTTAGATGCCGGCGATTGCGAAGTTGAGCAGCCACTCGGCCAGCGGATACACGGTAACGTCGAAATAGCGGCCGATCACGTCGATGCCGGTCCACATGGGCAGCAGGTACAGCACCAGGATGAGGATAGGCATGGCGTACTGCTGCAGGCGATAGTAGTTGACGAGCGCCTTGCCCTTGAGGAACGGGACGATAATCGACGAGCCATCGAGCGGCGGGATCGGGATGAGGTTAAAGAACGCGAGCGACAGGTTGACCACGATAAAGGTGGCGCCGAAGTTCATGATTTGGGACGCCACGGCAAAGGACATGCTGGCATAGAGGTTGCCGTATGTCGCGTGCATGAGTGCGCCGGCAAGGCATGCGAGCGCAATGTTCGATGCGGGGCCGGCCGCGCTCACCAGGACCTCGTCGCGTTTGGGGTGCTTGAGGTTGTTGAGGTAGACGGGCACGGGCTTGGCAAAGGCGAACACCGGGCCGCCGGCGGCGAGCATCAGCAGCGGCAGGAGAATGGTACCGAACGGGTCGATATGGTTGAGCGGGTTGAGCGAGACGCGGCCACGGGAGCGGGCCGTCTTGTCGCCGAGCGCCCAGGCCGCGGCGGCGTGCGCACTCTCGTGGATCACGATACCCACGATGACGGCAACAGCGCTCGCGAGCAGGTTCATGAAGTAGCTGCTGGACATATCACTCCCCTAGCGGACGCGGCGCGAGGCGCGCGTGAGCAGGTAGTCGACCACAAACAGGATGACGGCCACGATGGCGTAATCCAGGCGGAACACGCCGCCAAAGGGCGATGTGATGACGCCGTAGCCGGCGATGGCGCTCGGCAACGCACGCGAAAGCTCGACGACAAAGCCCACGATCTGCAGCTTGGCGGTGAGGCCGCTAAAGCACAGCAGCACGGTCATCGCGCTCATAAAGATGCCGCAGATGCGACAGGCGATGGCGATGATGCTCATCGCCACGGCAGCAGCCTTACGAGAGTTCACGCGCGGTCTCCTCTTCGATTTGGGTGGAAAGCTCCAGCCATTCGTCCTCGAGCTTGGGCAGCTCTTGCTTAAGGCCGTTATATTCCCCCAGTGCGGCGTTGAACTTGTCCTGATCGGCATAAAGTTCTTCGCTTGCCATCAATTCCATAAGCTCGTCATAGCGGGCGCGCTTTTTTTCCAGCTCCGTCTCGATCTTCTTGAGCTGGTTGCGCACGCCCTTGAGCTTTTTGTTGAGCGCAGCGCGGGCCTGGGCCTCGGCGCGCTTTTGCTCCTTGGTCTTTTTGCCCTCGGCCGGCTTGGGGGCCGCAGCAGGGCTGCTGGCCTGGGCGGCGTTGGCTGGTTTGGCGGCATTTTTGCTCTTACTTGCTACCGGCGCGCTCTCCCCTGCCGCCTCGGCGGCAGCGCGGGCTGCGAGGTCCTCGCGCTTGTAGAGGTAGTAGTCGTAGTCGCCGTCATAGACCGTGACCTTGCCATCGCGGATGTCGATCACGCGGTTGGCCACGGCGCGTACCAGGTGCTCGTCGTGGCTGATCAGCACGATGGTGCCGGGGAAGTTTTGCAGGGCGTTCTCGAGCATGTCCACCGAGTCGATGTCCAGGTGGTTGGTGGGCTCGTCCAGGCACAGGAGCGCTTCGGGGGCAACGAGCATCTTGGCCAGGGCCAGACGCGCCTTTTCGCCGCCGGAGAGGACGCGTACCTGCTTTTCGATTGCGTCGTTGTCGCTAAACAGGAAGGCGCCCAGCAGGCTGCGCTGCTGCGGCACGGTCCACTTGGGCGTGACGGTGTCGATCTCTTGCAAGACGGTGTTGGACTCGGTCATGCCCTCGAGCGCATGCTGGGCATAGTAGGCGATGCCCACGTTGGTACCCAGGTCGCGCGTGCCGGAAGTGGGCGGCTCCAGGCCGGCGAGGATCTTCATGAGGGTGGACTTGCCGGCGCCGTTGGGGCCGACAAGCGCCACGTGCTCGCCGCGGTAGAGTTTGAGGTCGATGTCGCTGTAGATGTGCTTGTCGCCGTAGGACTTGGATACGCCCTCGAGGCTCACGACCATGTCGCCGGAGCGTGGCGGGTCGGGGAACTTAAAGTCGATGTGCTTGTGGCCCTCGGGCAGGATGACGAGCTCCTTTTTGATCTGCTCGATCTTGCGAATGCGCTCCTGCGCCTGGGCGGCCTTGGTGGGCTTGTAGCGGAACTTGTCGACGAAGACCTGCATGTGGGCGATGTCGCGCTCCTGCGCGGCACGCTTGGCGCGCATCTGCTCCAAGTTGTCTTCGCGTTGCTTGAGGTAGCTGCTGTAGTTGCCGGTGTAGGTGGTCACGCGGCGGTTCTCGAGCGCGGCGACGTGGTCGACGCAGGCGTCCATGAAGGCGCGGTCGTGGCTGACGATGAGCACGGCGCCGTCGTAGTTGGCGATAAAGCCGCGCAGCCACTGGACGCTTTCGAGGTCCAGGTGGTTGGTGGGCTCGTCGAGCAGCAGCAGGTCGGGGTGGCGCAGGAAGAGCTTGGCGAGCGCGATGCGCATTTGCCAGCCGCCCGAGAACTCGGAGCATGGGCGCTCAAAGTCGGTAACTTTGAAGCCGAGGCCGGACAGGATCTTGCGGGCGTTGCTCTCGAGCTCGTAGCCGCCCAGGTGCTCAAAGCGGTCCTGGACCTGGCCGTACTCGTTAAGGAGCGTGTCGACGTCCTTGCCCTGCTCGGAGAGCTCGGTGATCTGGGCTTGCAGCTCGTTGGCGCGCTCGCCCATGCGGCGGATTTCCTTGGCGGCCGCCATGACCTCGGCAAGGATAGTGGTGTCCTTTTGCTCCAGGTTGGTTTCCTGCTCTAGGTAGCCCACCTGGCAGTCCTTGGCGTACTGGACCTGGCCGGCGTCTGGGCTGTCGATGCCCATGATGATCTTGAGCATGGTGGTTTTGCCGGCGCCGTTGGGTCCCACGAGCGCAAAACGCTCGCCGGGGTTGATCTGGAAGGACGCGCCGCTAAAGAGGACGCGTGCGCCGAAGCTTTTTTCGATCTTGTCGACCAGGAGGATCATGGTGCCGCCTTTGACCTTGTGTGCCTATATGAAAAAAGGCCCCAACTTGCGTTGGAGCCTCATTCAATGCTCGGGTGGAGACGAGGGGGATCGAACCCCTGACCTCTTGACTGCCAGTCAAGCGCTCTCCCAGCTGAGCTACGCCCCCGTGCGAAGAAGTACTATACGGGAACTCCCCCGCCGATGCAAGGACAATTTTGGAAAATTTCGCAGTCGCGGCGCAGGCCGCCATCCGCCCAACGACCGTCCCGCCGGCGCCGGGCCCATTATCGGGGCCGATCGCGCTCCCGCCGACCCGGCGATTTCAAAACCATGCCGGTTTACGGGGCCAGACCGGGAACCCCCGAGCATGCCGTAATCGGTAAAATCAAAACCGCAGGTAGACGACTTGCGCATTCAGCGAAATGCAGGGTATGGACGGCCGGTCCGGGTCCAGCCCCGTAATCCGGCATAGTTTTGAAATGGTTCTTGTCAACCAGCATAATCTTTTACGTGGATTTGAACTGCAAACGTTTTTCAAAGCAATTTGGCAGGCATATGGAGTGGGAACTATGGCAAAAAGAAGCCGGGCTATTTGCCCGGCCCCTCGATTCTCTGGTGGGCCCTCCGGGATTCGAACCCAGAACCCAGGGATTATGAGTCCCCTGCGCTAACCGTTGCGCCAAGAGCCCTTATAAAGTGGCACTTGCAGTTGGGGTAGCAGAACAGCCTCCAACGCTTTGAACCACGTCGTGAAATACTACCATGCACGCGGCACCTGTTCAACGCACGATCTTGTCGACCAGGAGGATCATGGTGCCGCCTTTGACCTTGTGTGCCTATAT